>Ga0075418_10001219_pt1 | contig 29067 bp, 31 predicted proteins | sample SoiMetdeltSBSDD2_FD_81776 | JGI IMG/M metagenome (GOLD analysis project Ga0075418, IMG submission 81776) | Bulk soil microbial communities from a Populus tree surrounding site in Tennessee, USA - Soil MetaG P. deltoides SBSDD2 | ecosystem: Environmental > Terrestrial > Soil > Tree plantation... | reverse complement strand
ACTCCGTATATTTATAGGGTAGGTGATACAAAAACTCAACGTTAACACCTTATATTAGACACTAAACTGTCACCGACCTGGGGACAGAATTATCACTCCAAAATAAATGCAAAGATTACAGAAATTTACTTTATTTCTTTTAGTAGCTCGTCCGATTTTACGCCGAGCGCTTTGGCAATATCAAAGATAACTTCCAGGCTTGGATTGCGTTCCCCGCGCTCGATAAAACCTACGTAGCTGCGATCCTTGCCAATTTTAGCCGCAAGGACATCTTGGGTCATGCCAGCACTGCCGCGTAATTCTTTAACGCGTTTGCCGAATTTGACGTGTTTAGCTGAAACGATGCTCATTACATAGATAATACTATATCTGTGGATAAATAAAGGGACTGACAGTAGCTTTTATGCAAATAGTATTGATACAATGGGACTATGAGTAGTCACGAGGGTAACAAAACTACGATACCTACAGACCGGATTGAAGAGCTCCGACTTATTCTTCAGCGTGAGCAGAAACGACCGATCACTTATGAAGAAGCTTTTGAGGTAGCGAAGCTACTCCTCAGCTTTTATGACAATCTTGCAGATAACTCAATAGGTGCTGGGCAAACATTACTCATGGAAGCGTCTGCCTGATATGAGTATGGACGACAAGCGCCGGAACTACAACGCAAAGCAGAATGAGTGCGTGCTCATGGCCCGCGTTTCCAGCCGAGATCAGGAAGTCGAGGGTTATTCGTTACCGGCGCAGGTTCGTATTCTAAAAGACTACTGTCTTCGTAAAGACCTGACCATACTGAAGATCTTTGAAATATCCGAGTCGGCTTCGGGCAAGAAGCAACGCGAACTTTTTAATGAAGTGCTTCGCTATATTGCAGACAATAAGGTTAAAGTTCTGGTGTGCGAAAAAGTGGATCGCCTTACTCGCAACTTCAAGGACGCTGTCATGATTGACGATTGGCTCGAAACTGACGAGCATCACGAGGTTCATCTTGTTAAGGATTCGCTCATCATGCACAAGTACTCTCGATCCCAAGAAAAGCTCAACTGGGGCCTTCGCGTGCTCTTTGCGAAGAACACTATCGACAACCTACGGGAAGAGGTTGATAAGGGCGTGCGCGAAAAGCTTGAACAAGGCTGGCTGCCCGGCAAGCCACTCACTGGCTACAAGACCGTCGGTGACTCTGGACGCAAAATCCATGTACCCGATCCGCAAATGGGGCTGCTCATGCGCGAAGCGTTTGAATTGTATGACAGTGGCAACTATTCACTCAAGCTGCTCGTGGGGACTATGAAAGAAAAAGGTTTGCGTACTCACTTTGGCCGCCCACTGGTAAAAAGCCAGTTGCACAGACTATTAAGCAATCCGTTCTACATCGGCAAAATGACTTGGAAGGGCAAGCTCTACGACGGCAAGCATGAGCCACTCATCGGCGTGGAATTGTTTGAGCGTGTTCAACAACGCATGACGCGTAAGAAGACTCCGAAATACTCAAAGCACAATCCGGTATTCAAGGGGCTCATGCACTGCATCGAGTGCAGTGGCACTATCGCCTGGGAAACGCAGCGGGAGCACTGGTATGGCCACTGTAATCACTTCAAGCCATGCACGCAGCGAGAATATGTACGCCAAGAAGATGTCGAGATGCAGTTGCTAGGCGAATTTGCAGAACTTGTGTCACCCTCACCGAACATCATTGCATGGGTAAAGGAAACGCTCCGCACTAAGTACGAAGCTGACATGGAAGCCCGAATAGCGCTCAAAAAGCAGCTAAAGGATCGTCACCAACAGCTTGGGCGACGTATGGAAATTATGTACGAAGACCGCCTAGACGGCCGCCTCAGCGTCCACCAATACGACAAAATGCACAAAGAAGTCTCTAACGAGCAAAAGATCATCTCCAAGAAGCTTGAAGACTTCGAGGAAGACTACTTAGCAATCCTGGAACGTGGCATCAACGTACTCGACCTATCCCAAAAAGCATCCGCAATCTACGAATCCAAGAACGATACAGACCGTCGAGCCATTCTGCGCGATTTATTTTCGAACATCCATCTGAACGGCAAATTAATAGAGGTAGAAAGGACTCCATTAGTCACTGCCATAGCAAATAAGGTAAGAAAGGAGAAAGAGCTCAGAAATACTTTCGAACAAACTATTAATAACAAAATAACAGAGGAAGAATTCGTAAATGGGACTCTAAGTCCCTTGTGGCTGGGGGTGAGGGATTCGAACCCCCGAATGCTGGGACCAAAACCCAGTGCCTTACCGCTTGGCCAACCCCCAATGGTTGCCTTTAACAGGGTAATTCTAACGCATTTTGTGCGATTATTCAATGTTAGCCTTCTGTTTACCTATTCGGTTTTGGTTGGATTTTCGTCTTGGCTAATAGCATCGGCCTGTTTTGCTGCGCCCCGGCTGGCAGTGCGCCGGGCGGCCCATGCAAATGGTAGTGCCAGTGCGTAGATGCCGCCACTTAGTAGATAGGATGTGCTGTAGTTCCATATGTCAGCCGATTTACCAAGCGCCGGCTGGATGACAACGCCACCGCTCGAACCCATAAGCGAATCAAATGACAATACTGTCGCGCGTTGTTTGGTGGGTATTAGTCCGTTAATGTATGCTTGCCGGACGGGCGTTGCGGCGGCGTACACTACTCCCCAAATGCAGACTAATAAAATAACTGCCCAGAAATTATGGAATACGCCCATTAGCGTAAGGGCGACTGCCCCCAACAACGTGGCGGTAACCAAAATGGTGGTGCGGCGGTGGAAAAATCGCCGTAATTGCGGTGCGAATACCCCGCCTGCTATTTGCGCACTGGCTAAAATGCCGGCGGCCAGACCGGCAATGCCGTAGGCTTGTTCGTTGCCCCACAGCTCCAAAAGGTATGGTTGCAATGCGTAAAATCCGTAAATACTGACACCAGCAATAAACGGTGCAGTTAACATTACCCAACGTACCGGCGGGTTACGTAGCCCCAGCCTAATAGAGCTACTAAGGATTTGTTTGATTTGCGCTAGCGGCCGCTTGCCACGCTCGGGTGTAAAGCCAAGGTCGCGCATTAACAAAAATGCTAATATAAATGCCAAACCAAGTGCCACGCAGCGCACGATATATGGTACGCCAAGGTTTGTAACCTGCGCCAGTATTCCCCCGCCAATGGTACCTACAAGCATGCCAATGCCGGTTACTATTTGGCCTTTGGCGAAGACAGTCTCCATACGGCCAGTAAAGCCGGTATGAGTAAGGGCATCTACCAGCCATGCTTCGGTAGCGCCCGAAAAGAAGGTAAATCCAAGCCCTAAAAAGACCGACACTACTGCCCATCCCCAAAACGGTGCGCCGACTTGCCACAACAACAAATAAGCGAGTGTAGCAAACGCCAAGGTTAAGGTGCCGAGCAAAAACGACAACCGCCGGCCTTTGAGGTCGGCCACCACGCCCGTCGGCACTTCAAACAACACCATACCGGCGGTAAAGAACGCGTTGGCGGCAAAGGCTTCGAGGTTACTAAGCCCGGCATCCAATAAAAAAATGGTGTTAATTCCCCAAATAAGCGAGGCGGCCAGGGTATTAAGCAGCACTAAAGACAAATAAGTGCGCTGAATCTGGCGGGCCGCAGGAGTCATTAATCCTATTGTAGCAGCACCATGCTAGTCCGCTGGCTATTGTCAGTTGATTCCTGCATATCGTAGAGTAAAACTAATGCAACACAAAGACCCGGACCCCGCGCAATATGTCACTCCCTTAAATATGAATGGCCTGCAAGGCAGGATGCTGCGCTTGCCGGCCACTAAACCGACCAGTCGTGAATTACTGGTGGTGTACGGTCACCACGCCATGCTAGAGCGTTGGTGGGGGATTATCCAAAACTTTGCATCATTCGGCAATGTTACTATGCCTGACCTACCCGGTTTTGGTGGCATGGACAGTTTTTACAAGATTGGCCAAAAGCCGACCATTGACAATTTGGCCGATTATTTAGCGTCGTTTATAAAGTTGCGCTACAAGCGCCGCCGAATAACTATTATTGGTATTTCGTTCGGCTTTGTAGTGGTCACGCGTATGCTGCAACGCTATCCAGAGATAGCCAAAAAAGTTACTGTTGTCGTTAGTTGCGTAGGCTTTGCGCACCGCGATGATTTTCTGTTTAGCAAGGCGCGGCTACGATGGTACCGGTACGCCTCGCTCGTTGCCTCAGTACCGCCAAATTCTTTTTTGTTTAAAAGATTGTTTTTAAACAAGTGGGTGTTACGCTACGCCTACACCAAGACACACAATGCCCGGCACAAGTTTGAGGCGGCAGCCGCCCAATCGCCAGAGATTTTTAACGCCGTGCTAGAGACCGAAATTAAACTATGGGCCGCTAACGATATTCGCACCCACTTGTATACCACGTACCAATTTTTAGGTATCGATAACTGCCAAAAACGCGTAGATGTCCCTGTTTGGCATGCGCACGCCAAAAAAGACTATTACTTTGACAATCGAGTGGTCGAGCAGCATTTTAGGGTGATTTTTAAGGACTATACCGGCGTCGAGTTCAACCTCGCCACCCATGCGCCCAGTGTTAATGCGACAAAGAAAGAGGCGGCAGATTTTATTCCGTCCAAGTTGCGCCGCATGCTGAAAGAGCTCGACTAGCCACGTGGTACAATAAACACTAAGTATGAAAATAGGGCTCGTTTGTCCGTATAACATTGCCAAAGGTGGCGGCGTACAAGAAATTGTACGTGCGCAACAAAAGCTGCTGCTAGAGCGTGGCCATGATGCATACATCATAACTCCCTTGCCTCGCGAAGGGGTGGAGCCCGAAGATAAAATGATTTTTATAGGCGGTTCGGCCGACTTTAGCGCCTTAGGAACGACCGGGCAAGTATCTGCCGGTGTTAACGAAACCATTGACGAGGTGCTAGAGGAATATCAATTTGATATCTTGCATTTTCATGAACCTTGGGTGCCAATGATAAGCCTGCAAATTCTCAGCCGCTCCAACACTATTAATGTAGCGACCTTCCACGCCAAACTGCCCGAAACTATGATGAGCCGCACGATTTCTAAGGTGGTAACACCCTACACTAAGTCGGTACTCAAATATATACACGAACTAACCGCCGTTTCCGAAGCTGCCGCCGACTATGTCTGCAGTATGACCGAACGGAGTGTAGCAATTGTACCCAACGGCATTGACCTGTCGTTTTATAAACCACCGGTCCGCCGTTCCGACAACCGTAAAAACAAGACGATTTTTTTTGTCGGGCGGCTCGAGCCTCGCAAAGGCGTTAAATATTTAGTGCAGGCATTTCATTTGCTGCAGCAAAAACAGCCCGACGCACAACTTGTTATTGCCGGCGACGGCCCAGACCGCGAACGACTAGAAGATTTAGTCTTTGACCTCGAACTAAAAAATGTGGAGTTTGTCGGCTATATCACCAACGAGGAAAAACGGCGATATTTACAAACAGCCGACCTATTTTGTGCCCCTGCCCTGCATGGCGAAAGTTTCGGCATTGTGCTTTTGGAGGCAATGGCTTGCGGCTTGGTGACTGTGGCCGGCGATAACCCTGGCTACGCCTCGGTAATGCAAGGGTTAGGTGCTGTTTCGCTAGTCAATCCTAAACATGCTGCGGAATTTGCACGCCGCCTGGAGCTACTCTTAACACAAGGCGACCTTCGCGCAATCTGGCGCGCCTGGGCAGCCGACGACGTTATGCAGTACGATTGGAACCGTATTATCGAACAATATGAATTAATTTATACCGAGGCGCGTAAAAAACATAAACCAGGTCAACTATGAAGATTGGCCTTGTCTTTGATGCCTCGTTAGATAAAGCAGATGGCGTAGCGCAGTATGTTTTGACCGTGGGCAACTGGCTGGAACGCCAAGGTCACGAGGTACACTATTTGGTAGGCGAAACAGTCCGTACTGATTTGCCTAATTTACATTCGCTTAGCCGTAACGTTACGGTGCGGTTCAACCAAAACCGAATTAGCACTCCCTTGCCTGCCAAGCTTGAACCCATCAAAAAAATTTTAAGCGATGTGCCATTTGATATTTTGCATGTACAGATGCCCTACAGTCCGCTCTTGGCTGCGCGGGTGGTCAAAGCTGCCAGCCCAAAAACGGCCATTGTCGGTACATTCCATATTGCGCCGGCTTCTAAAATGGTTAACGTCGGGACGCGCGTGCTCGGTTGGTGGCTGCGCCGAAATCTTACGCGTTTTAGTAGTTTTATTAGCGTGTCGGAAGTGGCGCAAGAGTTTGCGCATAGCTTTTTTGGCATTGATAGTGAAGTTATACCAAACACGGCGCCACTCGAGCATTTTTTTGATGCTAAACCGCTGTCAAAATACAAAAAAAATCGTATAGTGATGTTTTTGGGCCGGCTAGTTGAACGCAAAGGCTGCCACCATTTGCTGGCAGCCGTCGACAAATTGCAGCGTGACGGCGCCTGGCCGAGTAATACCAAGGTGGTTGTGTGCGGGGCAGGCCCGATGCATTTGGCGCTGAGCGAGCAGGTTCACCGCGCTGGCCTTACCGACATTGTCGATTTTGAAGGTTTTGTTACCGAGGCCGACAAACCGCGCTATTTGGCTTCGGCCGATATTGTAACCTTTCCTAGTACTGGTGGTGAGAGTTTTGGCATTGTACTGCTCGAAGCCATGGCTGCCAGCCCAGGTGTAGTACTGGCCGGCGATAACCCTGGCTACACCTCGGTGATGCACCACCATCCCGAAAGCCTATTTAATCCGCGCGATACCGACAAATTCGCCGAGCTACTTCTGTCCTGGCTGAGTAATAAGACGGCACGCAGCAAGGCCCATGCTTGGCAAGAGGAATATGCACACCAGTTCGAGCCAGATGTTGTCGGCCAAAAAATTATGGCTGTCTACCAGCAAGCGTTGCGCAAAAAACGTAAGTAAGCAATAATACAGGTTAAGATGTTTGGTTTTCGCCCAAAAGACAAAAGCAACATGGTGACCCTCAACATCCCAACGCGGATGGTGGTAAAAACCTTGCTGTTGGTCGTCGCAACTTTTATTGGCTTGATTGCAATTCGCGAAGCCAGCCACGCCCTTACCCTTATTTTCGTATCGATTTTTCTAACCTTGGCCCTAAACGCTCCGGTGCACTGGATTGCGCAGCACGTACCTGGCAAGCGTAAAGGCAACCGCACGCTGGCTACTGGAATCTCGTTTTTGGTTGTCCTGCTACTTTTGACTGGCTTTATTGTAAGTATCGTACCACCGTTGGTGCGCCAAACAGGTACGTTTATCCGTAACGCGCCCGAACTGTTAGAGCAAGCACGCGACCCCGATACGTCGCTTGGTAGACTCGTTGACCGCTACAATTTACAAGACGATATCCAGAAATTTTCTAACCAGTTGTCAGACCGGTTAGGCGATGTAGGCAGTACTGCCGTTAACAGTTTTGGTCGCATTAGCGGTAACGTATTCTCTATCTTAACTGTGTTAGTAATGACTTTTATGATGCTTATTGAAGGTCCACGCTGGATTAGGTTTTTTAGGGATGTCATCCCCGACGAACACCACGCGCGCGCCGATCGCTTAGCGTCCGACATGTACCGCGTGGTAAAAGGCTATGTGAACGGTCAGGTGGTGCTAGCGCTATTGGCTGCCTTCCTTATTTTACCTGTCCTTTTGATTGTCGGTGTTAGTTACCCGGCGGCGCTGATAGTAGTGGTATTTATTTGCGGTTTGATCCCTTTGGTGGGCCATACTATCGGTGCGATTATTGTTAGTGCGGTGGCATTATTTACCTCGCCCTGGGCGGCGTTGATCGTACTGTGCTACTACATTTTGTATCAACAGATCGAAAACTACGTAGTGCAGCCAAAGATCCAGGCGAACTCCACCAACATGTCGCCGCTGCTTGTATTTGCTTCGGTTATTATTGGTGTCAGTTTTGGTGGACTACTAGGCGGTTTGGTGGCGATTCCGGTTGCGGGCTGTTTACGAATCGTATTGCTAGATTACCTGCGCAGCAAAAAAATTATCGAGCCCAAAGTTGTACAAGCAGCATTGGACCCCAAAAAATCATAGTGTAACCTATGACATCAAAATCCAACAGACAAAAAGGGAGGAAATCCCTTAAGCCAATTGATTTAAGTACTGGCGAGGCGAGTGCCGTCAATCGGGTTATGGAGCAACTTCCCAACAAAATAGATCCGCAAAAAAATTCCAGAGCGCTAGAAGATGACCCGTTGTTTAATAAGTTGTGCATCAGCCGTGGTTTGGCGGCTACAACGTTGCGAGCACTAGCTACACCTTATGCAACTTGGCAGGCAAAGAGTGAATTGCCAATAAAATTACACCCACCTAGGGACTGGTATGTAGTGCTTTTGCCTTTTTCCGGTGTGGAGCTTGTGGCACAAGGTTTAGGCACCGATCATTACAAGAAAACTGCCCAAGACTTAATTGAAGAATTTGGCAGTTTGCGCCCATCATCGCTTGAGCCTACTACCGCAAGGGTTGTAAGCTCACGTTGGACGCGTCTTAGTATAGTACATAATTTTGTTTTATCTTTGGTAATAGAATCCCCCCAGGTTTTGGCTGAAGCCACTGCGCTTGCAGAGCGTGTGGGTATAGAAGACGAGCAAGTAAAAAGTCTTGCAGTAGAGGTAGGGAGTGTTGCAAAGAACACGACAGCAGACCAACGTGCCAAAATTGCCAGTCCAATAATGCATAGCTTTAACCGATTGGAGTGGAGTCTCAATAGGGTAGGTTATCGGCCTGAAAGAGCCGCGTTTTGATGAGTTGAATTACATTTTTGAACATTCAAAATCTATTTGCGTAAAGTTTTTGTAGGTTTCGTTTAAAGCTCAAATTTGGGTATTGCGATCCACGGTCAGGGGTAGCGTTAGTTTTTCTTGGGCATCAGCAAGTACAATTCCGCTCGGGGGCATAATGTACAATCCACCGACGTGTTGCCCTATCCATGAACCGTGGTGCGCATAATATTGCGGATCGCGTTGGGTAATACGATCCGCATCCCTTAGTAATGCTTCGTAGCCGCCTTTTAGTCCGACTTGTATGTTGCCGACACGCCTCACAGGCGCTTTTATGTACACAAGATTGGTATTGTTGTCGAACGCACTATCAACAAGCACATTGGCGTCAGGAAACTCCTGCTTCCCGACAGTGCCAATAGCAGGTGGTTGTAAACCGACGCTAGAAAAAGCCGTGGCAAGGATTAAACGTACGCCGTGCCTTCCTAAGAAGTAAAGCTCGTCGCGGACATCTTTTGCGAAAGGGCTGCCTTTTACTTCGGCGCTACCGCTCCGCCATAGGGCCACGATATGATTATCTTCTTTCACTATTATTTCTCCCTTAACCTATACCATATTGGGCCGTTGTTCGTGTCCCGTATTCCAAGGCCTTGGTTTGCGAGCTGTTTGCGGAGTTCGTCGGCCTTGCCCCATGCCTTATCGGTACGAGTTTGTTCGCGCTTAGTAATAAGATGTTTCTGCTCCTGGCTGATATCTTGGCGGTCTGCTAAGCCTAAGCCTAAAAGTTGGTCGAGTGTTTGTAACATTTTTTGAAAGAGCTCAAGTTCGTCAGTGCTAATAAGTCGTTCCTCGGCCAAAGTAACGAGGTTGTTTAGATTGCCTAGTGCTAGCGGGGTGTTGAGGTCTTCAAACAAGGCATTTTGCATCGATGATAGGCTCGGGTCGGTATTTAGCCAAGGTTCGACACCTTTGACCTGGAATTGTAGGTCGGCCATGGCGCGCAAACTTTGCAAACGGTTTTGAGCGGCTTCTAGGTTGGCTAGGCTAAATTGTGCCTGGCTGCGGTAATGCGACTGCAGAATAAGCAAGCGGAACGCCAGGGGGTCATAGCCTTTTTGGACAATATCGGCCAGTGTGTAAAAATTGTTAGCTGATTTGGCCATTTTTTTGCCGTCGACTAGCAAGTGCTCGTTATGTGCGAAAAAGTGTGCCAGTATTGGGTCTTGCTCGTCGGCAGTGCTTTGGGCGATTTCGTTTTCGTGGTGCGGAAAAATATTGTCTACGCCGCCAGTGTGGAGGTCGAACGGCTGGCCCAAGCCTTTGCGCCCCATAGCCGAACACTCAATGTGCCACCCGGGCCGTCCGGTTAGGTCACGGCCGTCCAGCGTAAACGGCCAAGTGGGCTCGCCTGGTTTTTGCGCCTTCCATAGTGCAAAGTCGTGTGCCGATTCTTTGTCGTATTCATCATTTTGAATACGGGCCTCGCTGGTATTTTCGGCCGTAAGGGTTAGTAATTGGCCGTATTTTTTACCGCTTTTTTTGTAGGCGTCGATGGAGAAGTACACACCATCGTCGGCAAGATACGCAAAACCTTTTTTGTGTAAGTCGGCAATCATTTTTTGCATTGGCTCGATATTGTCAGTTGCTGCCATAAATATAATGTTGTCAACACGGTTACCAATGTGGCGCATGTCATCCAAGAAAATTTTTATGTATTCGGCGGTGAGTTTTTTAAGCGCTGCCATTGGCTCGTCGTTTGGGTACTTTTGTTGGCTGCGTTTGACGGTTTTGTCATCAATGTCGGTGTAGTTCATAACGCGGCGGACACCGTAACCAGCGGCTTGTAGCGTGCGGTGGAGCGTGTCGGCAACAATGTAGGCACGCAAATTACCAATGTGGGCGTGGTCGTACACCGTTGGGCCACATGAATAAAACCGGACTGTACTGCCGTCTTGCGGCGCAAATTCTTGGACCGTGCGCGTAAGTGTGTTGTAGAGTTTCATAGTTTAGGCGTCTTGTTTAAGGTTGTCTAATAGTTCGGTTGCCTTGCTAATACACTCCGATTTGACTTCGTTAAACGGCTTGCCGTCCTGGATTTTAAAACCGCTGGCGTATTTGTGCCCGCCACCCCCAAAGTGTTTGGCAAGGTCGTTGGCAATGGGGGCGCCTTGGTTACATCTAATTTTGGCGGTTACTTTGCCGTCGCTGTAGATTTTGAACGCAATAGCTATGTTGGTGCCGATGGTCATACGCATATCGTCAATGACTAACATGGATGGGTTATAGTCGGGGCTATATTGTTCGATTTCTTTCCAGGGGATGCTAACTGTAGCTACCCGGTTATTGGCATGATATTCCACGCGCTGGAGTAGTTCGCCCTTGTAGTGGACGAGTTCGGGCTTTTTACGCATTAACTCACGTCGGGAATGTTCGAGTTCGGCAAGTGATACGCCGCCTTGTACCAGCTCGGCAATAATGTGAATACTGCGGGCGCTGGTAGCCTCGGTAACCAGGCCTAAGCTGTCGGCCATGATGGCGGTGGCGATCATCTCTTTCGAACCTTGGTTGAGCGGCCACTGTAACTGCTGGGCTAACTCATAGATTACCTCGCCAGTGGCCACTGCTTCCTGGTTGCAAACGATGCTGGCGAACGGCAAACTAACTTCCACGGCGTGGTGGTCGAGTACAATGCACGGTTTTGTGCCAAGCCTGCCCTTTTCGCCACTTGCGGCCAAGGTTTCGAACAAACTATCGGCACTGGTATCGACAATAATGCTGGCGTCAAACTGATGGGGCAATTCTTTGGTAATGCGATCCCAGCCCTTGAGGTAGCGTAAGTAACTGGGCACGTCGACCCCGCAGTACAAAAGCGGCTGTTTGCCCATATCGCCCAGGATATGCTCGAGCGCCAGCGCGCTGCCCATACTGTCGCCGTCAGGGTTATCGGCTTGTAATATAACAATGGTAGTGGCATCACCAAGGATTTCCTGGATTTTGGATGCTTCCGGGTAGGTTTGCATGTTGGTATTGTACCGCATCTTCGGTGTTATTGCTTGAGGCCGGGGATTTTAGAGGCAAGCAGCGCGCCCAGACCCGGGTAAAAGCCGGCCTGCATAAAGCTGGGATTTTCTAAGAATGACGCCGGCTTCCATTCGATGGCTGTGACTTCTTCTTTGGGCGTTAGTTCCCCGTCCCATTTGTGGACCAAAAACACAAGATCGACTGTCGTCACCGTCGGATTGTAATTGTAGGTGTAAATATCAAGCAGTTCGAGGTCTTTTTTATTAATATGAACACCCAGTTCTTCCCTTGCCTCGCGGATTGCGCCCTCGTAGCCGCCCTCGCCAAAGTCAACAAAACCGCCAGGCAAATCGTACTTGCCTTTTGCTGGGTCGATTGCTCGCTTGCCAAACATCACCAGTCCGTCTTTTATAAAAACCATTGCTGTGGCGGGTTTGGCATTGTTCCAGTAGTGCCATTTGCAGTTGGCGCACTCGTAATTGGTATCATCTAATTTTTGAACAGTACCTTTTTGGCCGCACGACGGACAGTAAGTAAACATCATAGTAAAAGTATATCATTTTACAGGTGTACTATTGCGAAATGTCAATTTTTAGGATATAAGCTTAAAGTTATAGGAGGAAGGAATGACTAGTTTTGAAGATGTCCCAACCCGAGCAGAGAATGACCGTTCAGTTGTGGTACGGGAACTTATGAAATTGTGTTTAGAGGCAACAGTAGAACTACCCTTTGAAGATGTAATTGCTAATGAGGATGGCAGTTCTACGGTAAGGACGTGGGTGCTGGACAGGAACCAGGCACGCATTGTTAACTATGAGCCTACTTGGCTTGCTACTACTTTGCTGGCGGAAAAAAGCTGCCTGGCTGTTAGTGCATTAGGCCGTGGGCGTTTTGATAACAATCCAGAAGTAACACTTACCATGCAACCAGACGGGCAAGTTAGTACAGAAGCAACTGGTGACCAAATAGCTGATTATACTGTTATATTGGCACTTCGGCTTGGGAAAATTCCGCCGGAAGCCTTGTTACCGGAATCTTTGCTATAAAGTTTGGCGGCCTTCTAAAGCCCGGCCTAAAGTTATCTGATCAGCGTATTCTAGGTCTACGCCAATGGGCAGGCCCCGGGCGAGCCGCGTGATTTTTACTTTGCGGTCGCCTATTTGTTTTTGGATGTATAACGCGGTGGATTCGCCTTCGACACTGGCATTGGTGGCTAAGATGATCTCGGCCACTTTATCTTCGTCGATGCGTCTGACAAGTTCGGCAATGTGTAATTGGTCGGGACCAATGCCGTCAATTGGCGACACTAACCCGCCCAGCACATGGTATGTACCGCTAAATTGGCCGGTTTTTTCGAGCGCGACGATATCAAAAGGCTCGGCAACAACAGCCACGGTGGTTTTATCCCTTTTAGGGTCGGTATACAAATCGGACAGGCCCTGCCCTGCCGGCACAAGCGCAAAGGTTTTTTGGCAGTAACCAATACCGGCATGTAAATGTTGGAGGCTTTCGGCGAGTTGTTTGGATTTAGCCGGATCGGCGCGCATCAAAAAGTAAGCGTACCGTTCGGCAGTGCGCGGCCCTACCCCGGGCAATTTACCCAAGGCTTCTATAACTTCGACTAGTGCTGGCGGGAGGATGTTCATAATGATTGATACACATACTGGCGCTTGCATACCACAGAGCCTTACGCGTAAAACTAAAGCCCTAAATCGCCTAACGCGCCCATCATTGGCCGCATTTTTTCGGCTGCCAACTTTTGACTGGCCTGTATGGCCTCTTTTACGGCATCCTCAATCCAGCGCTCTAACTGGCCAATGTCGTCTAGGTCAATGGCTTCGGGGTCGATATGGATTTTCTTAATTTTTTGTTCGCCGGTAATGTCCACGCGTACCGCACCGTCGCCGGCTTCAATACTAATTACCTCTTTTTGCAGTTCGCGCTGCAATTTTTTAACTTTTAATAGCATTTTGGCTTGTTCAAATTTGCCCATGGCTTGTCTCCTTATTGTTTTATTGTATCAGATGGGGGCGGCTCTGAAAGGAAGTAGACGCTGCGCGTTTGGTTATTGCGTGGCCAGGCAATAAAATAATGCCGTAGTTGGTAGCTACACGCAGTAATGACAGCTAGCGAAACAAGCGCTAAGGCTAAAAACTGGGCGATGGGATTACGCGGGAATACCTCGAACCATTTGGTAAACAAAAAGCCCAACCCGGCAGCAATAATGATGTAAAAGAATGGTAGGATAAGGCTAATTGAAATAACGCCGCCCAAACTAATCAGTACAATACCTATCAAAATGGCGGCGCCCACTAGCTTGGCACGCTGCAAGCGAATATGGCGTATAAACACGTAGCCGCCTAAAAATAGCATAGCTATGCTAAAAATATCGAGGATGGCAATGTTGCCTAACCACTTGTCGGGTGTAGCATCGGCATATCTAAAGAAAAAGCTCATCGGAATTTGGTAGAGATTGGAGAGAACCTGGTTTATGTCCAGCTCCAAGATAGGGAAACCAATCATGCTCTGCCACATTTCGGGTTGGCGATATATTGCCCAACCTAGCGGCGCTAGGATAGCCACTAGCAAGAGGCCGCCTAAGCTGACCATCCATACGTGTTGTTTAAGAATGCGGTCTATGGTTTTGATTTGCCAAATTGTCGCAAGCAGTAGGATCCAGATCATTCCCGGTACATACATCATCGCGGCTGCAAGTCCAAAACAAAGTAAAAGAGCTACCGGATTGCTAGATTTTTTGAGCCACACCCCTGCGGCAACTAGCATGATAACCAAAAACATTAGCACATCTGGCCCGCCAAACCGGGCAGCATGCAAAAACCACGCCGAACAGCCAAACAAAATAGTGCCAAAAATAGCCACACGGCGGCCATACCAGTGTTGCAAGAGCCAACAAAAGGCTACTAAGGTTGCTAATCCGAACAAAGCGGCAGTTACCCTGGTTAGTAAATAACTATGGCTGGTTAGATATGTTAGGCCGTGAGTAATAAGCGTAAAAGGCGCCCCAAGGGGGTCTTGTAAAATGTCTTTAGCGTTATCGCTGTTATTAAACATGGTAACTTCTTGCGTGGCATAGCCCGGAAGCAATGTGCCAAGCCGAAAGATTAACAAGCTACCCAGCGCAACAAACAACCCACCATACAGCAGCAACGGCTGCCACATATCTGCCACAAAATTGCGCAAACGCTCTAAACGCATCTTACAAATAGTATAGCATTTTGATGAGTTCTCGGCGTATTGGGGCTGAAGATACTATTTTGCAGGCGGCTGCGTAGGATTCGAACTATCGCAGGACCGAGGAGAACGAATGCCATAGTTAATCATGCAACAGAATAAATCCGGAACCCCCTCACTCATTACTACTAAATCATGTATTACGAGACTCTATAAAGATAGGCGTCATCAATATATTGACCATTGATGACATTGCCGGTAAATCTTATACCGCCTATCCACGTCGGTTCGGTGCGCACAGCAATCTTTAATAGGTTAATCAATGGATGCGCTGGGCTCACAATTGAGACATTTTTTATGAAGATGCTATTTTTGCCCAAAATTTTAAGTAACTGTTTCTGTAATTTTCCATAAGCTTCAATTGGCCCAAGATCATCTAAGAGCTTAGATGCAACTATGTATCTCCAGCTAGTTGATTCTGCATCAAGAAACCAGAAAGCAGTAGTGACAGGAAACTTAGCCTTGTCTAAACCAACCAAGACTTTTTTGCCTAGCTTAATGCTTTCTTCGCTTAGTTCTTTTCTATCCACTGCAATATTCCATAACTTGAATCAGTAATAGCCTTAATTAAGTCGTTAGCCGCCTTTTTCGTTTTACTTTGATTATAGCGAGTGTATCGATTTTCTTCACTCCAATCTTTTACGACCGACCAATAAGTTGCGAGAGTGGAGTCGGCCTTCATGTCTCTTTCAAGAGTTACATTTAGGCCGGCCAGCTTAACCAACGCTTCAAGATTGTGTGTATAGCTATCAATAACAAGCTGTTTATCGGGAAAATCGTATTTACGCGTGTTCTGTGCAATTCGGGCTTTCAGTGCACACTCCACGGCATAACCGGCGAGGTAGTATGCGCCACAGTATTGCTTATTTTTAAGCAATACTCGAGCATCGCTAATTCTCATATCTGATAATTTGCGTAGTGCCGCACGATTCAGAAGTCCCATGGGCGCAATTATAGAATAGCTTGCTTGTACGATCTACAGAGATATTTATTGGAATCCAGATTATAGTAAATAACAGATCAAGGACCTGTCTGAATTTGCTAGCTGTCTATAAAATGGTATCCGTCAGTCCCCAGACTAGGCGCTAAACGGGTCGGCGACGTGCTTGGTGTCGAGTGAGCGGAAGCGCTGGTGTTCGCGGTCAAAATATAGCTCTACGCCGCCGGTCGGGCCGTTACGATGTTTTTTGATAAAGATGTCGGTGATGTTTTTGCGCTCGGTTTCGGGGTTGTAATAGTCCTCACGGTAAATAAAGGCTACAACGTCGGCGTCTTGCTCGATGGAACCAGATTCACGCAGGTCGGCTAGTTGCGGGATTTGCGGGCTGCGGCTTTCTACCGACCGGCTTAGCTGGCTTAGGGCAACAAGTGGCACATTTAGTTCGCGGGCGATGGCTTTAAGACCGCGCGAAATTTCCGAAATTTCTTGCACCCGGTTGTCGCTGCCACCAAACTTGCTGCCACCGCTCATAAGCTGTAAATAGTCGACGATAATCAGGCCGAGGGGTTGGCGGTGCGCCTCGCGCCGCGCTTTGGTGCGTAGGTCGCTGACGGTAATGCCCGGGGTGTCGTCGATATACATTTTGGCTTCGGACAGCGTACCCATGGCTTGGCCGATTTTTTCAAAATCGCTGTCGGTTAAATTGCCGGTACGCAGCGCCCAAGCATCGACCCCGGACTCCATGGCTAACAAACGGTCAACCAGCTGCTCTTTACTCATTTCGAGCGAGAACACAAGCACCGAGTGCCCGGCAACGGCGACGTTGTGTGCCAAGTTTAGGCTGAGTGCGGTTTTACCCATGGATGGGCGGGCGGCCAAAATAAACAGGTCGCTTCTTTGCAGGCCAGCCAAAATATTATCCATGTCGCGGAAACCGGTCGGCACGCCACGCAGCTTGTTTTTGTCTTTGTGCAGGTCGTCGAGACGGTCAAAACTTTCGGCTAAGATTGCCTCTAGGCTTACCACCGTCTGCTTGACGTGCTTTTGGCTGACCTCAAACAGGCTGGTTTCGGCTTCTTCAATTAGTTCGCGCAGGGCTTTAGATTCGTCAAACCCCAGCGTAGTCATTTGTTGGCTGGCTTTGATGAGCCGGCGACGCAGCGCTTTTTGGGCGACGATGTCGGCGTATTGTTCGACGTGCGCGGCCGTCGGCACGTAATTAGTAAGTTCCGTAAGGTATGAGGGCCCGCCGACCATGTCTAAAAAACTGTTGTTTTTTAGCTCGTCGGCGAGCGTTAGGACGTCTATGGGGCTGCGCTTTTCGTAGAGGCTGGTGACGGCTTCGTAGATGTGTTTGTGGCGGGGGTCAAAAAAGTCGTCGGGTGTGATGATGTCGGCAATTTTTACGAGCGCGTCGGAATCAATTAAAATGGCGCCGAGTAAGGAGGCTTCGGCTTCTGGGTTTTGGGGTGGTTGTTGATTGTTGTACGGATCCATTCGACTTACTTACGGGCTTCCGCTTCTTGGTTTGAAGGAGCCCACTCACGCGCGGGCAAACAGCTCCCCGAGCTGTTTTGTCCGGCTCCGCTTCGGCTAGTCTACTTCAAACCAAGAAGCTCGCGCCTACCCTCCACTTGATTGTGTACTTACGATTCTAGCAGCTCGGCGCTGCCGAAGATATTGCTTACGTTTTGGATAGTGTCATTTTTGGGCGGATTGTTGGTTACGGTGTGGATTTGTTCGTCGGTTGGGGGTAGGGATGGTTCGCTGGGTTTGGGGGTGGAGTTTTCTGCGATTGTAAAGGTGATGGCTGGCTCTTGCCCGGTGACTTGTTTGATTGTGTCGATTATAACCTGCTTGTTGCGGCTCTCTGAAAGGCGTTTTTTGTGGAAGGCGTAGGTACATTGGAGGGTTAGCTCGCCGGGGCCGAATAGTGGGCTGACAGTTCGGACAATGCTAAATAAGGTGTTGTGCTTTTGTTTGATGGTGGCTAGAACTTGCTGCCAAGCGGTAGTGTCTAGTGACGATGTTGCTGTGGGTTGTTCGGCGGGAGTGGGCACGGGGTTTGGCTCGGGGATCCCTGGCTTAGCTTTTTTTTGGAAGCTGCTTGGGTGGGGTTCTACCTGTGTCGGGGGTTTAGCAGTTACCTGGGCGGGCATGGTTTTGGCGGCGGGTTCCCCCGCTAGGGCGACATCGAGCAAAGCGATTTCTAGGCTCAGCCGTGGGTCGCGCGAGGCCGGTATGTCAACCAACTTGGCAAGCAGCGCCAAAGCGGTGTCGGCCGGCAAATCAGCCTTGCCCGCAACAATCTGGGCTCGCAGTAGCTGACCTACCTGTTTGGCGACCATTGGCGGCTCGAACCCTTGCTCTTGGAAGGCTTGGAGTGTTTTGACAGCCGCTGGCGCGTCATGTGCCGCTACGGCGGACAGAAGGTCATTTAGTAGGGTTTCGGGGGCAATACCTAGCAGCTGCTGGACGGTTTGCAAGGTTACCTTGCCGTCGGTGTTGCGTACTTGGTCGAGCAAGCTTATGCTGTCGCGAAAACTCCCCTCCCCATGCGCGGCGATTAGTTCCAAAGCGTCATCGGCAATATCAATTTTTTCTTGCTTAGCGATGTGTTTGAGATGCGCGGTAACCTTGGAAAGTTCGACTGGTTTAAACGAAAAGCGTTGGGTGCGGCTAATGATGGTCTCGGGCAGCTTGTGTACCTCGGTTGTGGCCAAAATAAAAATGACGTGTGCTGGGGGTTCCTCGAGTGTCTTAAGCAGTGCATTGAACGCCTCTTTAGTAAGCATGTGCACTTCGTCAATTATGTACACCTTAAACTTGGCGCTGGCGGGTGCGATATGCACCTTGTCGCGCAAGTCACGGATTTCGTCGATACGGCGGTTGCTAGCGGCATCAATCTCGATAATATCTAGGTGGTAAGATTCGTCGTCATACGGTAAGCCGTTTACTTCGTGCGCCAAAATGCGCGCAATACTTGTTTTGCCTGTTCCACGTGGGCCGGTAAACAAATAGGCGTGGGCAATCGTACCGTTTGTAAGCGCTCGGCCCAAAGCCGTAGTTATATGTTCCTGCCCTACTAGTTCAGACAGTTTTTTTGACCGATATCGCCTATAGAGCGCCTGGCCCATTAAGCACACCTCACTTTCTTTTTTATTTTATCAGAGAACAAGTAGGTATAGCGTTGTGGTTTGTACTTAAAATTCGTAGGCAATTTTGGGTAGGTAGACCATTTGTCCAGTGGTGCATACGCCAACACCAGCGGCGACTTTACAGCGAGCTTTCCAAGCACGGCGTTCAAAATAATTGCGGTAGCTGCAATGTCGCAATACAGCGTCTATAGCTTCAGTCCATGAAAAATTATGCCTGGGCGCAATATATTCCCCGCCATTTGCTGGGCGACCTAAAATGAAAGCGTCGTAGCGTTCGATGGTGTGGCCGGTGAGTAATCGCCCTAACTGTACATTGGTAGTAAACCCATTGCAAATAAATTTTTCCAAATGTTGGCGTCTGCCCAGCCAGCTTGCTTTTGCGGCAGACTTTTCCAAAACCGCCCAAATTTTTTCGTGTACCCAGCTTTGTTCCGTGGGGTAAAGAGATGTCAAAAGCCCGCCGGGGGCTTTCCAGGGACTCCAAGGTTGTGTGGCGTATTCTTCGGCTTCAGGGGTGGAATCGAAAATTTCCTCCATCTCTTCTTGTGTACTCTCCCAAAAGTCGAAGATTCCTGTCCTTTGGGCTGTTTGTGCAATGCCGGACTCTATGGCGAACGCGCCATCTTGTAGCGTCGGGATCATTACCTGGCCTGTTTCGAGATCCCACGGCAGATAATACCCGAGCTTTTTGTTGTAGCTAAAATTATTGAGTGTTTGTGCTAGTTCGTAGGCAATTCGTTCGAATGCTTGAGCGCCTGCTTCGTCTTCCACATAGCGGAGCCCATTGGCAATTTCGCAGGCTAGTTCAAAAACGAGTGCGTGTTTAAAGGGTGGCACGCGTTTAGTGACGCGAATAGTGTGGAGGTTTTTGCCGTCACCCAACATCCAGCTGGCAAAGTCGGTACCGGCACCGGCACCGGTGTGGAGCTCCTCGCATAGGTCAATCTCTTCCCCCTTGGTAAGCGGCCGGCCTATAAATTTGGCAAGTTCTTTCATGGTTTTAAGGTCTGCCGGGCGCGACTCGGGACGAGGCCGAGGATCGCCATTAGGGTACGTAAAGCCTTCTGCCGAAAAGACCGTACTAACCGTAAGGTCGGGCATGCGGGCAACCGATTTATAGCGTTTACCGGGTATCATTGGCAGCAATTCAGGATCGTCGGCGCCTTGCATAATGTCAAAGTATTCGATAAGCATAGCTGGCAGGTGACGCCGGTAAGCCTCGGGGCCTTCCAGTCGTACTTCGCGGCGCACCATGCGAACATATTTGTGTGGTTGCGAGCGGCCTTTGTATTCTGGCGCGGTATCTTCAGTAGCATTACGCGGACCGCGACGGGTGGTGATAATTTCATGACGGTAGCGTTCAGTGATTCCAGAGGCAAGCTCACGTAATTCTAGGGCATTTAAGGGTTCGTCTTTGCGTTCGTAATGGTCGGCTAGCGTATCCAGGCCCTCGATAATACCCATAGAGTCCCAGTAGTACGCCATGGCCCGCCCTTCACGACCATCGCTGTACCGACCGCCGGACTGGAGTATTTTTTTGTCGCCCACAATGCCCACATGCGCCAAAAGTACGTCACGGGCGTGGTCATCCAGGTTGTCCCCGGCCTTGTAGCGTATAGATTCGCCGTTGGTTCTGGTGGGCAAACCAGCGTATAACTTGGCGAATGCTAGGGGTGAAAAGCCAGGCAGTTGGCTCTGGGCTTCGTATAGGGCATTAAAGTCATCTATAGGTAGGTTGGGCGTAATTCTTATGCCATCAATCATGTCGTAGCCCGCCGCCGCTAATTCGCCACTGTCAAGGAGATGTTCAAAAAAAGGCCGACATGCGATATCTAAACACTCAACTTGCAAGGGAGTTGGCTTAAAGATTGTCAAGTCAAAATCGGCCGGCGCTCCCAAAGGCGCAGTATTTGCATGAACTTCTGTCATCTTACATCATTCATTGCTAAAGGTCATGATACGAATCGTAATTGTACCATAGGATGGCGTGTTTTTCTAAGTAATTATTTACAATGCGGCTTCGAGCGCGGCCCAGTCGGCGGAGCTGTCGTCCTCGGGTAGGTTAACGCTTACTTGATCGCCCGGTTTGGCTTTAAAGTAGGTAACGCTGGCAAGTAACACGCGGTACTCTTTGCCGGCTACATCAACAAAATAGTGGCCGTTTTCCAGCCTAAGGGTGCCCACAACTTGTTTGCGCGGGATGGGGCCGATTTGCTTGTACAAAAAGGCGCCGTCGTCTGCGATGGTCAATTTTAGAATGTCGCCCTGCACCAGCTTGGACTTACTGGCGTAATTGGCAGGGACCGGATATGTTTTGCCGTCGGAGCCGACCATGTTTTGGCCGTCAAAAACGCCTTCTATAACTTTGCCGAGGTTGTCTTCTTGGACGACTGCACCAACCTTTTCGTCATCGCCAACAAGACTCACTAACAATTCGTTAGCGGCTGCCAGGTTGGTCTCGGCCTCTTGGATAAGGGCACGGAGGCGTTTGATCTGTTTATCTGCTACATCTGCCATGTTTGGTTGTCTCTCACCTGCTCAGTGTTTGTTTGCTCCACTTACACCTAAGACTATCATGACTCGTAAGTCAAGTCAAAAACTTGTTGGGCCGTGTGGATAAGTAATGCGTTGGCGTTTAAAAGCGCAATTTTGGCCATTATTTACCAATAAAGCAAGATTGCAATAGCCTTACTGCAAAGGCACAATTAAACGTGGGTGGCGCTGCCCTGATAGTTTTATTAGTAACTTGAAGGAGCATTTTTTATTATGCGTATTTTACGTTCCCTAGTCCTTGGATTAGGTGCTATTTTTGTACTTGTGGCGGCCCCGACTGCATTTGTGGCTGCAAACGCCAATGGACCTAACAGCGACTTAAGTGCGAGTGCGGCTAACCCGCAAACGGAAGGTTTTGATGCTAAAGCTTTAGAAAGCTTAGCCTCGACCGAGCAAATTACCGACTGTAAACGACAGAGTGCAGCTAACCCCTCGGGGCAAGACATCTTTTTGAGTACGGGCACTCCACGGACGTATCTCAATGCGGGCGGAGCTTGGCAAAATGTCGAGTGCGCCAGCACGACTTTTCGTTTAACAACCGGCCAACGTGCCATAATCGTGTCTAACTTTAACGCCGAAGCGGACTGTAATGGCACTGCTGGACAGTGGTGTCAGACCAGGGCATTATTGCAGCAAGTTGCCCCAGTTGTTGGGTTGGCTATGGAAGGCTCGCCCGTTGCAGCCGAGCCGAGCTCATTTGCTTTTGATTCCACGGCAGGTGGATCAAATAACTGGCAAGCTCACTCTATGGGCCGTGCGTGGGAAATTCGCTGCGCAAACACCAACGGTTGTCAGTACAAATTTGTTGTACAGACCCGAATGCACAGCAGCGCAGTTAGTGGTATGTGGTTGGATGAAATCGCTGCCCACTTGCGTGTTACCTACGGCAACCCTGCACCGTTGTAGTAGTACATTTAGTGGTATTCAAGCCGCCTGGTCGCTCCAGGCGGTTTATTTTGGTAAACTAAAAACCGCCCCTTGGCGAGGCGGTTTTTTGCTGGTAATTGGTTTTAGGCCAATTCGACAGTTGCGCCGGCTTCTTCCAAAGCTTTCTTGGCGGCTTCTGCGTCTTCTTTTTTGGCTTTCTCGAGGACAGGCTTTGGAGCGCTGTCTACGATAGCCTTAGCTTCGCCAAGGCCTAGACCAGTGATGTCCTTAACGGCCTTAATAACGGCAACCTTTTGGGCGCCAGCGTCTTTAAGGATGACGTCCCATTCGGCCTTTTCTTCGGCAGCGGCAGCGCCGTCGGCGGCTGGGGCTGCAGCAACAGCTACAGCGGCGGCTGCAGGCTCGATGCCGTACTCATCCTTAAGGATGTTCTTAAGTTCGTTTACTTCGAGGACAGTAAGGCTAGTCAGCTCTTCTGCTAGTTTTTTCAAATCTTTAGCCATTTCTTATTCTCCTTAGTGTAAGGCCTTTTCGGCCAATTTACATTATATTAATTGCTTGCCTTAGCTTCGATACCATCCAACAGCGCATGCAAGTTGCCAGAAAGGCCATTGATGCTGTCGTTGAGTGGTGCGTTAAGGGTTGCGATAACACTTGCGATAAGTATTTCCTTGCTTGGAAGTGCGGCCAGGGCCTTTACTTCGTCTGCGCTAATAAATTTGCCTTGTGCGGTAATAGCACCGACAAATTCGATCGACGGATTAAGCTTTGCAAAGGTTGCGAGCACCTGGGCTGGGGCTACTTCGTCTTCGGGGTTGAAGGCGTAAAGCAGCTGGCCGGTGAGTTCGCTGGCGTCAACATCCTTAAGGGTGTCAACGTCCTGCAATGCTTGCTTAAACAGTCGGTTTTTGACGACGCGCAACTTAGTGCCGCCATCGCGTGCGTCGCGGCGAAGTTGCTGCAAAGCTTTTACGGTCGTACCCTGGTATTTTGCAACCACGGTCATCTTTGACGCGCCCAAGCTTTCGGCAACTTCTTTAACGACTTCGTTCTTCTTGTCTTTAGTTAAAGCCATATATTGTTCCTGTTTAGAAATCTTCGACCTAGATTGTTAAGGATTCACCAAAAATTAAAAAATCTTTGGTTCATCACCAAAGACCTGCAAGTAAACAATTTTGGATTGTTCATCGCCTCGGTAGCATTCTTAAATCTTTACAGATCGCTACTGTCTTTGGTAATGTTCCTAAGTATTTTATAGTATAGTGGTCATTTCGTCAACTAGCAGCTTGTGGGCGACGTATAAAGGTACTAGAATGCACGAACAATGGGAAACGAAACTTCCCTTTCCAAAGGATGAATTAAGCCAGTTATTTTACTGGCAAATTGCGCCTGGACATTTTTTCCCTGGGGTTAGCCATTCAAAAGGCGAAGAACCAATAAATGCCCATATCGTTAACCCTATAACACTATCTATTAATGGCCTGAGAGTTTCGCTGCGCGGGCATGAACTTCATTTGTTTAATACGTTGGCCTTTTTGCGAAATGGCTGGGCAGCATATTCCAATGTCGCGCAGCTTGGTTTTGCTGCTGGCCTAAGTAACCGTTGGTCGGCGTATCAAGAAGCAAGAGATTCATTGGAGAGACGTTTGCCCTACGATCTGTTTGAGGAAAGAGGTAGAACCAGTGACAAAGCTTGCAGGTTATCGCCCCGTCTGCGGCTAATTGATGTTCGCAAAGAAGCATTGGTAAACCAGGAGCGCGTCGAGCGGCTCCATAACGCCTTAATGTATAGTCTTATTGTCGGTCCATCCGCTTCAGAAAAACTGCGGTATAAGTCAGCCCTATCAATCGACATTACTGGCGCAAGTAGGATACGTGTGGGGCAAAAGGTTATGCGATTGCCCTCTAATGAACTTTATTTGTTAAATATGCTACGACTTGCCGGCCCTGTACTTACTTTTGATCAAATGTATACTTTGGGATTTGACATGTTTGCGCCTTCATTTCTTACATGGCGGGATAATCTAGAGCGTGCAGTTAGTAATATTGATCAAAAATTAGCCGGGGCGGGAAAAACACGACTATTCCGTATGGATGAACGGTACGAAGCAGTATATGCGGATGGGCTTTACTTTGAAGAAAAACGACAAAATAATCCAGCAGACTATAGCTTTTTCAAGCAGTGTCAGGACGCCCTAAAACGGGTACAGACAGAAACGTGGACCCCCGTGCATCGTAATGCTGACCGTAGGTTCGTTGCCGCTACTAGGCAATTGACTGTGCCAGAAATTGCAGAGGCAGTTGGCGTACATAGTGATGATGTACATGCAATACTCGGCCGCCTTGGAATAGAAGGACAAAACAAATACGAAGGCGCTGATCTGATTGCTATCCAAGAAGAACTTGTAGGGGTACCGGTGGAGTATCTTATAAAATCCTATGACTTAAATCAGGTTGGGATAGATGAACTGGAACTTCGGCTATATCAGAATGGGTATAGAATATTCGACGGCTATATAAGCCCTAGGGCGGCTATATTTGCGCGACGTTTGCTTGACCCTACGCTCAGGCAACGGGTTAATTAGCGCCACTGTAATTACTAAGTTACGTTAAACCTTCTCTACTTTTGTGCTTACTGCGGGTGCACTACTGTGGGCTTTACAGGTCAAATTAAGGTAGTGATGGATAATTGGCACGAACTGCAAAAAGCTTTTGCGGCTGATCCATTCTTGTTCGGTGTGGTGGCCGCCACCTTCGCAGCAGGAGATTATGCAGGATATGCCGGCTTCGGCGAAATAAGGCGCATCACTACCAGCGCAAGAAATAAAAGGTTCTGGTTGCTTGCCGGTCACCTGCTTGACGCTTTCGCGGTAGGCTTTTATTAACGGCAGTTCTGTATCTGTTACTACCGGGGCAGCAATGGCGTATTCACGGTAGTTAAGATTGTATTTTTGGCAAATGCCATGGACGAGCTTTTTCTTTTCGGCCAGGTTTTTGTTGGTTAAGTACCTGATATCCAAACCAGCGACCATTTCGGCAGGCACTTTGTTATTGGCATCGCCGCCGTGTATTTGGCCGATATTGAGCGAGTCGGTTTTGATATTTTGGTCCGTAAAATGTCCTTTTAGTTCGTGTAAGGCCTGTAACAATTTAAAAGAGGCGCTTTCGCCTTCCCAGGGCCGGCCGCCGTGGGCGGTCCTTCCTTGGGCAATGAGGTCGAACCGCCAATACCCTTTGGCGATAGTTTCGATAGCCCAGCCTGGGGCGGTAGAATCTGGCAAAACACACACCTGGGGTTTTAGACCCGCAGCGGTAAGGCCGTGCACGCCGCGGTCGGTTGTTTCTTCATCTGTTACAATGGCAATGCCAAAATCGTAGTCGGCCAGACTACCCTTGCGGTAGAGTTCATCAACGATTTGTTGGTAGCCAGCGATGGAAAACTTCATATCGTATACGCCACGGCCAATGAGCTTGTCGCCGTCGCTTCTTAGGGTAAATAACGCTTCGTCGGCCGGTACGACATCGATATGGGCAGACAACAACACTTTCGGAGTGTACAAATTGTCTTTTCGTGTCGAGGCAAGCAATGTTCCATGGCCTTTAACAAAGCGGTCGCGCCTGACGAACATGCCGCGGCGCGAAAAATAATCTTCCAAATAATCCAGCGCCATGTCGTTGGCGGTAGTGTCAGCTGATATTGTTGGCATACTAACTAGGTTGGCTAGTTGCTTTTCGGCTTCAGTTTTCATTTAGGTAGTATACGCTTATGTTCCCGGTTCGTACAGGAACGTTAAGTAAGAATTAAGTTTTTGGGTTTCGGTTGGAGTGCTACTTCGTTGGTGTTCATCGTAGTAGTCTTTTCTAAAAAATGGCGTATTGTATTGCGGTAGTTGCTAAAGGCTGTAAGTGTAATGTGTTCGTTATCGCCGTGCTGGTTATCGCCAGCAACACCGAATTCACAAGCCTGGTCGCCCACATCACCAAAATGCCGTCCGTCACTTGTAGCATGGCGGCGTGCAAATGTGAATGGCGCACCTTCTATTGCCTCGGCAGAAGTTTTGAGCGCTTGCAGTAGCGGATTGTCCGGGCTGCAGTATAGTGGTGAATCAAATAATACAATATCAAGCTTGGCGTTAGGGTCGATGCTTTTAATTAGCGCCTGCAGGCTCGTGCGATCCTCGAAATTGAGGTCGTCGGGTGCGTAGCGAATGTCTAGCCGCACCGTGGCGGAATCGGGAATACGCGTGTGTGAACCGCCATGTGCGGACATCGAGGTAACACTAAAAGTCGTTTCGGGCGATTCCTGGCTTGGTGACGGGAAGCGCTGGTGCAGCGCGTGGATAAAGTGGGCTGCCTTTGGGGCGGCGTTGTCGCCTTTCCAGGGGTAGGCGCCGTGTGCAGCACTCCCGTCGAAGCTAATATCGGCAATGACAATACCTTTGGCCTCATTGGCAATTTCATGTACGTCGGGGCGTCGGCCACATTCGGCACAAATGACAAAGTCGCCCCGCACCCCTTGTTGTATCTGGTAAAGGGCGCCATCCGCACCACCGTATTCTTCATCGGTAACTACTTGTAGGCCTAGCGCGTAGGGTACTTTATCGATGAATTCACAAAAGAGGTCGGCCAAAATGACACAGGCAGCTTTTTCATCATGCACACCGCGGCCGTACAGTTTGCCGTTTTTTACTTTGCCGTCGTATTGATGCGGTTTGCCGGGCACGACGTCGACATGGACACTCAAAATAATCTTGAACCGTTTCGGGCGTACGCCACCTTTGTAAGCCATAAAGCTAGGTTTGCCGTTACTTTCGAATTCTTCGATGGTAATGTCTTTGCCACTGGCACGGAGCAAACCTATCATAAAATTGTAAGCTTGGCGCAAACCATCAGGGTTGTCTCCGGTAGACGGAATGGCGACAAGCTTTTTAGTAAGTTCGATAAGTTGGGTGTTGGTCATAGTATCCTGTTTTAAAACAAAAAACCGAGCTTTGGGCTCGGCTAGGGTTATGTTTTGGTGTAGTTAACCGAGCTCCACTAAGAGTTCATAATCACTTGCTTAAAGAGATCTGGTTTGTACATCACTTTTATAATACTAGCTTGCCGTGTTTTCGTCAACGGTTGCTTGACAGAACTAGTGTGTTGCGTTAGGGTACATTTTAATAGTATGCAGCACACATCTGGTTATTCGTTTATTATTCTCTTCGGCCAACCAGGGCTGTGCTTTAGCATTGTTAAAGCCTGAGCGTCCCAAACGCCAGCACAGCCCCACAAATCAGGCTTTAACGAAAGCCTGATTTTTAATTTGGAGACAAAACATATGAACGAACAACTACAAACATCACCTAAGCAAGATATGGCCGAAGAGTTAAAATGCTACAGCCTAGCGGCTGAAGTTTTAGGGACAGAGGATGCCGTCCGTACGGCAGCCAACATGGCCATACAGACAAGTCTAATGGAGCGGAGCTGGTAATGAAGGATAAGATTAGGGGGATACGAAGTGACCATTTTCGACGTGCCCAGCGTGAGACCGACCCTGATTTACGAGATCTACATTTGGCTATGGCAGAGATGGCTACGGCAGGCGTATTGGAAGCCGGCCGCAGTCACAGATACGGCAGTCCAACACAAGACACCAGAGATGTAGAGCTGACCGGTTCTGGGTATGTGCAAACTCAATCCGCGGCCGAAGCCTTTTGGCTGGCTGACGGCTTAGCCCTAACAAAAGAGTACGAATTGGCACACGGATGGGACCCTACTGTTGATCCAATTGCTGGAGTTTAAACTGGGTGTAACGTTCGGCGGCAAGCCGGGTGAGTTCGGGGTCTTCGCCTTGGTTGACAAATTTCATTGCTTCACCAAGGAGGGGGTGGACCTCGGTTAACTTTTCGTGCATTTGCTTCATTAGCTTGCGAGCGTTAGGGTGGGCTTGCGGAGTTGTGCGGAGTTCGTGCAAGTGGAACGCTTCCCGTGCATTGTACGTTACCTTCCAGCGCATGTTGTGGCCAAGCAAAGTGGCGTATTGGGCTTCAAGGATGTAGCCGTTACTTTGCAAAAGACTGTGCAGTTTGAGGCTGATGTCGAAACACTGTTCAAAGGCATCAGTTAAGCCAGCTTTTTCGACCAGTTTGGGCATGTCGTAGCCGTAACGGGGTGTCAGTTCCTGCCATTCTAGGTCGTCAACCATGCGGTGGCGTTGCAGTTCGCGGAAGACCCCATAGTCACACACCAGATCCCAACTATAGTGCGCTTTTTCGAGCGCTCGGCCTGGCTTGTGGCGGCGGTTAAGACGTTCGCCAATGTAGGCTTCAAAAACCTGCGCCTTTTTGTCGTATGGCCAGCTGGCAACCTTTTTTTGTATCTGGTCTAGCGGCAAGTTGCTGTGTTCGTATAGCATGTCGGCTACAAGATCAAGTTCGTTGCGCGGCCAAACGCTTGTTAATTGTACGGGTTCGGTGGCGCCAGCGTGGTTATCGGGCAAAAATTTCTGCGCCAGCTGTTT
>Ga0075418_10001214_pt1 | contig 29122 bp, 22 predicted proteins | sample SoiMetdeltSBSDD2_FD_81776 | JGI IMG/M metagenome (GOLD analysis project Ga0075418, IMG submission 81776) | Bulk soil microbial communities from a Populus tree surrounding site in Tennessee, USA - Soil MetaG P. deltoides SBSDD2 | ecosystem: Environmental > Terrestrial > Soil > Tree plantation... | reverse complement strand
GTTCCACGATGCGGAAGATGCCCGCGTTCAACTGGCGCTGATGACGCAGATGGCGTTTTACGACTATTACCTGGTGCGACAGTTGGTACGGCTCAATGGCGAGAGCACCGAGCTTCTGACGCAGCTCCGCGAGACCGCCCAGGTGCGGTATCAAACGAATTTGGTCACGCAGCAGGATGTGCTGCAGGCTGACGTGGAACTGGCCGACTTGGCGCGGCGACAGCTCGAACTGAAGCGGATGGAGCGCGTCGCCGTCGCGCGGATCAATACGCTCTTGCGACGGCAACCGGATGCGCCGCTGCCAGCGCCGGCGGCACTCCCCGAGTTGGATCCCGCCGATGAGACGCCATTGCTGATGAGTCAGGCGCTTTTGCAGCGGCAGGACCTGGCGGCACTAGCACACCGCATCGAGGCCGAACAGGCGTCGCTCGAGTTGACCTACAAGCAGTACTACCCCGACGTCGACGTGATCGGCGCGTATAACGCCATGATGCCGGAGAAGGAGATGTGGGGGCAGGTCGGGGTGGGGCTCAACATCCCGCTCTATCGCCGCAAACGGCACGCTGCGGTGAGCGAAGCCGAGTTCCGCCTCAGCCAGCGGGTCGCCGAATACGAGCAGAAGCAACTCGACATTCAGTACGAAGTCCAGCAGGCGTACGAGCGGCTGGAAGAGACGCGTCAGTCGTCGGAACTCTACCGGCAGAAGCTGATTCCCTCGGCACAGCTCAATGTCGAGGCGACGCGGGCCAACTACGAAAACGCCAAGGCGACGTTCCTCGACCTGGCCATGGCGCAGCGGCAGCTCATCGAGCTGCGCGAAAAGGAACAGGAAGCCGCGGTCGCCTATCACCAGCGCCAGGCGGAACTCCAGCGGGCCGTAGGCGGCGAATAAGTAGTAGGCACACTCCGTGCGCCGTCCCGTGAGGCAGGTGTCTCGCCTGCCACGTCTTGTGGATTTCGCGCGAACCTCCCCGCCAGGACCGCGTCCCCTATCTTCATACGAGGAGGCCAATCACGTGATACAAACCGTCCGAACTTTGCGATTCGAGCGATCCTTGTGCCAGCTAGTCTGCGGCGGCAATCAGCCCACAGGCGCGCTGCCGCTACGCTGCTGACCACCCGCCTCGAGAATTAAATTTCATCAGGCCCGCGGTCGCAGCGATCGCGGGCCTTTTTCGTATTTGACTGGGGACTGTGGACTCCGGACTGTGGACTGAACGATCGACGTTGACGCCAAGCGGCCAGGCGGCCGCCTGCAAAGCGGTCTTTTGTGGGTTCGACTCCTACCAACGTCTCTTCCCGGCGATTGTCTCGCCGGGAAATTACGCCGATGTCGCCCCGTCCCGCGGCGTCGCCGCCCACGCGCGAGCGTTTGGCGCGGCCCGTTCCGACCAGGGGTTATACCGCCGGCGTCATCGAGAGCGTGGTTAGCTCAACTGGATAGAGCACCAGATTTTTAATCTGGCTGTTGCAGGTTCGACTCCTGTACCACACCGGGCTGAAAACCCGACCGACGCGAGAGCGTCCACCAAAAACCGGAGGGGAGCGGGCGAAGATTCGATCTGCTGCCGAGCGAGCGGTGGGATTTAGTCCCGCCGGCCTCGACAGCAACACCAGCACTTGCCCTGTAGTGCGCGGATGCCGCGGCACTCGCCGGGCTGCCAAGGCACGGGCACGCCGAGCCGCTTAGCCGGTCGTTCACGACCGGCTGATGCTCGTACGGCCTTTGCGGACGCAGCCGCGGCCAGTGCCGCTCAAGCGCACTCCGCATGTGCTCGTGGGATTGGCTTCGCTCCGCTGCCCGAAGGTGTAGTAGGCACACTCCGTGTGCCGTACCGCACACACAACCCGCCACGAGTCTTCGCCTCGGCGACCCGTAACAAGATAAGGACCACAGCAAGCCTCCGAGGCAGAGCCTCGGGTACGTGCGTGACCAGGCAGAGCCTGGGCACGAGACGGCACACGGAGTGTGCCTACTACGAAGGAGGTCAATCCCATGTTCAAGACCATCAAGATCCGCCCCATCGAGGCCGGCATCGTCTTTCGCGACGGCGTCTTCGAGCGACTGCTCGGCGCGGGCCGCCACTGGATGTTCGATCCGTGGGGCAAACTCAAGATTGAGCGCGCCCAGCTCCGCGCGCCGTGGTTGGTCCACGAGCAGCTCGACATGATCGCCAAGAGCGGCGTGCTGACTGGTCGTGCAACCGTACTGGACCTCAAGGACCACGAGCGGGCGCTCGTCTGGGTGGACGGCCGGTTCAGCCACGTGCTGGGGCCGGGGCTGTTCGCCTACTGGACCACGCACCGCAAGGTCGAGGTCGAGCTCGTCGATGCGCGGACCGTCCGCTTTGCCCACAAGGAGCTGCCGGCGATCGCCCGCCAGCCGCTCGTGGACAAGCTGCTCGACGTGCAGGCGGTCGAGGCCGGTCACGCCGGCGTCCTGCTCATCGACGGCAACTTCGTCGAGACTCTGCCGCCGGGGCAGTACGCGTTCTGGAAGAACGTCGCCCGCGTGAAGCTGGTGCCGGTGGACCTCCGCGAGACCATGCTCGACGTCGGCGGCCAGGAGATCATGACTGCCGACAAGGTGACCCTGCGTCTGACCGCGGTCGTGACCTTCCGCGTGAGCGACCCGCGGCTGGCGGTGAGCGTCAGCGAGGACGTTCGCACCGCCCTGTACCGCGAGGTGCAGCTCGTGCTGCGGGCGGTCGTCGGCACTCGCGAGCTCGACGCCCTGCTGACTGGCAAGGATGCCGTGGCGGCGGAGCTGGAGCAGCTCGTGCGTCGCCGCGCGACCGGGCTGGGTCTGGAAATCCTCTCCGTCGGCATCCGGGACGTGATGCTGCCGGGGGAAATGAAGGACCTGCTGAACAAGGTGACCGAGGCCAAGAAGGCGGCCGAGGCCAACTTGATCACCCGCCGCGAGGAGACTGCCGCGGCCCGCAGCCAGGCGAACACGGCTCGCCTGCTGGCGGAGAACCCGACGCTGATGCGGCTCAAGGAGCTGGAGGTGCTCGAGAAGATCGCTTCCGGCGGCAAGCTGAGCGTCGTGCTCGGTGAGAAGGGTCTGGCCGAGAAGATCGTCAACCTGCTGTAACGTGGGGCAAGCGTCTCGCCTGCCTTACCACGGCATCAAAATGGGGCGCGGCGACGGCATTTGCCGTCGCCGCGCCTTTTTCGTCGTCCTATCGCTCCAGCTCAACCGTCCAGTACGCCTCGCTGATGAACTTCGACCAACTGGCGATCGGCATCTGGCTCGAGGCGTACAGCGGCTTCCAGCGCGGGCGGACCGGCCTGGTGCGGAGCCGCAGGCTGGCCTCGTCAGGCGTGAGGTTCGCCTTCCGCTTGTTGCACTCCATGCAGGCCAGCACGCAGTTTTCCCACGTGCTCTCGCCGCCGCGCGAGCGCGGGACGATGTGGTCGATCGTCAGCTCGTCCGGCCGCGGGTGAGCGCCGCAATACTGGCACTTGTAGCCGTCGCGCTTGAACAGGTTGCGGCGGCTGAAGGCCACGTGCGTCACCGGCAGCTTGTCGTAGTGCGTTAGCGTCACCACCTCCGGCACGCGGAAGTGCTGCCGCACCGCGCGGATGAACGGCTCGCCCTCCGGGGGCTTCATCCGCGACCAGTCGTCCCAGTCGTACTGCTGAAAGTCGTGCGGATCGACGACGCGGGCCACGCCGTTCCAGACGAGGATCAGCGCGCGAGAAACCGTGCTGACACGCACCGGCTGCCAGCTACGGTTGAGCACGAGCGTCGGACGCTGGAGTACGGCAGTCACGAGTGAACTCCTGGGCGTATCTTGGCCTTGAGGGTTGTCCTATTATCTACAATCGTAGCCTCTGCGGCGACCCTATGTGGGCCAATCTTTCGCAGGTCGATGAATTGGGGGGTACGAAGGTATTGGAGGCGCTGCGCTCGCTGGCGGTTCGCTCTAGGGGTCATTCACCGCCGATCGCGGGTCCGCTGGCGCCGACGTCGCGCCGCTTGCCTCTGCCGCCTGGAGGTGTTCTCGGGCGATGGCGGCGGCGCGCAGGAGATTTCCATGCCGCTGTGGCGATTCGTCGGTCACGTAGGTCGCGCGAGCCTCTTCCCACTGGCCCAGCGCTTCGTAGCTGCGCCCCAGGTTGTATCGCGCGCCGTGTTGCCAGGGCGAATCCGGAGCGCCGGCAATCACCCGGTCGCGGAACCACTCGATGGCGGCGGCATAGTCCCCGCTCTCGTAGTGCGTCAGGCCGATCCAGAACGTGGCATGATGTTTGGCGCTGCGCGTCATGTCCATCATCCTTTCCAGCACAGCCTTTTTCTGGGCGGGATCGGTCGGGAGCACCATCTCTCCCACTCCTAGCGCCTCTCTTCCTTCCATGTTCGCTAGCGCCTCGATCTCCTTGTCCGACGGGCGGAGCTTGAAATAGCGCTCGCGAGCGCCAGCCTGCTCCTCCCCTTCGGGCGGCGCATCGAATTTCCCCTGCAAGTGCAGGTGCCGCGCGTGCATCAGCGGTTGGGAAGGCAGAAAAAGTCCCGTCTCACGCGCGTGTGTCTCCAGGCGTGCCGGGTCACTGGAGAGCGCCATCGACAGCGCAACCTGATACAGCTCCGCTTCGACCACGACGCGCCACAGCGAGACCGCGGAGATGTGCTTGCACGTCAGCAGCCGCTGTTTCAGCTCGCTGGGACTGGTCATCAGCTTCATCTTTCGCTTGTCAACAATCGCCGGCTCGAGCAGTCGCATGCGCACCGACAGCGACGGCAATTCACCGTCGATCAGTGCCGACACCTCCGACAGATCGTCGGCGCCAATCGGATAGGCTGTGTCGCCAGGCAAATCGAGCGCCCTTAGCAGCCCCAGATCGGCGACGACCTGCTCCAGTGTCGCGATTCCTTTTCCCCCGGGTCCTGCGATGGGCGATCCCAGCGCCGCATCGAACAAATACAATTGGTCGCGCAGCAGCACGGCGGCAATCCAGGGGCGCGTGCCGCCGGTCCCTTGGGTCTGCGGAATGCCGAGCATCACGGCATCGAGCCCCGCCTGCCGGGCCAGCAGAATGAAGATTCGCGACCGCTCCCAGGCGTCGCCGTGGCCGTAAATCAACACCTGCCAGGGGAGGTGCCCATACCCGGGACCAAGTTCGCCCCGCAGCGGACCGGGAAGCGAAGCCCGGACGGAAGCCGGATCGTTGGTTTCTGTCGTCGCTCTCGGGGGAGCCGGCTGAGGAGGGAGCGGGTCGAGCTGGATGTTGCGAATCGTCCAGTCGAACAGCCGGTGCGCAAGCGCCAGCCGTTCGGCGTCGTCGATCCCCAGCGACTGCTCCAGTTCCGGCAGCCATTTCTGAAAATCGGCGTCAATCGGTTGTTTCGCCACTTGGGCCGCTACGTCGCGCAGCCACGAGCACTGGAGCAGATAGAAAATATCACTCTCCGTGATCGATCGCCGCCGCAAGTCGGTCTTCAGCCGATCGATTTGGTAGCTCGGCGGGAGATTGTCCAGCAGTGGATCGAGTTTTTCCTCGATCGACACTTCTTCCTGCTGGTGGATCCACTTGTTGAAATAGTACAGCGCCCGCTCGGCAGTCTTGCTGTCGGGGGACGAAGGGATCGACTCCAGGGCGCCTGCCGCCAGGGTGAGATCGTCCACCGGCTGGACGATGTCCGAGCTGACCTGCGTCTGGGGGACGTTTTCATTGGGATCGACCGAGCAGCCGCCCGCAGACACCGACACAATAAGTGCCAGCACGGCCGCCACGGGCAGGACAATCGCGCAAATGAGTCGCGATCTCACGAAAAGCTCTCCACGGTCTTCCGGATTGCCAGTAGCCGCGCGAGAACTGCGGGCAAGTCGTCGAGCCGCAGCATGTTCGGGCCATCGCTCGGCGCGGAATCGGGACTGGGATGCGTCTCCAAAAACAGCCCGTCAATGCCGACGGCCATCGCCGCGCGGGCCAGCGGCTCGACCATCGCCCGATTGCCGCCCGTGGCGCTGCCCAGTCCACCCGGCTCCTGCACGCTGTGCGTGGCATCGAAGACGACCGGCACTCCCAGGTCGCGCATCATGGGGAGCGAACGCATATCGTTGATCAGGCGGCCATAGCCAAAGAACGTGCCGCGCTCGCAAAGCAGGATGTTTTTGCAGCCGGCGGCCGCCAGCTTGTCGACGACGTGCCGCATGTCCCACGGCGCCATGAACTGCCCTTTCTTTACGTGCACGGCGCGGCCGGTGCGGGCCGCGGCCACCAGCAGGTCGGTCTGCCTCGCCAAGAATGCCGGGATCTGAAGCAGATCGCAGACTTCGGCGACGGGCGCCGCCTGGTGGGACTCGTGGATGTCGGTCGTAACAGGCAGGCCGATGCGGCGCTTTACGTCGGCCAGGACCGCCAGGCCCTCGTCGAGACCCGCGCCCCGAAAGGCGCTGGCGCTGGTGCGGTTGGCCTTGTCGAAGGAAGCCTTGAACACCAACTGCACCGGAAGAGCGGAGACGATCTCTTTCAGCCGCACGGCAATCGACAGAGTCAGGTCCGGCGTCTCGATCACGCACGGGCCGGCAATCAGCAGCAGTTTCTGGCCGCGCCCGCAGCGGTACGGACCAATGGCGGCCGGGTTGTCATGAGCAGCAGCATTCACATCATCACGCGTTCCTCGGTATCGAACCCATAACGCTCGGCCCACGGTCGAGTGACGAGAACCGTCAGCCGCTGCGGCAACACGCTGATCGACAGCGGCAATTCGCCACCGGGATCGCCGTCAATCTGGTAGGGGACTTGGGCCTTCGATTCGATTTTCATTTCGGTGCTGTGGGCCTGGAAGAAGTCTTCCATCGCCTCGTGCTGTCCGAGCACGACGCCGCCCAAATACAACAGACCGCTCCACAGCGATCCCTCGCGAAACGTGCAAATATCCAGCAGTCCGTCCGTACCCGAGGCGCTCGGGGCGAAATTCAGGCCGCCGGCATAACGCGGCAAATTCACCACAAACACCCACCTCGCCGTCAGTACGGCCGATTTTCCGTTCACTTTGCGATAGTGTACCCGCAGCGGCGGATAGTCGTAATTACGGATCGAATCCACGATCGGTTTGATGTACGACAGATGGTGAATGTGCCCCCGCCGGTCGCGGTGCAGTCGCTGTACGACGTCTGCATCGAAACCGCATCCCACCATCAGCGTGAACAGCCGCCCGTTGGCCTGACCCGCATCCAGACGCACCGTGAGCCCGGCGGCAATACGGAGTGCGATCGCGCGCGTGTCTGTCGATAGCTCCAGGTGCTGAGCCAACAAGTTCTCGGTTCCCAGCGGCAGGATGGTCAGCGGGGTGCCCTCATGCGTCATTTCGGCCACCAGACGTGCGGTACCATCCCCCCCCGCCGCGACCACCGCCCGGAGTGTCCCCGCCACGGTCTGTTCGGCCGCTGCCGCAGCCAGCGCGTCAATCTCGTGGAAGACCGTGGCGTGGAAATTCAGGGTGGTTAGCTGATGGACCAGGTCCTCCACGATCGGCATCTGCGCGCGTGACCCGGCATTTGGATTCACGGCAATGAGCACTTCCGTGGCGCGGCTGTCAATCTGGGTAAGCGGAATCGTCACGCGCGGGGATGTTCGGTTCTGGTGCAGAATGGCGCGAGGAGCAGCATTGAGCCGGGCCAATTGTAGCGAAACAAGACAAGACCCAACGAGTGCCAGCGAACGCGGTTTGTGGTCAGCGAGCCTATCGTGGCCGCATGAACGACATAAGCTCTTCAGCAGAAAGTCTTTGCATCGATGGTGACCTGCGCCATCAGAGGACAAATGAAAACTGGCACGCGGGGTGCCTAGAGGGGGCATTGTCGTGTACTCCACGACATCAAATTTGAGGACCGTGGGGGCTCTGACGAACATTCGCGGCGTGGTTGCCTTGCCCCTGGCCATCACCGCATACCAAAGAGTCTTTGGTACGTCAGAGCCCCCGATTTTTTTGCGCACCCGCGGTCCGGGCTGCAAGCGAACCCTAGTCGCCGAGACAGTCTCTAGGCTCTTGGCAATCACGCGTTGCCGCTCGCGGCTGCGATCGATCCGCACAGCTCTCAACGGTTGGCGTCCGTCGTCGCAAGCCTTTCCCCCATCGGGCCTTGACGCTATAAATGCGATTGCCTAGCGTTATAGGTTTTCAGCCCACAAAGCTGTGAGCCGCAGGCCAGCATAGCTTCAATCGGCAGAGCACCGCATTCGTAATGCGGGGGTTGTGGGTTCGACTCCCACTGCTGGCTCTCTTGCCGCAGACGGGGAAGGAAGAACTCCCACCCACTGTTAAGCGCCTTCCTGGTAAAGTTTTGCGGCCACAGGATTTCCAAACGAGTCACTGACCGGAGTTGCTGATGGTACCCACCGTCCTTGCCGATCTGCGCGAAATTGTCCTGTCCAACAGCACGTTTGGGCCGCGGGAGATCTCCCAGCTGATCCACGCGATTGCCGAGGACTATTCGCAGTTTTCGCTGTTGCGTGACGCGGTAGCCGAGCTGGAGGTCCGCGAGGATCGCACGCCGGCAGCCAAAGTTCGCTTGGGAGTCTGTTACTTCCTGCTGGGACGTTACCGCAGCGCTATCGAGACCCTCAGTTCGGCCGATGGCGGCGCTGTCGCGCATTACTACCTGGGCAAGACTCGCTTTGCGATGGGTGAGTATGCCGAGGCGGCGAAATCGTTCGCGGCGGCGAAAGTTGGCGGCTACAACGCCGACGATTGCGCCCTTTCGACCGCCGAAGCCCAGCGCTGCGCCCGCGATCCGAAGAAGGCACTGGAAACCCTCGACAAGCTCTCTGGCGCTGTGGAACAGACGGCCGAGTATCTGTATCAGCGGGCGGCCACCGTCTCCGCGCTGGGAGGAAGCCCCAGCGAGGCCATCGCCCTCCTGGAACGGGCGGTTGAAGCCGATCCCAAACACCCCGGCGCTCTGTTCGCCCTGGCGACGGAAAACGATCGCCGCGGCAACGACGAGACGGCGCTGCAGCTTTATCAGCGAGCGGCTGCTTGTTTTCCGACCAATGTGGGCACGCTAATCAACCTGGGCCTCTTGTACGAAGACCGCAATCAGTACGACCGTGCGCAGTCCTGCTATCAGCGGGTGCTGGAAGCATACCCGGATCATCCCCGCGCGCGGCTGTACATGAAGGATGCATCGGCGTCCGGCAGCGGCTGGATCGACGAAGAGGCGCAGCGGCGGAACGACCGCCTTGCTCAGCTCCTAAGCGTGCCCGTCAGCGATTTCGAACTGTCGGTCCGCAGCCGCAACTGTCTGCAAAAAATGGGCGTTCGCACGCTGGGGGACCTGACGCGGACCACGGAATTGGAACTCTTGTCGAGCAAGAATTTTGGCGAGACGTCGCTCGTCGAAATTCGCGAGATGCTCTCGTCGAAGGGACTGGAGCTGGGACAGTTCGCGCAGGAACGCGGCGTCATCGAACCGGCGCTCGACGTGGCGACCATGTCGCCCGACGAGCAGGCGCTGCTGGAACGCCCGATTTCCGAGCTGAACCTGTCGGTGCGGGCTCGCAAATGCATGGCCAGGCTGGGGCTGACACTGATCGGCGAGTTGATCCGCAAGTCGGGGGACGATTTGCTGGAGTGCAAGAACTTCGGCGTCACCAGCCTCAATGAAGTTCGGGAAAAGCTCACCCAACTCGGGCTGAAGCTCCGCGGCGACTGACGCTCAAGTGTGGAACGGAATTCATTCCGTTCGCCAAAGGAACGGAACTAATTCCGTTCTACGATGCCTGCTGCGTTTTCCTTTCGCCTCGTTCATGTGGACGCTGGTTGTCCAGCCCGGCAGTGCATTTACCACACGCCGCACGGTCTCGTTCAGACGCCGGCATTCATGCCCGTCGGCACGCAGGCGACGATCAAAGGATTGACCATTGAACAGGTGCGGGACACCGGCGCGCAGATGATTCTGGGCAACACCTACCATTTGGCGCTGCGGCCAGGCCCTGAGACGATCAAGCATTTTGGCGGTCTGCACCGCTTTATGGGGTGGGACGGGCCAATCCTGACGGACAGCGGCGGCTTTCAGCTCTTCAGCCTGGCGCAAATGACGAAAGTCCGCGAGGAAGGGGCCATCTTTCGCTCTCACATCGACGGCCGCCTGATGGAGCTCAGCCCCCAGCGCGCGGTCGCCATTCAGGAAGACTTGGGCAGCGACGTGGCCATGGTCCTGGATCATGTCGTCGCTCTTCCCAGCGACGAAGCGACCATCCTGGACGCTTGCCAGCGGTCGATCCGCTGGGCGCAGCGCTGCCGACAGGCCGCAAAGCGCAGCGACCAGGCCCAGTTTGCCATCGTCCAGGGGGGACTGAATGCCGAGCTGCGAATCGAGTGCGCCCAAGCGCTCATGGCGCTCGATTTCGGCGGTTATGCGATCGGCGGTTTGAGCGTGGGTGAGACCCCCGAGGAGATGTACCGGATCCTGGATGCCGTTGCTCCGGTCCTTCCGGCCGACAAACCGCGATACCTGATGGGCGTGGGCCGGCCGCAAGACCTGCTGGAGGCGATTCGCCGAGGCGTGGATCTGTTCGACTGTGTCCTGCCGACGCGCAATGGACGCAACGCCATGGCGTTCACAGACGACGGTCCGCTGCGGCTGCGTAATGCGGTCCACCAACTTGACGATCGCCCGCTGGAAGAAGGCTGCTGCTGCCCGGCTTGCCGACACAGCCGGGGCTACCTGCGGCACTTGTTTCTGGCTGACGAAATGCTCGGGCCGATCCTGCTGACCGCACACAACCTGACCTACTACCAGCGGCTGATGGCCCAGTCGCGGCAGGCGATTACCGAGGATCGGTTCGCGGCCTTTTGCGAACAAAAGCTGGCGCGGTGGCGAGCGGTATCGAATGACCGCTCGCCGGGAGCGATTTGAGCCCGCAAATGCTGCCCTTGCCCGTTGTGGCGCAAGGCTTTATGATTTCTGGTTGGTGTTTCAGAACCGGCCCGAGCGAGCGGTTTTCCCCGGGCCGTTTTCCATTGGCCGCGTGCCGCTGAGCCCGGCGGGCCATAGCGTCCGCAAGTTGAGGGCGATCCCCTTGGATATTGCCACCCTGGTCGATTTGCTTCCGCTGCTTGCGCAACAGGAAAAAGGCGGCAACGGCGGCCCCGCATCTTCGCTGTGGTTTCAGCTCTGGCCGTTTCTGATCATCGGGGTGCTCTTTTACTTCATGCTGATTGCGCCCGAGCGGCGCAAGCGCAAGGAGATGGAGCAGCTGTTGGCGAATATCAAGAAAAACGATCAGGTGGTCACGATTGGCGGGATCTGCGGAACGGTGGTCAATGCCGCGCCCGGATCGGCAGTGGTGACCTTGCGGGTGGACGACGGAAACAACACCAAGATTAAAGTGTTGCGCAGCGCCATTTCCCGCGTCGGAAGTCCGGAAGAGGAAACCTCCGACGCCAAGGAATCGACTTGACGCTCTTAGCGCCGCTCAGGAATTTCTAGGTTCGTAATCGGCTGGAGAATCTACTGGTCCAGGCCAAGGAACGTTTTGCCATGTTGTCTGACAGTCTACTGCCGCTGGTTGCGGCCATCGATCAACTGCTCGAACCCAGTTTCAAGCAGTCGATTACCTTTTTCGGCATTCCGCCCGTCCTCTACGTATCTCTGGCCGCCATTTTGGTGAGCATTGCGCTGGGGTACTTACTGGCCAGTTCCATGCGGCTGAAAGGCTTTGGCTGGAAATTCAGTCTGATCCTGGCTTCCTGGGCCTTCTCGATCGCCATCATCGTATTCGGTGTGTTCAAGCTCGGCGCCGACCTGCGGGGGGGCGTGAATCTGGTCTACGAGGTGGATGAAGCGCGGACGGCTCTGCTCAACCCTCATGGAAAGGGTGATTACGACCTCAATTCCGTTATTGGAGTGCTGCGGCAGCGGCTCAATCCCAGCGGCGTCAAGGATCTGGTCATCCGCAAGGCCGGTCCCAAGCAAATCGAGATCATCGTCTCCGAGGTGGACAAGGCCCAGATCGACGACATCAAGGCCCGGGTCACCGCCACCGGCTCGCTGCGGTTCCTCATCGTCGCTGACAACGAGAGCAACGACGCCCAGATCCGCGAAGCGGCCCTAGAGCAGGAAAAGGATCCTGTCCGCAAAAAGTCGTATACCGTCAACGTCAGCGACGACAGCCCCGAAAAGGTCGAAAAGACGATCGGCATCTGGACGAAAGTCGCCCGCGAGGATCGGACCAAGCCCAATTCGCCGCTGCGTTATTCGCCGGCAGGTGGCGACATGGTCCGCAACTCCGCGACGGGTGAAATCCTCACGTTCACGCCTGACGAGATCGCACAATTCGACCACAGCGGCCAAGGCGCAGCCCGCGTGTTGGCCGCCCGCGAGATTCCCGATATCGAGGTCCTGCTGCGGGCGCCCGACAGCGACGACCTGGACGTGCGGGGAGAGGATCTGGCCTACGCCTGGCCGTCGCTGGAAGCCGATGGCTATCGCATCAACTTCACGATGAAGGGGGAAGGGATCGGCAAGATGGGGGCGCTGACAGGTCAGAATCTCCCGCCCCCCAGGCGGCAGCTTGCCGTCGTGTTTGACAGCGAGTTGATCTCGGCTCCCACGATCGAAGGGCAGATCACGGAGCAAGGCTACATTCACGGCCGCTTTACCGAGCCGGAAGTCCGCTTCATGTCGGAGCTGCTCAAGTCCGGCAGCATGCCGGTCGTCCTGTTTCCAACCCCGATCGCCGAGAACCTGATCGGCTCGATCCTGGGATTGGACACGATCATCAAAGGGAGCTGGTCGCTGGCGATTTCTCTGCTGGTGGTGCTGGTCCTGGTGGCGTTGTACTACCGGTTTGCCGGGATTACCGCCGCGCTGGCCCTGGTGCTGAACCTGCTGCTGACCGTGGCGATCATGATCATCATCCAGGCCCCGTTTACGCTGCCGGGGCTGGCGGGCCTGGTGCTCACGGTGGGCATGTCGATCGACGCCAACGTGCTGATTTTCGAGCGTATCCGCGAGGAAACGGAGCGTGGCGCCGCCCTGCGAATGGCCCTTCGCAACGGTTTCGATCGGGCTTTGTCCGCCATTATCGACGGCAACCTGACGACGTTTCTGACCGCCCTCGTACTTTATGTGATCGGCACTGATCAGCTCCGCGGTTTCGGCATTACGCTGATGCTGGGGAACGTGATCAGTATGTTCACCGCCATCTTTTGTGCCCGCGTGATCTTCGACGCTGGCGAGCGGACGCGCTGGCTCACCTCGATGTCGATGACGAAGTTTCTCACCCATCCCAATGTGGACTGGGTGAAGCTGTTCCCACCGATGACGATCGCATCGTGCTTGCTGATCTTCATCGGTCTGGTCGCAACCGTGTCGCGCGGGGCCGGCATTTTCGACATCGATCTCAAAGGCGGGTCCTCCGTGATTCCGATGCTGCGGCAAGCCATGAGCGCCGACAAAGTCCGTCTGGCGATGCGGGACCAGTTTGACGACGTGAAGGACCCCAAGACCAACTCCTCGGTGGACTATCAGGTCTACGAAATCTCGATTGCGGGAGAGGCGCCGGGCACGGTGCATAAGATCGACTCCTCGCTGGAGAAGGTGGCCGATCTGGAAAAACACGTCCAACAGGCGCTAAAGGATCCCAAGACGGGTGCGGATCGCATCCGCACGTACCACATGGAGTACAAGATCCTCGAGACGACCGGAGCTGCCCCGGCCGCCGGTGCTGCGGAAAGCGCTGCGCCGCCCGTGCAACCCGAGGAGAAGGGTGCCGCTGCCGGGGAAAAAGAAAAAGCAGCCGGCGAGAAGTCGTCGGACTGCGGCCAGGAAGAGAAAGCAGCAAAGTCGGAGGTTGAAAAGGCCAAGGATTCGCCAGTCGATGAAAAAGCTGCACCTGCGAAGGCTGAAGGGACAAAAGCTCCTCCCGCCGCGCCCGAGTCGTCCGCCGCCACGCCTCCCGCCGCAGAGACCAAACCGGCCGCGCCGAGCACACAAAAGACCGTTGTCGAAATCCGCTTCCCTGATAACCGGATCAGCGCCTACGCACTGCTGGAGCACATCCGCCAGGCCTCCGAAAGGGCAATCGCGCAGCACCCGTTCGTCGAGGTTGCCAACCCGCAGTGGGATGGCCGCGACAACGCACCCTTTGAAACGTGGAAGACGACCCTGCCGCTGGGCGAGGAGGCTGCCAAAGCGGTGCTGACGGAACTCAAGAAATCGATGGATGCCACGCCAGTCTGGCAGAACTCCAGCAGCGTCTCCGGACAAGTGACGCTCGACATGCAGCTCAAGGCCCTCTCAGCCGTCCTCGTGAGCCTACTCGGCATTGCCGCCTACATCTGGTTCCGCTTCCAGAAACTGAGCTGGGGCATTGCCGCAATCGCTTCGCTCGCGCACGACACGCTGGTGATGCTGGCGGGCATCGGCGCCAGTTACTACGTCGCCTCGGCCCTCGGATTCTTGGGAATTGAGGAATTCAAGATCAGCCTGACGGTCGTGGCCGGATTCCTGACGCTGATCGGTTACTCGATCAACGACACGATCGTGATCTTTGACCGCATTCGCGAGATCCGCGGCAAGAGCACGCTCATCTCTGCCCAGATGATCAACGACGCCATCAATCAGACTCTGAGCCGCACGCTGCTGACTGGCGGCTTGACGCTTCTGGTGGTGGTCATCCTTTACATCTGGGGGGGCGAGGGGATCCATACCTTCGCCTTCTGCATGCTCATCGGCGTGGTTTCCGGAACGTACAGCACCGTGTTCATCGCCGCTCCGATGCTACTGTGGCTGATGAAAACCAGCCCAACCGTGCCGCAGCGGGCCAAGGCTGCAGCGATCAAGGAGCCCGTGACCACAGCCGGCGGCAGGACCTGAGCCCACTCGCCTGGCATTTGCCAGCCGCTGGATTTTGCCCCACCGATCCTCTCACCGCCAAACGCCCAAACCGACCTTTGCCCGTCCCGGTGGACTTTCTCTGCGCTGAGGGCCGATGGTCGATGTAGAGGATTGTCTTGGCACCGGATGCCGCTTTCCACACACTCTCAGGGGGTAACTCCTGTGGGGAATCGGCGCATCTGGTGCGGTCTTTCCATCATGGCGGCCGGCTTCTGCGCGGCCTGGCCGTTTCGCAAGACCCTGCTGGAGGAGGACGATTTTCCCGCCTCCGTAGTCCCCGCGGCAGTGGCCACGTTAGCGGACCGACCTGCGCCGCCGAAGGTCGTGGATCAGCCTGCGGAAGTGTCGTCACCGGCGATTGAGCGATCGGTTCGTTCCCAGCACGGCCTGGAACCGCTGACTGCCGTGCTCGACCAGGGCGTGCCACGACGAAAGCTGGTCAAGGTCGATCAGACCGGGCCGCTTCCGCGGCTGCCAGCCAGCTACGCTTCCCAGTCCAGCGAGTCGCGTGCCAAGGCCGCGTCAACTGCGGCGATCGATTCGGAGTTGAATCGCTCGTCGGTCACCCCGCCAAGTCCGCCGCACGACAGGCGCTATTACCGAATTCGCCGGCACGACACGCTGGAAGACATCGCCGAGCGGATGCTCGGCTCGCGCGAGCACGCGGACAAGTTGCTGGCAGCCAATGCCGATGTGATTCTGGCCCGCGAGATTCTTCCCGTGGGGGCCGCGATCGTCATTCCCGATCTGCACGAGCCGACGGAGACGTTTGTCCGCGTTCCCGAGAAAGGGAATTGAGAGTGAATGCGCCGGCCGCTGCGACCTGCCGCTAATTCCCCAGCGGGTTGCGTCGCTCTTCCCAGGGGAAGTCGTCCATCTTCGCCACCAGCCGCAGGTTGACGAACGTGGCCAGGTCCCGCGGCGTCGTGAACGCCCGGTCCAAGAGCTGCGTCCCCTGAAGCTTGGTTTCCACCGAAACGAAAAATAGATCCTGCTTCTGAGCTGCGTCCTCGGCCGGCGGCGGCTTGCCATGAAATTTTTCGAACGTGGTGTGCATTCGGCGGGCCTCGGCCAGCGCCTTGGAGTCGTCGCCGCCGACGCAGATCATCTTGGAAATCGTCTTTTCGCGAATCACGGGGCTGTTGATTGCCGGCCTCGCGGTGCACCCTTTGAACGATTCAACGGGCGAAAGCAGTGCGATGCCTCGCACATCCTGCCCCTGCTTGTACGCGGGAAGCCGCTCTACGCTCCAGTCCAAAAAGGACCACTTCAGCGCAATAATCGCACCGAATTCGGCAGCGACCAGGCACAGCGCGGAAACATTAAGCTCGCCAGCGTTGTTCTTTTTGACCAGGAACTTTTTGCAGGCCTCCAGATCCAGGACCATCTTGTCCAGGTCGGTGTTGCGCATCTTTGCCGGGTCAATCTCCTTGAAATCGTTGTCCGGCTGGCGCTGCCGCGTGCTACCCCCGTGACCGCGCAGGTCCACCGTCATAATCGAATATCCCTCCTTCTGCTTTTGCAGAGAGAGGGCCATCAACCGGTACTCGTCCTGCTGTCCACCCCAGCCGTGGATCATCAGGATGGGAACAGATTTTTTCTTTGCCGTGCCACCGTAATACATCGCCTTGAGCTGAACGCCGTCCTTGGTTTCAAGCGAGACGGGTTCCGGTTCGGGAATCTTCGCCGGTTCGTCCTTCTTCGCCTGACCAAAGGCGGACGGGACCAGAACGCCGGCGGCAGTGGCCGCCAAGCCTCCTCCCAGCAAGGTGCGGCGGGTGATCAGCGCTGAGCCAGCGGTAGGCAGCATTTCGTGGGCCATGGTAAAGGCTTCTTTTCTCCGTCCAACTTGGGCGGGGTCTGAGCGCCCCTGGCGCCAGCTTCCGGACTCAATCCTAAATGCGCTGGGCTCAAGCGTCAATCAAGTTTTGCGACGAAGCTCCTGTGCCTCCAAGCACTTAGGTCGGCCTTCGGCTACGGCATCCCGGCCGGTGCCAGAGCCCCACCGCCGCCACTAATGGCGAGTACGATGGTCCGGCTCGTTCGCTTTAAGTAGGGATTGGTGAAGAACTTATTGTCCGGAGTTCATGCGCGGCTGAGAAAGTGCCGCGGCTGACCGATAGGGAAGGAATAACGTCGCTTTGTGGCGGCGAATCGAAGCGTTGCATTTGGCCCTGAATTCACTGACAATGCAGGGAGCTCCGTAACAACGGGGCTGGCAGCGAGCCAACTTGAGGGGGCGGATCGCTCGGCACCAAGAGCAAGCACCGAGAGGAGATCCACGTTGAGCGTCTTTCAGAGTTTGCGATATTGGTGGCATCAGGGAAGTGGGGACGACGTCCATCCGCTCGATCACGATACCTGGTCGTTTGCGATCAGCTTCGTCGTTCATATGGCGCTGCTGGTTGCCCTTGGTCTGCTCCCGACTTTCACGCCTGCCGAACCGGCGATCGTCCTGGTCAGTTCCCTGACGACGGTCGAGAAGGTCGAGCAGTTCAACGTCCCCGAGGAATTCTATTTCAGCAATCAGCCCAGCATCGAGGTGGGGGCCAATAGCGTCGGCGGCGAGGCCATGGCGCTGTCGGAAGCGCCCATCGTTTCGGAAGTCTCCGTCGTGCCGCAGCACGCCGACGTGACCGACACGCCCAATCCCGAGATTGAAATCAACAACATTGTCGCAGTCGCCTCGGGTCTGCACTTCAACAAGAACGTCGCCGTCAAGGGCGCCGCCGGAGAAGGGACGACCGGCGCCGCGGGCGCCATCGACCGCTTGACGCACGAAATCCTGCTTTCCCTCGAAGAGCGCAAGACCCTCGTCGTCTGGATGTTCGATCAGACCGCCAGCTTGATTCCGCAGCGGCAGGCGATACACGACCGTTTCGACAAGATTTACGAAGAGCTCGGGATCATCGAAGCGTCCGGCGCCAGCGCATTTGCCAAACATGAAGACGCGCCGCTCTTGTCTTCCGTGGTGGCCTTCGGCCAAAGCCTGACATTGATGACGAAAAAGCCGACCGACAGCCTGGACGAGCTCAAGCAGGCAGTCAAGTCGATCCCGAACGACAACAGCGGCGAAGAACACGTGTTCTCCGCCGTCCGGGAGATTGCCAAGACTTATGCCGAGTATCGCTACCAGACGCAATCGCAGGAGCCCGATCGCAACGTGATGATCGTAGTGTTCACGGATGAAGCCGGCTCCGACGAGCGGATGCTGGACGAGACGGTCAAAATGTGCCGCCGCTGGACGATGCCCGTGTACGTCGTCGGCGTGCCTGCCCCCTTCGGCCGGCGGGAGACGATGATGAAATGGGTCGATCCCGATCCGAATTACGACCAGTCGGCACAGTGGGGCGTGGTTGATCAAGGTCCGGAGTCGCTGATGCTCGAGCGGATCAAGCTGGGTTTCTCCGGCCAGCAGGAGGACGAGATCGCCATCGATTCAGGTTTTGGTCCCTACGCATTGACGCGGTTGTGCGTCGAAACCGGCGGGATCTACTTCGCCGTGCATCCCAATCGCGACGTTCGTCGGCGAGTTACACGCGGCGAAGTGGACGCTTTCTCCTCGCACCTGCAGTATTTCTTCGACCCCGAAACGATGCGGCCATATCGGCCGGAATATGTCTCGGCCCGGGAATACGTCGATCGCGTCAAGAAAAACGCCGCGCGGTCCTCGCTTGTCGAAGCGGCGTCGCGGTCGCAGATCGATCAGATGGCCGAGGCGCGGCTGCGGTTCGTGAAGCGCGAAGAAGGGGAATTTGCCGCCGCGCTGACCGAGGCCCAGCAGTCGGCCGCGGCACTAGAGCCGAAGATCAACACCCTGTTTGAGCTTCTCAAAAATGGCGAAGCGGACCGCGACAAAGAGGAGACGCCCCGCTGGCGGGCCGGCTACGATCTGGCGATGGGCCGGGTGCTGGCGGTCAAGGTCCGCACGGAAGGGTACAACCAGATCCTCGCGGCAGCCAAGCGCGGCCTGAAGTTCAAAGAGCCCAAGAACAACACCTGGGTGCTCGCGCCGTCGGAAGAGATCACGGTCGGCAGTCAGATGGTCAAGATGGCCGAGCGGGCCAAGATGTACTTGAACCGCGTGATCAAGGATCATCCCGGCACGCCCTGGGCGCTCTTGGCGGAGCGGGAGCTGAAGGACCCGCTGGGCTGGAAGTGGAAAGAAGAGTTCACTGATCTCAATCCGCCGCGGAATGCCGTGGCCGCCGTGAATAACAACGTTCCGGCCGCGGCCAACGACCGCAAGGCGATGCTCAACCGGCCGCCGCCCAAGCGGCCGCCGCCCAAGCTGTAGCACGCCGCGTGCAGTTGCGGCTCCGTTAATCGCCGATGTACGTCGCGTCGCGGCCGAAATCGAGCGTGCGGTCGTGCGCGTAGAAGTCTTTCGTGATCTTGTCCGCCAGGATCCGCAGGAACATGACTCGGAAGTTGGCTTCGTTCTCGGTCACGTGGCGACCGCCATGCTCGGGGAATTCCATGACCGTCGGCGGCTTCTCATACACTGGCTCGTCGGGCCGCGACATGTCGAACACCTTGACGGCGATGTTTGCCTTCCCTTGGAGCAGCGTCCCCACGTCGCGGGTGCTGATCGAGTTCAGGTCGATGCCGATCACCATATCCGCCTTGACGCCGCGGCCGACGTTGCGGAAATCGACCAGCGCCTGGTCCTGCTGGTCGATCCAGTCGTGAATTTCCGACTGCTTGACCATCTTGATGTTCTTGACGTTCTGACTGAGCTGGGTGCTGACGCCGCGGGCCAGCAGATCGGCCTCGTCGCCCGGGCCGTACAGCGAGTTGACGTCGATGCATACGACGGCCACCCGCTTCCCTTCCAGGCCGTTGAATTTGGCCGGCACGATCTCGTGCCCTTCGATGGCGCCAATTGTCTGCGCCACAAACGTGCAGCCGCCGGACGATGCCACGATTGCCATTAGTCCCAGCGCCGCCAGAAGCGAATGCCGCTTGCCCATGAGCAATCCTTTGCTTGAAAGGGCTTCGTTTCGTTACCATCCCATCGCCAGTCGCAGGCACCAGTCGGCCAGCGTCACCAGCACCACCGCGGCGGCCACGGCGAGCACCGCCAGCTCGTGCGGCGGACCCCACAGCCAGCGGCCCCGCAGGCCCGAGGCCACCAGCCACGGCCCGCTCAAAAGTGCCGTCAATCCTAGCAGCGTTCCGCCCGCATTGGCTTTGAGCGAGCCCAACAGGTTCCCTTCCATGAGGTGCGCCCAGCTCGTCGTCATGCCGCAGCTCGGGCACCGAATGTGGAACAAAAACCGCATCGTGCAGGGGGGCAAGCCCAACTGCTGATGGGTCCCCAGGCCCAGCGGACTGGGCTCCAGCCACGCGGCAATCCCCAGCAGCGTCACCAGGACGCCCCCCGCCACCAGCAGCGCGGCCCGCTCGTACCACAAGAGCACCCAGGGGTGCCCTGGCGGCGCGCGCACAGCCTCCGGCAGGGAAGGGGGCGAAGGATAATGCAAGGCGCGGGCTCCGGCAAGATGGAAATTTCATCCTAAGCGCGGCAAGCGCTCGTGGCTAGCACGCCTTCGTGCCGTCGTTTATGAACTGGGACGGGCGGCGCTTAAGGACGGGGCGAGGACTTGGACAGCCCTTGCCAGCGACTGGCGCAAGCTCGCTTTTCTCTGCGTCGCAGCGTTCGCTTGCGGCGCTTGCGGGCTGTACGACTTGTACCAGCAACCGATACAGCGGGCAGTCCACCGGTAAAACTCTCATGAAAGTGGGCCGTGAACTAGAGTTGCTAGTTCCTCGCCCGCACCTTGTGTCTGATCCGGAGCAGGCCCCATGTTGACTCGCCTGATCGTCTTCAAGTGTGTCTTGGCCTTCCTGGTCATCGGTTCGGCGCTCGGCCTGGCGATTCGCGACAGCGTGAATGAGTCGCTAAGCACTCATGACCCCCTCGGCCAGGGCGAAAGCGCCGCGTCGACAGTCCGCATCTTCCGCGGATATCCATTGTGGCTTGGTTGCGGCTGCGCAACGGTGGCGTTTTTGGCTGCATTTGGCGATTTGCTTTTGGTCGGCCGCCGCAAAGGGGCTTTGCCCACCTATACCGACGAAGAATTCGTGGCCAAGTTCGGCGGCAGTTCCGATGGTCAGCGAACCGGCGGGCAGGTTGGAACATGACATCCGAGCGTCACGGTTCGCTGGCTGGTGGCATGCCTCCCAGCTCTCCCTCCATTACTTTCAGTCGCCGAATCCCCGTCGCCCGGCCGGACTGCGGGTCGGCATCGACCACGGTGCCGCAAAGTCGCACGTCGCCAGTGGCCACGTCAAACTGCGTCGGCTGGAAGGTGAGCGTCGTCTCCATGACGCGGTCGATGCGGCGGCCGAGGATGCTCTCGTGCGGGCCTGTCATCCCGACGTCGCACTGAAAGGCCGTGCCACCGGGAAGAATTTGCTCGTCGGCTGTGGTCACGTGCGTGTGCGTTCCCAGGACGGCAGTCACCTTGCCGTCGAGATAGCGCCCCATGAGCTGCTTGTCGCTGGTAGCTTCGCCGTGAAAATCGACGATGCGAACTTTCACCTCTGCGGGAATTTCAGCCAGCACCCGATCAACCGCAGACCACGGGCAATCGACCGGCCGCATGAAGACGCGGCCGAGCAAACTAATCACGGCCACCGACGTGCCATCGGAAGCCTTCACCACCGTCCAGCCGCGGCCCGGCGCGGCCGCCGGATAATTGGCCGGCCGCAGGATGTTCGCTTCGCTCGCCAGCACCGGCGCGATTTCGCTGCGGCGATAGATGTGGTCCCCCAGGGTGATGCAATCGACCCCGGCGGCAATCAGCTTCTTATGGATGCTGGGGCTGATTCCCGAGCCGTCGGCCGAGTTTTCCCCGTTGGCAATCACCAGGTCGATGCGCTCCCTCTGCCGCATCGCGGCCAGCGACTCGGTGACGATCTTCACGCCGGGCTTGCCGACAATGTCGCCGATGAGCAGGATTCGCACCGCAGTCCCCCAAATAGGTAGTAGGCACACTCCGTGTGCCGTTAGCTTGCCGGACGGCACTCGGAGTGTGCCTGCTACTTGTCACCTCGCCACGTCCGTAAACCGCGATTCGCGCACGACGGTCACCTTGATCTCGCCTGGATATGTGAGCTGCTCCTCGAAAGCCTTGGCAATATCGCGGCAGATCTTGGCCGCCTTGGCGTCGTCGGTGTCCTTGGCGCTGGCGATCACTCGCAGCTCGCGGCCCGCCTGGATCGCAAACGCCTGTTCCACACCAGGAAAGCCGCAGGCGATCGTCTCCAGCTCCTCCATGCGCTTGATATATCGCTCTAGCGATTCGCGGCGGGCGCCCGGCCGCGACGCGCTGCACGCATCGGCGGTCGCCACGAGCATCGTGTAGGGATACTCGGTGATGATCTCGTCGTGGTGGCCGAGCGCCGCGTGGACAATTTCCGGCCGCTCGCCATGCCGCTTGAGGATGTCGGCGCCGATCTTGGGATGCCCCCCTTCCAGCTCGTGATCGGCCGCCTTGCCGATGTCATGCAGCAGGCCGCTGCGGCGCGCGATGTCGCCATTCAAACCCACCATCTCCGCCATCAGCCCCGACAGAAATGCCACTTCGATGCTGTGCCGCAGCACGTTTTGACTGTAGCTAGTCCGGAAGTGCAACCGCCCCAGCATGTACAGCACCTTCGGATTGATGCCGTGGATGTCCACTTCCTGCGCCGCTTCCTCCCCTTTCTTCTGGATGAAGGCTTCGATTTCCTTCTGCGTTGAATTGAAGATTTCCTCGATCCGCGTGGGGTGAATGCGGCCGTCGGCAATCAGCTTGTTGAGAGTCTGGCGGGCGACCTCGCGTCGGACTGGGTCGAAACCGCTGACGATCACCACGCCCGGCGTATCGTCGATGATCACATCCACACCGGTGACTTTCTCGAATGTGCGGATATTGCGTCCCTCGCGGCCGATGATCCGTCCTTTCATCTCGTCGTTGGGGATGTCCACCGTGCTGGTCGTGCTCTCGGCCGTGTGCGTGGCGGCATACCGCTGGAGGGCCGTAAGCAGCATGTCCCGCGACTTCTGTTCGACGACTTCGCCCATCCGCTTTTCGTGTCGCATGACGATCGAGCCCATTTCCTGCTGAAGCTCCTGCTCGAGCGAATCGAGCAGCCGCTTGGTCGCCTCGCCGGGCGAGAGCCCCGACAGGCTGTGGAGCGTCTGCCGCTGCATGTCGAGAAGTTTTCCCAGCTCTTCGTTGCGGCGGTTGGTGTCCTCGAGGCGGTCGGCCAGCCGCCGCTGAGTCGATTCCACGATCCGCTCCTGCTTGCGAATGTCGTCGGCCTGCTGCTCGAGCGTCTCTTGCCGCTTGTCGAGTGTCCGTTCGCGCTCGCGCAGCTCCTCGCGGATGACATTGAACTGCCGTTCGGCGTCCGACTTTTGTGCGAGGTCGCGCTCCTTGATGGCCAGCTCCGCTTCCTTGGACTTGGCGGCCGCTTCCTGATCCGCTTTGTGGACAATCTCCCGGGCCTGCGTCTCCGCGTCGATCTTGCGCAAGCGGTCCAGCAGCTTCAGGCCACCTACCGTCAGCGCAAAGGTGACCACCATACACACCACCAAAAGCCAGATCGGCACCATCACGGCTGCGTTCCTTGATCAGTCCGGCAGTCGTGGCAGCGAAGCGGCAGCGGCCCATAATTTGTCACTCGGCCCGGCGTCAAACCATCCGGACAAGCGACCAGGGCAAACAGCAGAACGGCCGTCGCGGGCTGAGCCCGGCAGCCTGAAGGATCGACTCAATCGTGGCCAGCAAGAAATACGACTAGCGCGTCCCCCGCGGTTCAATCGGTACCGGGGGGTGCGGTGCCGCGGACCAGTCCGCCCCCTGGCCTTTGGACCCAGCCCCTGGGGCGCGGCCGCCAGAATCGTATTCTCAGCCAGTCGGCACACCCCCTCAGCCAGTTCCACAGCCATTCCGCGCCGTGATGGCATTCAGTCCGGCCATCGGGGCGGACCGCCACTGGCAGCGGACGGGCAGAACCGTCCAGGTGCAGGCCAAACAATAACCGCAGGATCCACAGGATCAGGTGCATCGATCCGATTCTCCGGGTTCCAACCAGCTGACTACCACTTCCGCCTGCCGTTTGCCCGCGGGCGGGCGAGCAGCGAGCGGTGTCGTCAACGTGCATCAGGCCATTTCTGCTGCCGGCTGCAAACATCCGCCGGCACAACCAACCTTTGAATTCCAGTTGTACTCGTTAAGCGGGGGGGCGACATTGCCGGCCCCGACAGGTGTATGTTAGCAGAGACGGATGATACTGCAACCATTCGGCGCGGTGGTCGTTCTGTAGGACGGGCTTCGTTGCGCGTCTCATGTTTGGACGGTCCGGGAAGCCCGTCCTACGACACTCGATGAGCGATTTCCTCACCAAACTTAGCCACTCCTGGCCGCCGAAGCGCTGGGCCGACGTGACGGTGCTGGTGGCGGTATCGGGCGGGGCAGATAGCGTGGCCCTGCTCTTGGGGCTGTCGCAGCTTCGCGTCGCCAGCTCAGGCCGGCTCGTGGCCGCCCATTTCAACCACGAGCTCCGCGGCAGCGAGTCGGAACAGGACCAGGCCTTTGTCGAGGACCTGGCCCGCGAAGTCGGCGTCGAGTGCATCGTTGGCGCAGCGGACGGTGATCTGGGCGCTGCCCACGGCGGCCAGGGGCTGGAGGGGGTCGCCCGGCAGGCGCGATACGAGTTTCTGGCACGGGCGGCAAATCAATGCGGCGCTCGCTACGTGGCCACCGCCCACACCGCTGACGACCAGGTCGAGACGATCCTGCACCACATTCTCCGCGGCACTGCCCTGGCCGGTCTGGCCGGAATCCCCCGCACGCGGCAGCTCACCGAGGCGGCCACGCTGATCCGCCCGCTGCTGGATGTGACTCGCGGCGAGGTTCTCGACTACTTGAAGCTGCTCGACAAGATCTATCGCGAAGATTCGACTAACCGCCTCCTCGACTTGACGCGGAACCGCATCCGTCACGAGCTATTGCCGCTCCTAGAGCGGGACTATAGTCCGCACGTCCGCGCGGCCCTGCTGCGGCTGGCACGCATTGCGGACGAGGCCGACGAGCATTTTCGCCGGCACGCTTTGCACCTGGCGCGGCAGATTAGCCGGCCGATTGCCGGCGGCGTGGAGATCTTCACCAAATCATTCGGCGGAGGAGGAGAACTCATCGAGCGCTACCTGCTGATCCATTTGTGGCAGGAGCAAGGCTGGCCGCTGGCCGACATGAGCTTTGAAAAGTGGGAGCAACTCCGCGCGCTGGCCTGCTTGGGCGCCAACGGCCCCGCGGCGCCGGCGCAAATGTTCCCCGGCGGCATTCGAGCCGAAAAACAGGGGGGCGTGTTGCGACTCACCCGCCCTGAGTGAACTTCGATTTCCGTAGGCGCGCGCGGGCCTAATGCCCGCCGGAATTTTTCACTTCGCCAATGTGCACAGGTTTGTAACCGCCGATGGCGGCGAAGTAGGCGAGCAGGCCGAGATAGATCACGGCCATCGCGCCAGGTATGAACGAGTCTGCCACAAGCGTCTTGCGGTCGCCGGCAATGCTCGCTTCCAGCACAGCTCGTTCAGAGGGCGCCAAGTCATTCATCGCTGCTTTGGGATCCTTCTTTCCTTGATCTGCCAGCTTTTTCAGCTTGTCCTGCACCTCCCCAAACTTCTTGCCATCCAGGCCGGTCTTCGGGGGAACCACATTGGGCAACAACTTCGTCCAAGGTTGAAACTCGCTCGGTTTCTCCGCCTTATATTGGGCAAAAGCTGCGGGATCAGCTTTTTCCAGCGCTTCGCCAGCGAACCGGTCCTTGGCGTAACCTAGCCCAGGCGCGCCGATCAGACCCGCGGACATCATTCCAATGCCGCCCATGATCGAAATGGCGATGGCTCCGGTGCGTGGAAAACGATCCGACGCCACCGCAAGCATGGTTGGCCAGAAGAATGTCTTGCCGATGCCATAGACGGTGAGCGCAAGAAGCGCGCCGCCAAACGTCGTGACGTAACTGGTCAGGTTGAGCCCTAGACAGGCGAGGATTGCGCAAGTGAGGAGAATTCCCACCGGCGAAAGCCCGATCTTTTTCTCGATGAAGTCGGCGCAGAACCGCAGGACGAACATGGTGAGCGACGTAAAAACAAATAACCCTTTCCCTTGCTCTGACGTTAAGATGTTCCCAGTGATGTTCTGGATCCAGTTGTCGGTTCCCAACTCCACGGCTCCGACTAGCGCGTGTGCTATGAACAAGATGAACAGCAGTATTGAACCGATCGAGAATCTCGTGATCATCGCCACCGCGACAATAAACAGGCCGCCGATGACGTAACCGATGATGCTCGCAATTTGCGCTCGGCTGGCAGCCACTTCAGGGCTGGCATTGGCGGGGGTCAATAGCGGCGCGAGCAACATGTCGCCGAAAAACATGGCCAGCAAGAATCCAACGACCAGCGAGCCGAGAATGCCCACGTCCTTGAACATCTCGCCCAGGCTCAGGCCCTTTTGTGATGCTTCCGATTTGGGGAAGTGCTGAGCGAAGAACATCAGCCCATAGAGAACGGTTGGCACCAAGAACAAGGCGAATTGCAGTTTCCAGTGGACAGGGATTCCGAAACGCGCGGGAAAGAAATCGTCGAGCAGCCAACCGCACGCGCTGCCGAGCACCAGTCCCGCCGGCCAGCTTGCGTGCAAGATATTCAAATAGTGCGTGCGGTTATGAAAGAAGAGAGTGGCGATCAGTGGATTCGCCACGGCTTCCAGCGTCCCGTTGGCGAAGGCAAACAAAAACGATCCACTGGCCAGCAGCAAATAGACCGTCGATTTGCTCATTCCGGGCACGGGGGCGAAGGTGATGACCGCCGACAGAATATGGAGTAGAAACGCAGCAATCACCAGCTTGCCGTAACCGATCTTGTCGCAAATTACTCCGCCGATAATGATGCCGAAGCAGAACCCGGTGAACCCCATGCCGCTAATGTCGCCTAATTCCTTGCTCGTAAAGCCAAATTCAGCCCCCCAGTTGTCAAGGAAGCCGCCGCGAATCGCGAACCCCACCCCCGCGGCCAAAATGGCCATGAATCCGCCCCACAGCAATCGATAAGCATTCGGGGCCAGGGTATCCGGAGTAGACACAGCTTTGCTCATTGCACACCGACTTGGGATTGGTTAGCGGCGAGTGAAGTAGCGGAGTATACAAGCCAGCACCGGCGGTGTAAATCAATTTCCACGTGCGGTGACTGCACTTCGGTGCGGTCGGCGTCGAGAGCACGCGCCGTTGGCGACGTGTCGCCTTTGGCTCCGCGCCGGGGTACGCGATTTCGCGGTTCGAAAGCCGCGGGTTGCACTTTCCTCCGCACGACCGTCACGCTGGACAACCCGCCACCCCTGTGTCAAAATGCTCGATTCGATTGCCGCAGCCGGCGATGCACCCGCACTCGCCGGCAGTTCTTATGTCACTCACCGGATCCACCTAAACGATATCCTCATCACAAGTTACCAGCAGTCATGCCGCACACCAAAAGCGCCAAGAAACGACATCGCCAGAGCCTCGAGCGGAGAGCGAAAAACCGGGCCGTGACCTCAGACATCAAATCCCAGGTGAAGAAGGTCCGCGCAGCCATTGCCGCCGGCGACCTGGCCAAGGCGGAAACGGAGTTTCGAATTGCGGCAACTAAAATGGACCGTGCCGGCTCCAAGCGGATCATCCATCCCAACAAATCGGCCCGCACCAAGGCCCGGCTGGTCCACCTGATGAAGTCCGCCAAGGCAAAGTAGAGGATCGGCTCATGAACGCCGCCAGTCGAGAGCCAGTGCGGTGCGGTCGCTGGCTGGCCGCCAGCCTGCTGGCAGCAATTCTCTGCTGCTCGGTCGCACGGGCCGAGGATGCCCTGGCGATCTTCCGCCAACGAATCACCCCCATCCTGAGCGCGAAGAATCCTTCGAGCTGCAGCGAATGCCATCTCAGCGGCGTCGATCTGAAGAACTACATCGGCGGCACGCAGGAAGAGACGTTCGCTGGGCTTCGCGATGCCGGTCTGATCGACGTCAAGAATCCGGACGCCTCGAAGATTCTGACGTTCATCGCCCGCAAACCCGAAAGGGCAAGTCTGGTCAGCGACAAGGTCCGCCAGCAGGAGTACGAGGCCTTTCGGGCGTGGATTGCCGCGGCAGTTCAGGATCCCAAGCTGGCCGCGGCAAAAACGGGCGACAGCAAGCTCGGCCCGCAGCTACCTGACGAAGTCATTCGTCACGCCCGCGCCGACCGGGTGCTGGCATCGTTCATCGACAATTTCTGGTCGGAAGTGGGCCGCTGCGCCCACTGTCATTCGCCGGACCGCAACCAGAAGCAAGTCAAGGAGCACGGCGAGCAGGTCTCCTGGATTAAGCTGGGCGATCCACAAGGGACGCTCGATCACCTGCTGGAAAACGATCTGATCGATCTCAAGGCGCCGGAGAAGAGCCTGATTCTGCTGAAGCCCACCAACCAGGTGAAGCATGGCGGCGGAGTGAAGATGACCGTTGGCGACCGGACGTATAAGCAGTTCCGCGCCTTTATCGAGGACTATGCCGCGACCGCCACGGGCAAATATTCGGCTGCTGCCGACCTGCCGCAGCCAAGCCGCGAGGTTTCCGCGGCGACCGGACTGTGGCTCAAGCTGACCGACGTGCCCGAAGAATATGACCAGATGGTGCTGCGGGTCGATCTCTACCGCTGGGATCCGGCGGCCAAATCCTGGTCGCCGGACCGCTGGGCCAGCGGCGACCGGCCAATTGCTGGCAAGGGAAAACTATGGCAGCAGCATATGAGCGTCATCGCCCCGCGGGACTCCGCTCGCGCGGCGGAAATCCGCAAATCGCCGTCGCTGCCGGCGGGAAAATACCTGGCGAAGATCTACGTCGATCGCGAGAACAAGCTGGCTCGCCAGTACCCGTCGGAGCTGGACGAGCGCGATCTCGTGGGCCAGGTTGAAATCGAGAGCCGCTGGCCGGAAGGGTATCAGGAGATGACGGTCGCGCGATTCCCGTAGGACAGGTTTTCAACCTGTCCTTTTTGGTAATTGGACAGGTTGAAACGTGTCCTACATGGTAACTGGACAGGTTGGAAACCTATCCTACGACCACTCGATCCTCTCGGCGTCGAACACCGGCCCTTCCACGCACGTCCGCTTGTAGTCCCACTGGCCGCTGGCGTCGCGCACTTTGGCCACGCACGTGAAGCAGATGCCAATGCCGCAGGCCATGGGCGCTTCCAGCGAG
>Ga0075418_10001211_pt1 | contig 29131 bp, 22 predicted proteins | sample SoiMetdeltSBSDD2_FD_81776 | JGI IMG/M metagenome (GOLD analysis project Ga0075418, IMG submission 81776) | Bulk soil microbial communities from a Populus tree surrounding site in Tennessee, USA - Soil MetaG P. deltoides SBSDD2 | ecosystem: Environmental > Terrestrial > Soil > Tree plantation... | reverse complement strand
GCGCTCGGCATCGTTCTCCGTGTCGCTGGAGGTGGAGAACTTCGGGCGGCTCACGTCCCGGGCCAGGGTGTAGCTGAGCGGGATGGTCAAGCCGAGCGTCGGGATGAGCCGGGACACGTCGGGGATCTTGTAGCTGTTCTGGAAATTGTAGAGATCGCTCCCCGTGCCGGTGCGCTGCCGGAGACCGAGGAAATCGGCGTCTCGAGTGGAGAGGGTGGCGTTGAAATCGAAGACGTCGGCGACGTTGCCCTGCACGCCGTAGATCTGCGCCGTCCCCACCTCGCGCTTCGGATCCTCGAGGCGCACGTTGTTGAACCAGAAATCCCCCGATACCGGCGCGGCCCCGAGATCCGAAGCCGGCCGCAGGTGGCGCACGCCGACGAAGTGGCGCGACACCTGTTTCAGGCTCGGGTTCCCCCGCCGGGTGATCTTCAAGGTGACGGATGGATTGGCGATGTCCTGCACGAAGCGCCGCACTTGCACCACCGGACGGCCGGCGAGGGTGAGGGTGTCCACGGGCACGCCCACGTCCTCGGGGAACTTGAGATCGGTCAAGGTCCGCAGATCGAAGATCGTTTCCTGCCAGCCGCGGACGCCGAGCAGCGGCCGGGCCACCTCGTAGAAGTTGAGCGAGTCGGACCCCATGCGGAAGAAGACTTCCACGGAGTCGGCGAAGTCGGACTCCAGGTTGGTGAAGAAGTTCATGCGGTTGTAGAGCGTGTAGTCCGTGGGCCGCCCCAGAGGGTTCGTCTTCTGCGCCACCATCTCGTGACCGGGCTTCAGGTTGTCGAAGACGAGGCGGAGCGCTTGCTCTCGCGCCTGCACGCCCGCGGTGTCCACGAGGTCCGCGTCCGGGGGGATGGTGTACTCCGGGTTGTCCTTGTTGTTGATGACGCTCACTGTGTAGATCTCGTCGAAGGGTTGGGGGTCGAGCCGGGAAGCATCGGTGCCGTGCACCCCGAGCTGCAGCCACTGGTTGCCGGTGAACTTGAAGTCGAAGAGCTGGTAGTTGTAGAGCGTCCACAGCTGCTGGGCCGGATCCGCCGGCGCCTGGGGATCGTCGAACCAGATGCGGAGATAGCGGATCTGCGTCAGCTGCGGCGGCCGCTCTCCCGGACCCACCACGATCTCGTAGAGCGAATCCCGCAACAAGGACTGGAAGTCGATCCGGTAGTGCCGCCAGCCCTGGAAGCCGGGCTTGAGCTTCGGGTCGATGTTGGGGTCGTTGGCGTAGGTGGGGCTGATGTCCGTGCCCGGGTCGATGTAGGTCAGATCCGCCAGGTCCAGGTCGACGCGGAAGAAGCTGTTCTTCGTGTCCCAGACGCCGTCGCCGTTGATGTCCTCGGTGTCGTAGCGGTTGTCGAGCTCGGTGCCGTTGGCGAAGGGGTACTGCCCTGTCGCCGGAACGTAATGGTCCGGCCGGTGGCAGTCCGACCCGCGCGGGTAGCGCTCGCTGCTCGGCGGCGGGCAATCGTCCTGCTTGCCGTTCCAGCCCATGTCGTCGGTGGTGGCGATGAACTGAAACGGCGTCTCCGCCTCGCGATTGAAGTTCGGCTGCGAGAGCGGGCCGCCGCCGCCCGGGCGGTTGGGGTTGTTGGGGAAGAAGACGAAGTCCTCGCTGATGTCGCCGAAGTCGATGTGCATGCGGCCGCGCCGGCCCGTCGGGTCGGCGATGCCGTCATTGAGCCAGAACTCGAGGGTCCGCGTCTGGGACAGGTCGAGGCCGTTGCCGGGGAAGGCGGATTCCACCCCGGCCCAGAGCAGCGGGGCGCGGAAGGGCTCGCTGGTGAGCAGGTTGGTGACCTGGTCGCGGTCGAAGCCGAGCTCGAGCACGGTGAGGCCGTCGTTCGCCTCGTCCTCCGGCAAGGTGGGGTTCAAGTGGCCCCGTTTCACCCGGCCGGTGGGGTTGTAGTAGTAGGTGGGGATGCGGTTCAGCGTATCCACGGGCGCCGCCGTCGGGTCGGGCAACGCGGCCCAGCTCCAGGCCTCCCGGCTGCTCGCCACCCGGTCCGAGGTGTCGGAGCTTTCCATGTCCTCGACGAAAGCGGTGTTCTTCGTGTTCGGGTCCGGCTTCGACACCGCGACTTCCGCGGCCATGGCGATGCTGCTCGCGGCGTTGGTGCGGGTGAAGGGCAGCAGATCGGCGAGCCGGGTCAGGAAGCCGGGCTGGAAGCGCAGGTTGAGGTTGACGTCCCCCACCAGGTTGCGGCTCGGCTCGTCACCGAGCTGGGGCTGGCGCGAGAAGGAACGCCGCGATTCCCACAACGCAAGAGCCGCCAAGTAGCCCCGGGGCCCGAAGTCGTACTTGCCGCTCATGCCGAGGAGCGTCGCCTGCCCGGTGCCGAGAAGGGGGCGGAAGGCGTAGCTCACCTCGATGCGGGAACTCGGCGAGATCTCGTTCAGCACCTGGCCCTTGAAGGTGATCTTGCCGCCGGCCACGGGCTCGATGTCGTAATCCACGCCGCGGACGAGGGTGCGCCCGTCGAGGCGCACGACGTCGCTGCCCTCGATGATGTCCTGCTGCAAGACGATCTGGGTCTCCGTGCCGCGGGTGGTCACGAGCAACCGGTAGTGGTTGGTCGGGAGGGTCTGGTCGGTGTCCTTCAAGGTGTAGAGGCGCGAATCCACGACCTCCGCCGAGCCGAAGAGACGCTCCCTGTCGGTCGAGGCGCTGTCTTCCGGCACCCCGGCATCGATCAGGCGCCGGACCACGATGTCTTCGGGGGGCGAGAAGGGCCGCAGACCCGGCATGAAGAGGAAGCCGTTGTCCTCGTCCAGGAGGTTGGCCCGGTGGGTGTCGAAAAGACCATCGGGCCCAGGCCGGTTGGCCTGGTCCAGCTCGTCCAGGCCGAACATGTGCAGGTAGGTGGACTGAGGGAGGTTGTCTGGCGCCGCCGGTGTGAGGTCGCCGGGGACCTGTGTCTCGATGCTGAGCTCCAGGTCCTGGATGCCTGTCGTGCCCAGATAGTAGACGTGGCGCATCATCAGGAGCGAGGTGGGGTGGCCGTAGAAGTCCGCGTCCTGGTCGGGATGGTGCAAGAGACGTAGCTTCGGCTTCACCTCCGGATCCGTGCTGCCCACCTTCTTACCCTGCGGGTCGTCGAAGCTCACCGCGAGAGCCGCATTCGGGTTCAGAGACCCATTGAGGAGATAGAGGCCGAGGACCAGCTTCTTGCCGTTCGCGTCGAAGAACACCCAGCCGAAGTCGGTCCCGGCTTGCAGAATGCGCCAGTGGCCGACTCGGTAGTTCGGATCGTAGATGTTCACGCCCGGATCCTGAGTGGGCCAGCGCGCAGTATTGGGGGTGCTGTTGAAGGTGGCGTTCATCGCCACGGTGTCGAGCCCGGCGGGGAGGTTCGCCACCGCATAGCCGAGCAGGTTACGGCTTTCCACGAAACCGTTGTTGTCGTCGATGTAGACCCTGAATCGCGGCGCAGCTGCCTGTTCGATCAGTTGCCCCAGGGTGTTCCCATCCTGCGAGCCTGGATCCAGGCCGTAGGAGTAATAGAAGCGCGTCGTGTCCGGGAGCTCGTAGAAGAAGAAACGGTTGCGGACGTAGTTCCTCTCCTCCAGGGGAACGACCGTGGCCGAGCCGCCACTCGGGGTGAGCGTCCGCGTCTCCGCCTCGGTCTCTTCCTTCGCCGCCAGCACCGTGAGGTCGAGACCGGCGAGACGCAGGTCGGTCTTGACGCCGAAGACACCTTGGGAGAAACCCGGCGGCGCCACGAGGCGCGACCCGGGCATGGCCATGTTGGTGCCGCCCAGATCGATGCGGCGGATGATGTCGTCCTCGTAGCCCTCGTACCAGACGTTGACGCGGTTCGCGTCGACACCGAAAGCGCTGCTGTTGTGGTCCACCGCCACGTGGACCTTGCCGCCGATCGTTCCTTCCAGCTTCACCTGCAGGTCCTGGTCCATATCGAGCCTGGGGAACAGGCTCTGGCCCCGGCCCTGCTCGCTGGCGATGTAGGGGCTGACGCGGCGCGACTCGCCGGCGAAGGAGATGCTCTCGCGCCCGGTGACGCGGATCGTGGTGGCGTCGCGGCCGAACATGGTGGAGAGCGGCCCGGGCAGCGAGTTCACCACCGTCACCTCGAAGCCCTGGCCGCCGCCCACCTGCGCCTGCGACCCGACGTTCTGCGCGCGGAGATGCGCGAGCGCCCAGGCGTGGTTTTCCCCCAGGAGCTGATCCTGCTGCGCGCTGGGCGCCAAGGCGGTGATGCGCAAGTAGGGCGCGCTGTAGTCGCGTGGCTCGTAGACGAAGTAGGCGCCGTCGTAGAGGTAGTACTCCGGCGGTCCTGGCAAGAACCCCGGAGCCCTCACATCGAAGACGAGGCCGGTGGTGGGACTGTACTGCAGTTCCTGGCGCAGCACCTCGCCATCGAACGACTCCGCCCGCAGGCGCGCCGAAGGACCGATCACGAGGAGCATGCCGTGCTGGCGCAGCTCCTGCCGCTCCAGGAGCTGATCGAAATCGAGGCGCACTCCGGGCGGCGCGGCGCGCGCTGCGGCGAGCGGCAGCGTCAGGGCCACCCACGCCACTACCAGGCCCGTGGCGCGTCGCACCCATCTCCGGCTCTGTCGCACTCGCTCTCGACCCATGGCTCCCTCGACCCGGAGACCCGGCACGGCGCGACCATCGCGGTGTTTCAGGGGAGAGCCGGTGTCGAGGGCATGTCCTTGCGGGAGGACAGCGCAGTCCACCGGAGAGGTCACCTGGGGTGGTGACCCGGTCCCGAATCGGGAGCGGCTCGGACTTCCTGAAGTCGCTGGCTCGGGGTCACCCGCGACTTCCGTGCACAGGGCTCGCCGGCTGGAGACGTTGCCGCCAGGGAGAAACCCTTGTGGCCCGGCGGCCGGCATGGTACGGTTCGCGGCGCTGCTAAGGACTCTCAAGCTGTGCAACTGCAAAGACTTAGCGCGATGCGAACGATCGACCGCTACATCCTGAAGAGCCACCTGGGGCCGTTCGCCTTCGGCTTCTTCGTCACCACCGGGGTCCTCTTCACCGAAGTCCTGAAGCGCTACCTCGACGACTTCCTGGCCAAGGGCATCTCCCCGCTGACGATCGCCGAAGTCCTCTTGCTCAGCCTGGGGCACACTCTTGCACTCTCCGTGCCGATGGCGGTCCTGGTGGCCACCCTGATGGCCTTCGGACAGATGGCCCAGGACCACGAGATCACCGCCCTCAAGGCCTCCGGAATGAGCCTCTACCGCGTCATGTGCCCGGTGCTGTTCGCGGCCGCCTTCGTCTGTGGTCTGATGATCCTGTTCAACAACTACGTGCTCCCCGAATCGAACCACCGGCTGGCGGGACTGCTCATCGACATCGGGCAGAAGCGGCCGACGGTGAACATCGAACCGGGGATCTACGTGGACGATTTCCCCAACTACCGGATCTACATCGGCGACAAGAAGGAGGACTCCGACGAGATCCGCCACGTCCGCGTGCAGCGCGAACGCCCGGGCACGAGTCCGGATATCCTGGTGGCGCCGCGGGGCAAGCTGTACTTCGCCGATCGCGGGCAGTCGCTCGTGATCGAGCTCTACGGCGGCGAGTGGCATCAGCTGGCCGGAGAGGGCAGCCTCAACTACCGCGTCACCCGTTTCGATTCGCAGACGGTGGTGATCCACGATGTGGCGGCGCAGCTGCAGCACACCGATCGCAAGTCCCGCGGCGACCGGGAGATGAGCCTCGGCATGATCCACGCCTCCATTGCCGACAAGCGCGGCAAGATCAGCAAGCTCTTGGAGCGGGTCGACAGCCAGTCCCGCAAGCCCATGGAGGCGAAGCTCGCCCTTCTCGATGCGGCGCGGCGCGACTCGTCCCTCGAGGCGCGCCGTCTGGTCAAAACGGGACGCTTGACCAACGGCAGCGAGGCGCGGCTGCGCGACAATGCACGCATGGAACGCACCTCCATCGAGGGCTACGACCGGGCCATCCGTCAGCTCGAGGTGGAAGCGCACAAGAAGTACGCGATTCCGGCGGCGAGCCTGGTGTTCGTCCTCCTCGGCGCCCCCTTGGCACTGCGCTCGGGGCGCTCGGGCATGACCATGGCCATCGCCTTCAGCATCGCCTGCTTCCTCGTCTACTACCTCTTCCTCACGGGGGGTGAGAAGCTGGCCGACCGCCGCTTGCTGTCGCCGTTCCTGTCCATGTGGGCGGCGAACATCCTCTTCGGCATCCTCGGCGCCGCGCTCACCTGGCGCTCGGTGCGCGAGATCTCCACCATCAACTACCGCAGGCTCGATCCGCGCACCTGGTGGCGGTGGCGCCGGCGCCCGGCGCCGTGATGCGTATCCACGACCGCTACGTGCTGGCGCTCTTCGCGCGGGTGCTCATCTTCTGCATCCTCTCGCTGGCGGTGATCTTCCTCCTCGTCGATCTCTTCGAGAAGATCGACGACTTCATCGACCACCAGGCGAGTGTGCAGCACGTGGCGCGCTTCTACCTCTTCATGCTCCCCGAGATCGTGCGCCTGACGCTGCCGGTGAACGTGATGCTGGCCACCATCATCACCTTAGGGATCCTGGCGCGGAACAACGAGGTGGTCGCCTTCGTCGCCAGCGGCGTCAGCATGCTCCGGCTCACCGCGCCGATTCTGCTGCTGGCGGCGCTCGGTGTGGCGTTCTCCGGTCTGCTGGCGGAGCACGTGGTGCCGCGGACGAACGCGGCCGAGCGCCGCATCCTGCGTGTCGACATCGAGAAGAGCGAGCCCGAGGACGCCCGCGTCCGCCACAGCTTCGCCTTCCACGGCGAGGGCGACGTGCACTGGGATGCCAAGTCCTTCAACACCCGCACCCAGACGTTGCGGGACGTCACCGTCTTCCGTTATTTGGAGGGCCGCGTCCTCTGGCGGGTGGAGGCGAAAACCGCCGTGTGGCAGGACGGCGCCTGGGAGTTCCACGACGGCAACCGGCGCCAGTTCGTGCCGGACTCCCTCGGCACCGGGATCCGGGAAGAGCTCGAGCCGTTCACGCGCCGTCGCTTCCCCGAGCTGGCCGAAACGCCGGAGGACCTGGCGCGCCTCGAGCCCATCCCGGAGGCGATGAACTACTTCCAGCTGCGCTCGCACGTGGATCGGCTGCGGCGGAGCGGCGCGCAGGTGAACGACTACCTGGTGGACCTCTACACCAAGATCAGCTACCCCTTCACCACCCTCATCATGGCCATCCTCGGTGTCGGTCTGTCGGCCTCGAAGCGGAAGCCGGGACTGCTCACCGGCGTCGGCCTCACCCTCACCATCGCCTTCTCCTACCTGGCACTCACCGAGCTGAGCGCCGCCCTGGGGAAGAACGAGAGTATCCCTCCCGTGCTTGCCGCCTGGCTCGGCCCGCTCTTCTTCGGCGTCGCCAGCCTCGGTCTCTTCGCCCGCATCAATCGCTGACGGGGTGACCAGCCTTCGGGTCTACAGCCTCGGGGTGACCCGCCCCCGGTCGACCAACATCGGAGCGGCTTTCCTCTCCCTTGACCACGCTCCGACCAGGGTCGAACATGGACGCCATGTCGAACACCCAGTCGTCGGAGCCCGTGGTCCGCGTGCAGGCGGGGCCGGGCACCGCGCCGACCGCCTGAGGAGGCTGCCGTGAGCACACACCATCCGCGCCTGCAACACATCAGCAGGATTTGCGAACGAAATCAGTCTGTTGCGATCGCGGTCAAGTTTCGACGCCGTCCGGCGCCGGCAGCCGCCCTCCCTCTCCTGGTCGCGATCGTCATCTTCACCGGCCCGCCTACCCTGCAAGCGCAGACCGTGCCGACGGGTTTCGCGCTGGAAATCGTGGTCCACCAGCCGTTCGTCACCTTCCCCGTCGCCTTCGCTTTCCTTCCCGATGGGCGCATCCTGCTCCTGGAGAAGGACAGCGGCAACGTGCGTCTCGCTGCCGTGGGCTCCCACACTTCGAACATCATCGCCAACATTCCGGGCCTCACCAGGAGCGGAGAACGCGGTCTCCTCGGCGTCGCCGTCGACCCGGACTGGCCCGCGCGGCCGTATGTCTACTTCCACGGCACCTACGAAGACTCCACCATCCACATCACGATGCAGACGGCGAGCGGCGACCTCAACGACCCGGGGAGCACGAACCTGAGTCTCGGGAGCCCTTACGTCCTCCTTCGCGACATCCGCGACTTCTACAACCATCACAACGGCGGCACGCTCCGCTTCGGCCCCGACGGCTACCTCTATGTCAGCATCGGCGACGAAGGCGCCGGCTGCGAGGCAACGGACCGGGATTTCCTCGGCGGCAAAATCCTGCGCTTGGACGTGAGCGCCATGCCAGGAACGGGGAGCGGCCCACCACCCAAGAGCGCCATCACGCCGCCGGACAACCCCTTCTCGGGGCCGACGGACAATGCGCGTCTCGTCTACGCTTACGGCCTTCGCAACCCCTTCCGCATCTGCATCGATCCGTTGAGCAACGACCTGGTCATCGGCGACGTCGGCGAGCTCGACTGGGAGGAGATCGACGTCGCCGTGCATGCCGGTTACGCCGGCGACAACTACGGCTGGCCGGCCTACGAGGGCCTGGTGGCGCGGCCGTGCTGCGGCGCTTGCCTGGTCGAGCCGGCGGTCGCACCGGTCCACGTTTTTCCCAACCCCCCCGATCCCGGCACCGCCTCGGTGATCGGTGGCCCGATCTACCGTCGTGTGCAAGGCTCGCCGAGCAGCTTCCCCTTCGAATACGACGGTGACCTCTTCTTCGCCGACCACTATGGTGGCTGGATCCGCCGCCTGGTGCGCTCCGGCAGCGACTGGATCCCGGCGCCGCCGGTCCCGGGACAGCCCAACTCCCTCGACTGGGCGAAAGACATCCCCTTCATCTCCGACATGCAAGTCGGCCCCGACGGCGGCCTCTACTTCCTCACCATGTTCACCGTCTCACTTGACCGCGGCCTGCACCGCATCGTCGACGTCGGGACGACCGATGCAGCCTCGAGCCTCGCCACGGCGCGGCTCTTCGCCTACCCCAACCCGGCTCGCGCTGGCAGCAAGATCACCATGGTCTACCGCCTGCCTCGCGCCGAAGCGGCGTGGCTCCGGATCTTCGACGCCAGCGGCAGGCTGGTGCGAAGCCTGCACCCCTTGCCAGAGGAGAACATCCCCTGGGACGGTCTCGACGACGCCGGACTCCCCGTCGCCTCCGGCCTCTACGTGTATCGACTGGGAACGTGGTCGAAGGAGCTCGGGCGCGGCAAGCTCACGCTCGTGCGGTGAAAACGGAGCAGGATCCGGAAGGAGCGTGAGCATGTCCGATCCTCTGAGCGATCTTGCCGACAAGGACGCCATCGTCGATCTCCTCGTCCGTCTCTTCATCGGCACGGACAACCGTGACTGGGCCGCGGTAGAATCCTGCTTCGCTCCCACGGTGCATTTCGACATGTCCAGCGTCGGCGCCGGCCCCGCGGTCGATCGCTCGCCGCGGCAAATCATCGCCGCCTGGGAAGAGGGGCTCCGGCCCCTCGAAGCGGTGCACCATCAGGCGGGGAACCATCGCGTCACCATCGAAGGGGACCGGGCAACGGCCTTCTGTTACGGGGTGGCGCTCCACTACCGGCGCACTCACTCCGGACGCAACACCCGCACCTTCGTCGGCAGCTACGACTTCGGCTTGCAACGGAGCACGAGCGTCTGGCGTATCGACTCGTTCCGCTTCAACCTGAAGTTCCTCGACGGCAACCTCGAGCTGGAGAAAGAACCGGCCGCCTAGGCGGGATGTGGACCTTCTGCCGTAGCCTCGCGTCCAGTGTCGCGCCTGGCGGTTACCGGGCAAACTCGCCGAGCTTGCGCAAACCGAAGGTGGGATCGCTGGCGAACAACTGTCGCAGCCAGCCGAGGTGTCCGGAGCCATAGAGGACCAGGATGCGCTCCTGGGGAGATTCGACCAGGTCCACGATGTTGCTGTAGATGCGGATGTTCCGTCGGAACCAGTCGGCGACCAGGTCGGCGCCAGCCCAATTCCATGCCTCGCCAAAGTGCGCTTCCCGGTAGTAGAAGCCTACGTCCTGGGCGACTTTGTCGTCCGAGTTCATGGTGAGAAGCGTCTCGAGCACGGTGTGCGAGGCCAGGTACGCATTGTTCTCCCTCACCATGTCGCCGACTTCGCGCATCAGGGCCTCCCACTCGGTCGAGTGGCCGTTGGCCTTGGCGTAGTCGACGACGCGCGGAAAGGGGAACTCGCCGTCCGCATCCACCGGGTACACGGTCTGGTGGCCGAGTTCTTTGGCGAGGCGGAAGCCGAGCTGTTCGACCTCGTTGCGAGTGAGTTCGTGCTTGCCGGCCAGGTAGTCGGGATAGTCCTTGGAGATGCGCGTGTCGCCGAAATCGCGTTCCACGGCGATCTTGGTGGGATGGAACCTCTTGAGGACGGCGATGACCTCCGCAATCTCGGCTTGGCGCTTGGGAGCCAGGACATCGTCGGCCTGGGTGTTGAAGATGTCGCGCCCCGGGTTGGCCATGTGGTAGAGGCCCACGACCAAGACCTCCGCGCGGGCCGGCGTGGTGGGCGTCTCCACCGGCGGTTGCTGCGCGTGGAGGGGAGGCGAGCTGCATGCCCAAACAGTGACAGCGGCAAGAGTCGCTCTGGATCGCATCGTCGAACCTCCCATGCCATGCTCCTGGGACAGGTCGCCACGCCCCGCCAGTGAGACGACGTCTCTGGCGAAAGGGTTACAAGGGAACGCCTTTTCGAGCCGGTGATTCAGAGCATGTCCGTCGGGACGACGGCGAGGAAGTGCTGCAGGATGCGCGAGGTGGCGCCCCAGATGATGTCGTCGCCGAAGCGGCAGGAGCGCAGCCGGTAGGTCTCGCCGCGCCAGGTACGGAAGTCGTCGAACCAAGCGGTCGGATCGCGCAGCACGGCGAGCGGCACGTGCAGCACGCGCTCCACCTCGGCGGCATGGAGCTGCAAGCGCTGTCCCGTATCGACGGCGCAGACAACCGGCGTCACCAGGAAGCCGGTCACGGTCGCCACCTCGTCGAGCCGGCCGAGAACGGTGACCGCCTGGGGCAGCACGCCGATCTCCTCGTGCAGCTCCCGCAGCGCCGTGGCTTCGAGATCGGCGTCCACGGCATCGCGCATCCCGCCGGCGAGGGAGATCTCCCCTTTGTGGTGCTCCACCTGTTGGGTGCGCTTGGTGAGGATGACGCTGTAGCCCGGCGTGCGCTCCAGCAGCAGTGCGACCGCGGCAGGGCGGAGATTGCCCACCGCCGTCGCTACCCGCGGGTCCAGGTCACCGAGGCGCTCCGGTCGACGCCCCGCGAGGACCCGGCGCAGGCGCTCTTCCACCAGAGCCCAGGGCTGGTCCGGCGACTCAGACACGGCTCTTCAGCTGGTGGACGCGATCCTTCAGCTCGTCGACGCGATCGAGCTTCTCCCAGGTGAAGCCCTCGTCCTCGCGGCCGAAGTGACCGTAGGCGGCGGTCTGGCGGTAGATGGGCCGGCGCAGATCGAGCCACTCGATCATGCCCCGCGGCGTGAGCGGGAAGGTGTCCCGGACGGCGCGAGCGATGCGGTCCTCGTCCACCTTGGCGGTGCCGAAGGTCTCCACCAGCACCGACACCGGCTCCGCCACGCCGATGGCGTAGGCGAGCTGTATTTCCACCTCGTCGGCCAGACCAGCGGCGACCACGTGCTTGGCGATGCTGCGCGCCGCGTAGCTCGCCGAGCGATCCACCTTGGAGGGATCCTTGCCGCTGAAGGCGCCGCCGCCGTGGCGGCTCCAGCCGCCGTAGGTGTCGACGATGATCTTGCGTCCGGTGAGACCGCAGTCGCCTTGGGGCCCGCCGGTGACGAAGCGATCGCTGGGGTTGATGAAGTACTGGACGTTCTTGGTGTCCACGTCCTCGGTGGCGAGGACGGGCTTGACCACGTGCTCGATGAGGTCCTCGCGGATGCGGCTCTGGCTGATCTCGGGATGGTGCTGCGCCGAGAGCACCACGGTGGTGACTCGCGTCGGCCGCCGGCCGTTGAACTCGACGGTGACCTGCGACTTGCCGTCGGGGCGCAGATAAGGGAGCGTGCCATCCCGCCGCCCCGTCCCCAGCCGGCGCGTCAGACGATGCGCCAGGACGATGGGCATGGGCATGAGGGAGCGCGTGTGCTTGCAGGCGTAGCCGAACATGAGGCCCTGGTCCCCCGCCCCATCCCGGTCGACGGCGACCTTGATGTCCGGGGACTGCTTGTCGATGGCGAGCAGCACGGCGCAGGTGTCGGCGTCGATGCCGTATTCCGCCTGGGTGTAGCCGATGTCGCGGATCACCTGCCGTGCCAGCTCGGGCACCTGCAACTGGGCGTTGCTGGTGATCTCGCCGGAAACCAAGACCATGCCGGTGGTGACGAGGACTTCGCAGGCCACGCGGCTGCGCGGGTCCACGCTCAAGGTGGCATCGAGCACGGCGTCCGAAATCTGGTCGGCGATCTTGTCCGGATGTCCTTCCGTGACCGATTCGGAGGTGAATAGGCGGGTCTCCGGCATCTCCACTCCTTCGTGGGGTTTTGGATTCCTGGCGTACACCGGGCGGGCAGTCCGGAGGCGAGGGCGCTACCCCGGCGTAGAAGCCGACTCTCCCGAGCGTGGGGGCGATTGTAGCACGGGGCCGCGCTGCGCCGCAGGGGCTTCCCCGGCAGGTGCGCTCGACCGCCTCCGAGGCCGGCGCTAGGGGGCGCGACGCAGCCGCTCTTTGAGCTGCTCGATCCGCTGCACCGGCAATGGGTCCACGCTGTGCAAGAAGGCGGTGTAGAGGCTGGTGTAGTCGACGAGAAGGGTGACGCCGAGCAGCCGCCCCAGCCGCTCCGGGCCCGAGGACTCCAGCCACTCCGCCCCGGCGAGATGGGGTGAGAGGAGCTCGGCGGTGAGGCGAAGCCGCCGGCGCACCGGCTCGGGGTCCTCGGGATCGGCGAGGCAGACGAGCCGAGTACGGCTGCAGATCGCCTCCGGCAGCGGCGCCGCCATGATCTCGTTGTGGTTCATTTCGGGGACGACGCTGGCGAAGGCCAGGGTCTTGGCGTTCTCGTGCAGCTGCGCCTTGAAGCGGCGGGCGGCAGGCTCCAGGAGACCCTGGCCGCTCACGATCCACACCAGATGACCGGCGCAAGCTCGGGCCAGCTGTTTGGCGCGGTTGTCCGCCTCCGGCTTTTCCGGTGCGAAGGTGGGCGCGAGCGCTTGGAGCTGCCTCGCTGCCGCCTCGAGCGCCACGGCCGGCGATTCCTGCAACAACCCCGCCGCATGCAGCACCCAGAGCAGCGCCACGAGCGAGTGCCCGAGGGCGGAGCGCGGCTGCAAACCGCCGGGCAAGGGGAGCACCGGCACACCTTCCGCCGCAGCGAGGCGAGCGAGCTCCCCTCCCGTGGTGAGACAAAGACGTGCGGCATCCCGCGGCGCCGCGCTGAAGGCGGCGAGGGTCTCTTCCGTGTCACCGGAGTAGCTGGAGAAGACGAAGAGCGCCGTGGCCCTTGCCCAGGGCGGCACACCGTAACCGCGGTGCACGACCACTCGCGCCCCTTGCGGGGCGGCCCAGGCGGCAGCGTAGTCGCCGCCGATGGCCGAGCCGCCCATGCCGCAAACGAGGAGCTCGGTCCAGCGGCCGCGTCCCGGCAGCGCTGCCAGCGCCTTGCGGGCCGGCGCCGCCAGGGCTCCGGCTTGCGCCAGCTGCCGCGGCAGATCCGCCACCTGGCGCAGCATGCCGCCAGGATCCGCGGCAGCAAGACGATCCACGTCGTCGAGATTCACGGAGCTTCCTCGCTCGTCTCCGCCGCCACGAGCTCGGGGAAGCGCTCGTGCATGACGGAGGAGACGAGGCGGCGGATCTCCGCCGCGGTGGAGAGACCGAGCGCCTTGCGCGCCAGCATCTTGGCTTCGTCGTAGGTGATGCCCCGGATGATGCGCTTCACCTCCGGGATCATGTACGCACTGATCGAGAGCTCGTCCAGCCCCAGGCCGACGAGGAGCACGCTGTAGAGCGGGTCGCCGGCGATCTCGCCGCACATGCCCACCCAGATGCCTTGGGCGTGCCCGGCGTCGACGGTGTTACGCACCAGACGCAGCACGCTCGGGTGCATGGGCTCGTAGAGGTAGCTGATCCGGGCGTTGCTCCGGTCCACCGCGAGGGTGTACTGCACCAGGTCGTTGGAGCCGATGCTGAAGAAGTCGGTCTCCTGCGCCAGGAGATCGGCGATGGCGACGGCGGCCGGCGTCTCGATCATGAGACCCACTTCGATGTCCGGGTCGAAGGGGCGGTTCTCCTCCTGCAGCTCGCGACGCACCTCGTCCACCAGGGCGCGGGTGGCGCGCACCTCCTCCAGGCCGGTGATCATGGGGAACATGACCTTCACCTTCCCGGCCACCGAGGCGCGCAGGAAGGCGCGCAGCTGGGTGCGCAGGATGTCGCGCCGCGTCAGCAGGAAGCGGATGCCCCGCCAACCAAGGAAGGGGTTGAGCTCGCTCTTGCCCGGGCCCAAGTAGCTGGCGAACTTGTCGCCGCCGATGTCGAGGGCGCGGAAGATCACCGGGTCCGGCGCGATGGCCTGGGCGATCTGGGTGTACTGCTGCACCTGCTCTTCCTCGCTCGGCAAGGCGTCGCGGGTGAGAAAGAACCACTCGGTGCGGTAGAGGCCGACCCCTTTCGCCCCTTTCGCCAGGGCGAGCTCCGAATCCTCCGGCGTCTTCACGTTGGCAGAGAGCTCGATCTTCCGCCCATCCCGGGTGATGGCCGGATAATCCTTCAAGGTGAGCAGCTCGCGCTCGAGCTCGTGGAAGCGCTGTCGCGCTTCCTCGTACTCCTTCCGCGAGGCTTCCGTGGGCCGCAGCACGACGAGCCCGGCGTGGCCGTCGATGAGGATGGCATCACCGTGGCGCACCTGATCGCACAGGCCCTCGAGGCCGACGACGGCGGGGATGCCGTAGCTGCGCGCCAGGATGGCGGCATGGGAGGTGCGCCCGCCGAGCTCGGTGGCGACGCCGAGGACGTAGCGCCGGTCGATCATGGCGGTGTCCGAGGGGCTGAGCTCGCGGGAGATCAGGATCGATTCGGCGTTGAGAGCGCCGAAGGACGCCGGCTCCAGGCCGATGAGAATGTGCAGCACCCGGCGGCGCACGTCTTCCACGTCGGCGCGGCGCTCGCGCAGGTAGGAGTCGCCGATGCTGTCGAAGGATTCGAGGATGCGGCCGATGACGCGGTTGAAGGCGAACTCGGCGCACATGAGATCCTGACGCACCAGGGTCTCCGTGTCGTCGATGGCCTTGGTGTCCTCGAGGATCAGCAGGTGAGCATCGAAGATCTTGGCGTGATCCTCGCCAATCTTCTCCGCCAGCCGCATGCGGCTCTCGCGGATCTCCTCGCGGGCGCGGTCGAGGGCGGCGTGAAAGCGTCGGAGCTCCTCGTCCACCCGTTCCGGCGCCACGACGTAGTTGGGTGCCAAGATCTCCCGCGGGCGCTGCACGTAGGCATTGCCCATGGCGATACCAGGGGAGACGGCGACGCCGCGCAGGCGCAGTTCCTTGGCGGGACGAGGCATGCCTCACGGCTCCTCATGAAAGCCCTGCTCCACGAGCTCGCACAGCGCCCGCACCGCCTCGACCTCGTCGGGGCCGTCGGCGCGGATGATGAGCGGCGTTCCCTGAATCGCCCCGAGCGTCGCCAAACCGAGGATGCTCTTGCCGTCCACGGGCGGCACTTCCGGCGTCGACACCAGGATCTGCGCCTGGAAGCGGGAGGCCAACTTGACGAAGGTCCCTGCCGAACGCAGGTGCATCCCCAGCGCGTTGCGAATGCGCGTCTCGGCCTGGGTCATCGCCACGTGCCCGCTCGAGGGATTCACTCGGGGCGCCGCTCTGAACGGTCGTCCCCGCGTACGGCAGGCGGCGCAGCGCCACCCTGCAGCGACACGCGACTCCAGACGAGAGCCGCCGCCACGACGCATGGTAACCGACTGGCTGCGCCTGCCGCCAGCGCGCCCCCGCGTCGCTTTCATGCGTCGCCCAGACTCTGGACCAGTCTCGCTTTCCACGGCACACGCGGTTCGAGGGCGCGCAGGAAGAGAAAGGCTGTGCCCTGGTAGACGCGCTCGAAGCCGCTCTCCGAGGTGGACACGGTTTCGATGGGTGTGCGCCAGACTTCCATCGGCTCGCTGCACGCGAGGCGCACGCGGATGCCGCTCCAGGCGTCGACGAGATCGAGGCGCTCGACGCCGTGGAGGACGCCGCGGCTCGCCAGATGACCCGGATCGAGACGCACGCCGTTCGCCTCCAGCCAACGGTCCGGCGCTCGTCCGGCCAGCAGATTCGCGGCGAGCTCGACGCCGAAGCGGCACTCCGGCGCAGCCTCGCCATCCAGCCACACCTCGTATTCCGCCTCCAACGAGGCGCCCTGGAGCCGGAGACGACGGCTGACGACGAGCTTGCCGGACGCCGGCGCGCGCAACGGCACGGTGCACTCGAGGCGGACGCTGTCTCCCTCCAGACGCCAGTCGTAGGCTTCTGCCCAGGGCGAAGCCAGCTCGGGAAGCGCCGCCTTCTCCCAACTCTCCGAGGTGGCCGAGGCAGGCAGCAAGTGATCGATGAACGAACCCTTGCGGTAGGCGTCGTAGAGTAGGGCCTTCTCCAGCTCCGGTTCCTTCGCCACCACCAGGTCATGGATGCTGACGGTGCCGGAGGCGTCCGCCGCCGCCTTCTCGCTTCCACGGCGCAAGCGCTCGTGGTAGGCCTCGGGACGCCGCGCCAGCAGGTCGAGGACGTTGAAACCGCGCTGGCGGTCGTCGAGCTCGAAGACGGCGCCACCGCTGTCGGGCTTGAGCACTGCCAGTGCGCGTGTCGTGCGCAGCACGATCTCGGGCCTGCCGTCCACGTCGTAGTCCAGGACTTCCGTGGCGTGGCCGCCGTCTCCATCCAGGAGCGCTTCGGCGCGGACGATCTCGTGGTAGAGCGCCGAGCGCAGATGCGGCAAGTAGAGGCCGCCGAAGAGACCATGCCAGTAAGCGTCATTGCTCTGGCTACGGAGGAGGTGCTCCGCCGCCTGCTGCACCTCGCCGTTCCGTGACTCGCCGCGGGCGCGGGCCAGAGACAAGCGCCGGCTCAAGTGCAGCATCTTCTTGTGCAGCCAGTTGCCCTCCGGATAGCGCGCCAGGAAGTTGCGCCAGAAACCGCCGCGGACGAAGTCCTGCAGCGCGGCGCCGCCTTCCTGCGCCGCCAGGAGCTCTCGCGCCGCGTGCAGTTGCGCTTGCGCCGGCACCGGCAGGGCCCACTCCATCATCTCGCTGTAGGAGGCCGTCGGCAGGTAGATGCGTCCCCGCGCCGGGTGCGTCGTCAGGCTGTCGGCGAAGGTCGTGGTCTGCAGCCAGTCGCTCTGCGCTTCGACGGCGGTGAAGAACCGCTCGAGCCAGCCCTGCTCGTAACAGCGCGCGTGCGTTCCCGGCCAGATGTCGAACTTCTCGCCGTCGTCGGCGTGCACCATCAGGACGCCCTCGCCCGCCTGGGCTTGCTGGCGCAGATACTCCACCGCCTCCTCGGGCTCGGCGAAGGGCAGCAGGTAGCGCAACCGCTTGGCAATGGGGAAGACGCGGAGCAGGTTGCCGTTGTCCTCGGTGAGAAACGAACCGAGGAGCGACGACGCGGGCCAACCGGCGCTCTGGAAGTGCGTGTCGTCCACGACGGTGTACTGCAGACCGGCGCGCGCCAAGGTCTCCGCCAGCTGCGGCTCCCAGACGCGCTCGGCGAGCCACGCCCCCCGCGGCACCACGCCGAAGCGCGACTCCAAGAAGCGCTGGAGGCGCGCGATCTGCTCCTGCCGATCTGCTTCCGGGATGGCCACCAGGATGGGCTCGTAGAAACCGCCGGAGAGCAGCTCCAGCTGCCCGCGTCGCACCAGAACGCGTACTTGCTCCAGGTATTCCGGATGGTGGGCCTCCATCCATTCCCACAAGACACCGCTCTGATGCAGGCAGGCACGCATCTGGGGATGCCGCGCCAGGACGGCGAGCATGGGCGCATAGGCCTGGGTGTGGGCATGCTCGAAGACGTGGTCGAAGTTCCCCACCGGCTGGTGGTTGTGGAGGGCGAAAACGAAGGCGGTGCGAGACATGCGCACCTTCCGTTACGGCCACAACCGGGACAGGCTCCCGGCGTCGACGGAAACGCTCGAGCTCGCCGGCAGATCCTGCGCCTCGAGCTCCACACCGCGGGCGAGAAGGGCGCGCAAGGCCGCGGCATCGGCGGCAGAAAGATGGATGTAATCGAGCAGCACCTTGCCCCCCGGAGTGTGGAGACCCCCGAGCTGGATGCGTCGCACCGGAGCGCCGGCTTCCACGAAGCGGAGCGCGTCGGCGCAGGACCCCAGGACGACCAACGTCCGCACCACGGCGCCGCTTTGCAACGCCGCCGCGGCGGCACTCACGCTCTGCACGACGATCTCGTAGTCCCCCTCGGCAAGGTCGCGGTAACGCGCAGCCTGCGCGGCGTCGGCGGCGACACCGTCATGGGCCAAGACGACGCGGCGGGGCGCGAACTTCGTCCCCCAGGTCAGCAGCACCTGCGCATGCAAGAGACAGTCGTCGATACGCACCAGGAGCTCGTTCACGCTCCCGGTCCCTTCAGGAGCTGCACCGAGCTCCTGCCACGCTGCAGCAGGCGTTCCACCATCCGGTCGAGGTCGTAGTCCTCGCGGCGCAGGAGGAAATCCACCAGTATCGGCAGGTTGACGCCGGCGATGATGCGCACGTTCGGGAGATCCTGCAGCGCCCCGAAGCTGGAGGTGGCGCAGCTGCTGCCCCGGGAGTCCACGAAAACGATGGTGCCCGTCGTCCCGAGGCGCTCGATGGCGGCCCGCACCTTCGTCGTCATCGTCTCCAGCGAGCAACCCTCGTTGGAAACCGCCTCCAAGGCCCGGACGTCTCCCACCACCTGGCCGGCGGCGGCGCGCAAGGCCTCCGCCAGCGGCCCATGGGTGACGATGACGCCGGCCAGGCGGGGCGCGGTCGTCTCATTCTTTGTCGTTGGCAAGATACTCCTCGAGGTGCGCGCGGGCCTTGGCATTGCTGACGATGCGCTCCTGGAGGTTCTCGGCCGCATTGAAGCCATAGGTGCGCAGCATGTGATCCAGCGCCACCACCTCCGCGAGCACGGTGACGTTCTTGCCCGGGAAGATGGGGATCACCACCGTGGGGATGGAGACGTCCAGGATCTCCGAGGTCATGCGTTCCAGGCCGTGGCGATCGTAGTGCCGGTCCGGGCTCCACTCTTCGAGACGCACCACGACCTCGATGCGCTTCTGGATGCGGATGGCCCGGATGCCGAAGATCTCGCGCACGTCGACCACACCGATGCCGCGGATCTCCATGTTGTGCTGCAGCATCTCGCGGCCGCGGCCGATGACCACGTCGTCCGCTTTGCGCACCAGCTCCACCACGTCGTCCGCCACCAGTCGGTGGCCGCGCTCCACCAGGTCCAAGGCGATCTCGCTCTTGCCGATGCCGCTCCGCCCGACGAAGAGGAGACCGACGCCATAGACGTCCACCAGCGAGGCGTGCACTGAGTCGCGGGGGGCGAAGAAGTCGGTGAGGTACTCGGTGAGGGAGTGGAGAAACGGCGTGGTCGACAAGGGCGTGCGCAAGAGTGGCACGCGGCGCTCCTCGGCGCGCTGCTGCAGGTAGGGCGGCACCGGCAGCGCCTTGGTGATGATGATGCAGTTGAGCCGAAACTTCAGCAGCCGGTCGATGGCGGCGCGCTGGGCGCTGTCGGCCATCGTCTCCAGGAAGGTGATCTCGGTCTCGCCGAGGATCTGGATGCGGTCGTCCAGGAAGTTGCGCGTGTGCCCCGCCAGGCACAAGCCCGGGCGGTTCACCTCGCGCACGGTGATCTCCCGCTCCGAGGCGGCGCTGGCCGTGAGCAGCTCGAGCTTGTAGACCTCGAGCCGCCGCTCGTAGAACGTCTGCACGGAAAGCACACGCACGGGAAACCTCCCGGAAAGCCATTGTAACAACGCCCGCCCCCTGCGACCACGACGGGTGCACTGGGCGTCTGGAGTCGGGCGCGCGCTTCTAGTGCGTGGCGTGGAGGTTGAGCACGCCGTAGTTGCCGTCGCCGCGCTTGAAGACGATGTGGATCAGCTCGCTGGAGCGGTTGGCGAAGACGACGAAGGTCTCGTCCACTTCCTCCAGCCGGAGGATGGCTTCGTCCACCGTCAGGCTCTCGATGGGGAAATCACCAGCCTGGAGGATCTCGTGCTCTTGCGGCGTGCGCCCCACGGTTCCGGCCCGCAGCACGCGCAGCGTGCCGCTCACCGGCCGGCCGTTGGTGCGGGCGGCCTTGGCACCGGCGCGCCGCCGCGCCGTGGTGCGGCGGTCCTTGAAGCGGGCCAGCTGCTTCTCCAGCTTGTCGCCCACCCGGTCCAGGGCCGAGTACATGTCCACCGCGGTTTCCTTGCCGGTGAACTCCTTGCCCCGTGTGTGCAAGACGATTTCGGCTCGGTAGCGGTGCTTCTCCGCGCTCAAGGTCACCAGGGCCGAATGGATCTTGTCCATGTACCGATGCAAGCGGCCCAAGCGCGCGTCGATGTATGTGCGCAGGGCAGGGGTGACCTCGTAGTGGCGACCCGTGACCGAGACTTGCATGGCAACACTCCTTTGCGGCGCATCCCCGTCGGGATGACTTGTTCGCGGCAGGGGGAGAAAGCAGGCGTAAACGCGAAGCCGGAGACCTGCGGTCTCCGGCAGTCTTCCGGCGCGCTGTTCCTGAGACGGGCGGTCAGCCCTCTGTTCCACGCTGGGCTCTCGCGCACTGGCATCGAGCGTTCGCCCCTCGAAAGGCTGCGAAACCGACGCGACCCGGGGCTCCGTCAGTACTGCTTCCGCAAGCGGGCGGGCAGGATCCTCAACTGCTCGCGGTACTTCGCCACCGTGCGGCGAGCGATGATCAGCCCGTCCTGCTTGAGAATGTCGGCGATCTTCTGATCCGAAAGCGGCCGCCGCGCGTCTTCCTTGCCGATGATATCCAGGATGCGCGTCTTCGCCGCCTTCGCCGACACCTCGTCTCCATCCTCGGTTTCGAGGCTGGAGGAGAAGAAGTACTTCAGTTCGAAGACGCCTCGTGGCGTCTGCACATACTTGTTCGTGGTGACGCGACTCACCGTACTTTCGTGCATTCCAATTCTACTGGCGACCTGCTGCAGGGTCAAGGGGCGCAGGAACCCCGGGCCCTTCTCGAAGAAGTCGCGCTGCTCGTCCACGATGCACTCCATGACCTTGACCATCGTTTTCCGCCGCTGCTCGATGGTCTGAATGAGCCAGCGCGCCGAGGACAGGCGCCCGAGGATGAAATCCCGGGTCTCCTTGTTGCCGTTGGATGGCCCGCGATCGAGCTCGCGCTTGTAGGCGCTGCTGATGCGCAGGCGCGGGATGTTCTTGTCGTTGAGGAAGACCACGTAGTCGTCGCCGACGCGTTCGACGATGAGGTCCGGCGTGATGTAGCGGACCTCGTCGGTCATGAGCTCCAACCCGGGCTTGGGGTCGAGATCCTTGATGGCGTTGGCGTGCTCCTGCACCTCTTCCACCGAGATGTGGAGCTTCTTGGCGATCTCGGTGTACTTGCGCTGCTTCAGCGCCTCGAAATGGTTGCGGACGATCTCGGCGGTGATCGAGTCTGCCAGGCGGCGGTGGCGCAGCTGGATGAGCAGCGCTTCCTGCAGGCTGCGGGCGCCGATCCCCACGGGCTCCATGCTCTGGATGTAGCCCAGGACGCGCTCCACCACCGCTTCTTCCGCCTTGAAGGTGTTGGCCACCTCGACGAGGGAGCAGGTCAGGTAGCCACTTTCGTTGAGGCTGCCGATGAGGTACTCGCCGATGCGCAGCTCCATCGGGTCGCTGGTGAGGATGCGGAGCTGGCTCAAGAGCGAGTCCACGAAGGAGGTGCGGGCCACGGGGACGCGCTCGAAGAACTCCTCCTGCTGATCCTCGCTGCGCTTGTAGCCCAGGTCGAAGCCTTCGTGGAAGTACTCGTCCCACGATTCCTCGGGATCCTTGTCACCGTTCTCCGACTCGGCGGGCGCCTCGGCCGTCTCCGGCACCGGGCTTTCCTCCGCCGTCTGCGCCTCGGCCCCCATCTCTTCCTCGTCCTCCTCGACCTCTTCCACTTCCTCCAGGAGCGGGTTCTGCAGGATTTCCTGCTTGAGGATCTGTTGTAGTTCCAGCGTCGGGACCTGCAGGAGCTTCAACGCCTGCTGCAGCTTCGGAGTCATGACCAGGCGCTGCGTCTGCCGCATCTGGAGGCCGAACTTCATCTCCACGATGGTGCCGCCCTTCGCAGGATTAGAGTTGGAACCGTTCCCCCAAATAAATCTTGCGCGCCTCGGGGTCCGACGCAAGATCGTGGGCCGTTCCCGACAGCAGAATCTTTCCTTCGTACATGATGTAGGCGCGATCGGTGATCCGCAGGGTCTCCCGGACATTGTGATCCGTGATGAGGACACCCATGCCACGATCGCGCAGCTGGCCGACCACCTGCTGGATGTCGGCGACCGCGATGGGATCGATGCCGGAGAACGGCTCGTCCAGGAGCATGAACTGCGGATCCGTGGTGAGGGCGCGGGAGATCTCCACGCGCCGCCTTTCCCCACCGGAAAGCTGCGTACCGCGATTCTTGCGCACGTGGGTGAGGCGCATCTCCTCCAGCAGGGCTTCCATGCGCTGGGTGCGCTCGGCGCGCGGCAGGTGCAGGGTTTCCAGAATCCCTAAGATGTTGTCCTCCACGCTGAGACGCCGGAACACCGACGGCTCCTGTGGCAAGTAACCGAGGCCGCGGCGGGCGCGCTTGTACATCGGCAGCCTCGACACGTCCTCCTCACCCAGGAGAACTTGTCCGGAATTGGGCTTGATCATGCCCACCAGCATGTAGAAGGTCGTGGTCTTGCCGGCGCCGTTCGGCCCCAGCAGCCCGACGATCTCGCCGCTTCGCACCTGCAGATCGATGCCGTCCACGACGCGCCGGGAACCATAGTTCTTCGTCAGCTGGCGTCCCTCGAGGACGCCGGCCCGGCGATTGCCGTTCGTCTTCATCGTGGTTCCGCGCCCACCGGCCCCGTGAGGCTGGGATTCTGGATGTCCACGAGATCGAGGTTCGGGTCGGTCGTGAGCCCCCGTCCCGTGAGCACCTCCGGATCGTCGCGGCGGGTGATGCGCACCAGCTCTTCGGAGCGGATCTTCTGGTTCTCCCGATCCCAGTAGAGCGATTGCGTCTCCAAGCGCGCACCGTCCGTGGTCTCCACCACCACGTCGCCCTTCGCCGTCATGCGGCCCCCTTCCAGGAAGCCTTCCCGGGCGGTGAGCACCGAGACCACCCTGCCGGCGTCGTAGAACTCCACGCGGACCTGCTCGGCCCGGGTCTCGTCATCGTCGTAGGCACGGGCGATGCGGGCGTGGAACACGTAGCGCACCTGGCCGCTGTCGCTGGCGGTGGTCGTGAAGTTGCGCGTCACCTGGCTCGCCCCGTCGCCGGCACCCACGGTGTCGGTGTTCTCACCGCGCCCACACCCAGCTGCCAGCAAGGCGGCGAGCAGCCAGATTCCCCGACGCTTGTTTCCTGCTTTTCCGTGCATCCTCCGCCAATCTTCCCGGCCTCTCTACAGGTACTAGCAGATGCCGGCGGTCGCGTCAAGCAACACCCGTGCCAAATCATCTCTTCTATGCCAAAATGATAATTTACAATGGTTTGCAAACTCAGGAGGGGGCGACTTCCGGGGCGCTCCCGCTCAGCCTGGACAATCTCCGTGCGGTTCGTGGACTCCCCGATGGTCCCGGGTGGAGGCGCCGCTCCAGACGCGCAACCAGACGGCGCTCCGGCGCCGCCAAGCCGAAGAGATCCTCCACGCCGCGGTCGAGCCGCGCCCTGCCGCTCTCCGGGGCGCCGGACCTTTCGATCTCCTGCACCAGACGAAGGAGCGCCGCCGAGGGAGCCCGCTGCGGCCAGGGCAGGCGCCGCAAGTAGGGGGCATTCAAGCGCAGGTAGCCCCCCGACTGGGCGACGCCGCCGAAGAGACCGCGATAGAGCACGGCATAGAGGCGCGAGTTGAGCAAGGCCAAGAGCAGCGCCCGGCGAGAGTCGGCGCGCCCGCTGACAGGAACGAAGTACACCCGTCCGAGCAGATCGCCACGGGCATCGAAAGCGGCGTGGAGACGGCGGAACATGCCCGGGATCACCACCTTGGGAACCTTCTGGCGCGCCAGGGTGCGGCGCCCGAGGTCCAGTTGCTGCGGCGCGAAACGGCGGCGGCCGCGCACGCGGAACGGACGGATGTCGCCGCTGCAGATGATGCGATCCCGACCTCGATCCATGGCGCGCTGGAAGCCCGGGACCGCGAGACCGCAACCGACGGGGACCGCGTCGCCCAGGCGGGGTCCTGCGAGTAAGCGCCGCAGCAGCGGCCAGGAGTCGGCGGGGAGATCGAGGGGCACGACATGGCGCGGCAGCGCGAGAAGAGCCTCCTGTGGCCAGCGCGTCCGCACCGCTCCACCGCTGTGATGCACGGCGACGGTGTCTCCCGCGGCGGGACGCCGGTGGGCGACGACGAGGATGACGGGATAGGCGGCGTGGGCGCTGAAGACGCCGTCGCCGGCTAGATCCCAGACTTCCTCGAGGCGGAAATCCTGCAGCAGACGGTGGCGCAACGCGGTGGCGTAGTCCGACGCCAGCAGCTTGTTCGGCACGATGACGCACAGCCGGCCGCCGGGACGCAACACCTCGAGCAACCGTTGCACGAACAAGGCGCTCAGATCGGCGCGCCCCATGCCGCGCAGGTGCGAGTGCAGCTTGCGGCGGTAACCAGCGCTGAGCGCGCGCGCCGCCACCCAAGGAGGGTTGGCGATGCAGAGGTCGAAGTGCGACGGGGGCGCATAGTCCAGGAGGAAATCGGCGTGCAAGATCTTCCAGCCGACGAGGGCGGCGCCGGCGGCGCGGTGGACTTCCTCCAGAGCTTGCGCCCAGCGTGCGGCAGCGACGTCGGTTTCCACCCCTTCGCAGCCCAAGCGGAGTCGGCGGCGCGACGCTTCGCGCAGCGCCGCGGTCAGCAGGCGTCCGGAACCGCAGCCCGCGTCCAGCAAGCGCAACGGCCGGTTTCCATGCGGGCCACGCAGGAGACGCTCGGCCATGAGGCGGGCCACGCGCGCCGGCGTCGCCACCACCCCTTGCCGCGGTACAGCGACGGTGCCTTGCAGCTCACGCGCGTCTTGGAGCCGCTCGATCCAACCCCAGAGCGCCGCCGGCGAGTCGGCGTGACGTTGCACCAGCGCTTGTATGGCTCGAGGCAAGAGTTCGAGCTCTCGACCGCGCCGCCGCACCATCCGCACCCCCCGCCGACTTTCCGCAACGATGGAACACAGCGAGTAAAGGCGGCCAAGCGCGTCCAGGTCAACAGATTCCGTGGCATGTCTCGTGCTGACGGGAGTGCACCGGAGAATTTCCATGCCGCGAAGTCAGGACCGCTCCACTCGCCACCTTCTGGGTGTTACGCCCACCGGCACGCCTCGCGGCGCGCGGCGGCGTCGGGCGCCGACGCGCCTGGACGGCAACGCCACGCGGCGCCTGGAGCGCCGGCGCCGACGCGACGAAACGGCGGACGCCCTGGCGGCTCTCGCTTTCCTGCTGCATGCGAAGGACCTCCCGGCGCTGCTCGATGCCATCGTGGCCGGCGCCGCACGCCACACCCGGGCCCGCGAAGTGGAACTGCACCTGCACGCGCTACCGGCGACCCACGCCGTGCGGCGCGTCGCTGCGCCTGGCAGCGGTCGAAGCAGCGGCAGCGCGCCGCCGCAACGCCTGGTCTTGCCGCTGCGCGATGGCGACGAGCGTCTGGCGACGCTGCGCTTGCTGGCGCCGCGCAGCACGCGCTTGGAGGCGCTGCACTTCTTCCTCGCCCAGGCGGGGCCGGTGCTCGGACACACGCTCCGCCGCTGGCAAGCGCTGCAGGAGGCCGAGCGTTATGAAGCGCTCTTGCAGCACTTGCCGGACTGGTGCGTCCTCGTGCTGTCACGGGATGGCGTGGTGCGCGAGAGCCGCGGTGGTAGCACGCTGCTGTCCGGGGCCGACCATTGGATCGGCCGGCCGCTGGAAAGTCGCCCAGGAGAACCGGGCGTTCTGGCGCTGCCTCGCCCCCGAGTGCGCCAGATCCTCGCCAGCGCCCGCCGCTCCGGCCGGGCGGAGCTGGAGGCGCAGGTGCAGGGACGCAACGGCGCCACCGACGTGCACCTCACGCTCGTCTCCCTCGGGAGCGAGGGCGAACTGCTCTGCGTGCTGCGCGACCTGTCGACCATGCGCGCGATGGAAAAGGCGCTGCTGCGCCGCAACCAAGAGCTCTCCGAGGCGGCGGAGCGTTTGAAGGAAGTGGACATGCTCAAGAACGAATTCTTGAGCAACGTCTCCCACGAGTTGCGCACCCCGCTCACCGCCATCATCGCCTACACCGAGGCGTTGCTGCTCACACGGCCCGAAGAGGAGAAGCGCGAGCAGTTCCTGCGCGTCATCGCCGAACAAGGGCAGAAGCTGCAGAAGCTCATCGCCGGTCTCCTGGACATCGCCAAGCTCGACTCCCTGGCCACGGAGCTCAAGCTACAGCTCGGCTCGTTGAATCAGGTGATTCAGGCTGCCGTGGTCACGGTGCGGCCCACAGCCGACAAGAACCGCATCTCCATCCACCTCGATCTCGACCCGGAGCTGCCCCTCGTCTACCTGGATGAACTGCGCTCGCAACAGATCGTCTGGAACCTGCTCACCAACGCGATCAAGTTCTCGCCCCCCGAAGCGGAAGTGCGGGTCCGCACCTGGAGCGAAGAGGGCGTGGTCTGGGCGGCGATCACCGACGCCGGCATCGGCATCGCCCCGGAACACCACGGGCTCATCTTCGAGAAGTTCGTGCAGCTCGACGGCTCGACCACGCGGCGCCATGGGGGCGTCGGCCTGGGCCTCGACCTGGTGCGGCACCTGGTGGAGCTGCACGGCGGTCAGGTGCAGGTGGAGAGCAGCCTCGGGAAGGGCGCCACCTTTTCCTTCTGCATCCCGGTGGAGAAGCGCCGCCGGCCCCGCGGCGCGCAGCCGCGCTCGGAGCGCGTCGGCCGCGCCTCCTGAGGCGGAATCCCCTTGCAGCCGCAACGAGCCGTCTCTACCGTGGCCCGGGAGGTCATCGTGTCGCCCCGGGTCGAGCCTTCATGAACCTGCGTCTCGTGGCCCACATAGGGGTGGCGCTGGCTTCGCTCTTCTGCGCCTTCTTCGCCTTCTCCTCCAGCCTCGACACCGGTTTCTCTGGCGCGGACTTCGCCGTCCTCGAGCCCGCTCTGCGGGTGCGCAGCGCGGCCGATGCCATCACGCCGCCCTGGATCCCGCCGTTCGAGCGCCCCCTTTCCCAGCTCGCCTTCGCCGGCGAGGTCTCGCTCTGGGGATTGCGCGCACCGCGCTATGTGGTCACCCACATGGTGCTGCATGCCGCGAACGCCACGCTGCTCTTCGCGCTCTTCCGGGGCCCCCTCGGATCGGCCGTGGCGGCAGGCGCCGCGATCCTCTTCGCCCTGGCCCTCGGTTTCTATGGTGAGAGCGTCTGGCGGCCGGCGCACCTGTCGATCCTCCTCGCCACCACCTTCGTCCTCGGCACGGGCATCGTGGCGCTCCGGGCCCAGCTCGAGCGCACCCCGCGTCGCCGTTTGCTGGCGACACTCCTCACCGCCGAGCTTTTCCTTTTGGCGCTTTTCTGCCACGAGGCCGGCGCCATGGCGCTGGTGATGCTGGGGGGCCTCATGTGGCCCCACCGCCGCAGTCTATCCTCGGTGCTGCGCAAGATGGCGTTCCTCGTCATCCTCGGCAGCGGCGCCGTGATCCTGCAGCTGCTGCGCGGCCAGGGCGCCGATGAACTCCTGTTGAGCGCCTCGACCTGGTTGTCGCTTCCGGTGCGGGTGCTGCGACTCCTCTCCCAGATGTTGCTGCCCCTCGCGGTGCAACCCGTCGAATCAGCTTCGGAGGCACTGCTGCCGCGAGTGCTCACCCTCGTCGAGCAGACCCGGCCGATTTCGGGACTGCTCTTCCTCGGGGCCGGGGCGCTGTGGTTCGTCAAGGGCGGCGGTGCAGTGCGCTGGCTCTTGTCGTCGTATCTCGCCTTCCTCGTACCGCTGAGCTTGCATCCGCTCACGCAGGCGCGACTCGACCTCGGCGAGACCTGCTTGCCCGCCGCGTTCCTCTGCGGCGCCGTCGCTCTCGGCTTCCACCGGCTCTGGCACCGGGTGGGCACCGCGGGCCGGGTCCTGCTGGCGCTCGTTCTGGTAGGCATCCTCTACGGCGACCTCGCGGTCGTGCGGCGTTATCAGGCGCAGGCCGCGGCCGCCGGGCGGAGCGCCGAGAGCGAACTCAGACTGCAGGCGCTGCGGCAACAGCGCGAGACTGCGCCACACCCATGAGCCTCTCGGCACGCAGGTATTGGATCTTCGACATGGACGGAACCCTGACGGTCGCGGCCCACGACTTTCCCGCCATCAAGCGCAGCCTGGGGCTCGACCCACAACGGCCGATCCTGGAGCAGATGGCCGCTCTCCCTGAGCGAGAACGGGAGGCGCGGTTCCAGCGACTCGACGCGATCGAGCTCGCCATCGCCCGCAGCTCGAGGACACAGCCAGGGGCGCTGGAGCTCTTGAGCCTCCTGCATGCAAGCGGCGCCCGGCTCGGCATCCTGACGCGCAACAGCCACGCCAACGCCATGGAGACCCTGGCGCAATGCGGGCTGTCTTCCTTCTTCCCCGCGCCCTTCGTACTCGGCCGCGAAGCTTGCGCTCCGAAACCGAGCGGCGACGGTATTCGCAAGCTCCTGCAAGCCTGGGACGCCCGTCCCGAGCAGGCGGTGATGGTGGGCGACTTCCTCTACGACCTGCAGGCCGGACGCGAGGCCGGAACCTTCACGGTGTATTTCGACATCGGTGGCGAAGGCGAGTATGCGGCGCAGGCGGATCTCTGCGTGCACACGTTCTTCGAGCTGCGTGATCACCTGAAGGGATGAAGGTCGACGCTGTGGCTGCCATCGACTCGCGGAGTCATCGCGCCCCCCAGCCTGGAAGAGCCACGCCCAGGCCGCTATGATCACACTGGCTTTCACCGCCTTGTCCTCGGGGTGAAGTT
>Ga0075418_10001209_pt1 | contig 29137 bp, 28 predicted proteins | sample SoiMetdeltSBSDD2_FD_81776 | JGI IMG/M metagenome (GOLD analysis project Ga0075418, IMG submission 81776) | Bulk soil microbial communities from a Populus tree surrounding site in Tennessee, USA - Soil MetaG P. deltoides SBSDD2 | ecosystem: Environmental > Terrestrial > Soil > Tree plantation... | reverse complement strand
GTGGGATTGCCTCGGTGCCGAGCTGCTCGAGCCCGTACTGGCCGGCGAGATCAGCCTCGACGGACGTCGGCTGGTCCTGATTGATCAGCACGACGAGCTGCCTGGACACGGCCTGCTCGAGCGGCGGGATCGGGCGAGGCGAGCCGCGCTCAACGCGACGCGGCACGCTCGTCAGGTATCGCTCGCGCTCCGGCCCGGGCTGCGGAATGAAGACGCGCGGAGGAATGCGCGGCCGATCCGGCTCTGCGATCTCAGGGCGGCGCTCGCCGGGCTTGCGCGGATCGGGGCGCGGAAGCTCCGGCTTGCCAATCTCGGGACGCGGCTTGCCGGGCTTGTCGACGTCGGGGCGCGGCGGCCGCGGTGGGAGCGGCTTCGTCACGCGATCGGGCACCTTCGGCCCGGCGACGCTCGGTCCGGTCTTGGGTGGCATCTTGCCCTTCGATGTCTTGTCCTTGGGCTTTTTCTTCTTTGCCGCCGACAGCTGTGCGGGGTCGGAGACAGGCTTGTTGGTGGCAGCCAGCACTGCGGACAGCGGCAGCACGAGAAATGCTGCGCAGGCGACCAGACAACCCTTCAGCGGCGCATTTCTCATGGCGCATCAGTCTCCAGCCGGCAGCACCGAGCGCACGACATCGCGCCGCTCGGCAAACCGGCGCAGCAGCGCATCCCGTGCGGCGTCGGAACGATCGGAGGTGCGTACCCTGACCTTATATACCCCGCCCGGCTTGGGCCCGTCGACAATCGTGGCATCGAGGTCGGCCAGCAGGCGCGAGATGGCGGGCAGACGCGCATCCTCGGCGAACACCACCAGCGCCGAGATGCCCTTGTCATCGTTCTGGCCCGAGGCCGTCTGGTAGGTGGCGCCGCCGTCGCCCCGCACCACCAGGGTCGTGATCACGGCCGCCTGCACCAGCAGCAACAGCGCTGCCGCGACCGCCGCAAAGCGTACGCCCCGCACCGTTGGCGCAGCGAAGAAGTCCGCCACCTTCTGGTTAAGCGCGCTTAACCCAAGACGCTCGGCCAAACTCGGTTGGCGCGGCGGCAGCGAAGCCATCAGGCGATCGAGAGCGCCGGCAGCCGGCGTGCGCAGGGCCTCGTTGACCGCAATCGCCTCCTGCTGCTCTGCGCGGATCAGGGCGAGCTGGTGGCGCAGTCCCGCATCGCGCGCGAGATGACTCTCGACCCGCGCGCGATCATCCGCAGCGAGCCTGCCGCTCACATACCAGGGCAGCAGCATCTCGATCTCTTCGCGTTCGGCAGCCGCCGTCATGTCATCGCTCATGGCCAACCTCTGTCCACACCGGCGGCCTTGAGAAGCTCGGAGAGCCGCTTGCGCGCGTAGAACATCCTCGTCTTGACGGTATTCTCCGGGATGCCCACCACCTCGCTGACCTCGGCAATCGACATCTCGTGGTAGTAGACGAGATCGACGATCTCGCGGTGCTCGGGCGAGAGCTGCTGCATTGCCCGGCGCAATAGAGCGCCCTTGTCGGCCTTCTGCGCCACGACCTCCGGGTCATCGTCCGTGTCGGCAATCTCGGCGGCCGTCTCTTCGTTCCAGGACTCCTCACGCCGCTTGCGCAGCGAGCTGACCGCACGGTGGTGCGCGATCGACAGGAGCCAGGTCGAAGCCGAAGCCTTGCCTTGAAACGTGCCTGCATGGCGCCAGACCTCCAGAAAGACCTCGTTGGTCAACTCCTCCGCGATGGCGTCCTGCCGCACCAGCCGCAGCACGAACCGGAACACCCGGCCCTGATGGCGCCCATACAGCGCCCGCAGAGCGGTCTGGTCCCCGGCGGCGATGCGCCCGACGAGTTGCTGATCGTCCACGGCTGGGCTCATGGCGCTGCCGGCACGACCGACGTCATCCAATGGGGTTTGTCGCAACGTCATCCTGAAAGGTTCATTTACGAGGAATTTTCCATCCCGCCGCCGGACCGCAGCATTCCAGCGCTTGGCCGCACGTTACGCCAAGGCATGGGGCCCGGCCAGAGGCGCCGGACGGCACGGACAACCAGTCCTTCCGCCACCTGCAAAAAAGTTCTGAACCCGCTGAACCTATCGGCGCGCCACCGCGACTACCCGTTCACGCGGCCGACGAACCCGATGGCCAGCTAGCAACCGCCAAGGAGTAAATGAACCATGTCCGCCTCCAAGCTCACCTCCCTCAAGAAGTCTGCCCTCGTGCTGGGCGCCGCCGTCATCGCCATGACCGGCGTGTTCGCTGCACCTGCTCACGCCAAGAAGCCCCACGTTCATATTCATCTCGGTGTCCCGCTCGGTGTCGGCGGCGCATACGGCTACTACGGCTACGGATATGGCTACGGCCCCTCGTGTTACTGGCTGAAAAAGAAGGCCATCCACACCGGCAGCGCCTACTGGTGGAAGAAGTACCAGCAGTGCAAATACGGGTGAGCTAGCTAGCCGGCGCGAGGATTGGCTCCCCTCGGCATCCATGACAATCCTTTCGCTGGTCGCCCCGTTGCCGCGTTTCCCGTCGCGGCAGCGGGGCACATGCGTTGTCGGCGCGTGACGGCAAGCGCCTGTTCTGACACTGTGTGTACTGAGGGAAGCGCCGCGCGCGGCGGCGGGCAGATCTGCCGTACTGCACATTGCTCGTTGAACCATTTCGCCTCATGCCGCGACGAAGCCTCCAAAGGCGCGCTCGACCATTCGGTCAAAGCGCATTTCGCCCGGAGGAGTCTGCCATGCAGGAACACAGCTTCAGGCAATACGAGCTACACCGCCAGAACGGGACCACACAACCATCAGGTCGACGCGCGGTTGTGCCCACCGCTGCACGGTCGCCACTCGCGGGCACGCACAATTTTGCGTTCCTGGGCACAGCCATCCTGTTCGCTTTCCTTCTGACGGTCCTGTGGGCGACCGCAGCCAAGGCCCAGGATCAACGCATCCTCATGCCCGGCGACGCCGTCGTCACGGGCTTTGCCGGCATCAAGGCACCCGATGCACCGATTGCGCCGGGCACCGACCCGCTCGATATGTTCCACATCGATCTCGATGGACCGTCCGCACAGGTCTTCCAGCTCGGCGCGGCAGGTGCGCCCGCCCGAGGCCAGATCATCCAGGCAAACGCGCCCTTCAAGCTGCGCGCGCGCGATGCAGGCCAGGTATTGGCGATTGCTCTCGACGACGCCCTGCCCCCGAACATCTACGTCGGGCAGACGGCGGCGTTCGGCCTCAACATTGTCGGCGCCGATGCCAACGGCGACGGCCGTCCCGATCGCCTGAAGAAGGGCCAGCCCGACGCACGGTGGATGGCCGGCCAGTTCGGCATCGACAAGGGCGGCGGGCCTGGCAGCATCTATCGTATCGACGGTCGCACCGGCGCGGTCTCCCTGTTCGCGACGATCCCCGGCACCAGTGGCGCCGGTCTCGGCGCCATCGTGTTTGACCGGACCACCCGGCAATTCCTCGTGTCCGACCTCGACAATGGCCTGATCCACCGTCTCGACGCCAACGGCGCGGTGATGGACAGCTTCGACCACGGCACCGCCGGGCGCACAGCAACGGGCCTCGACCCGATTGCCGACGACGGCCGTCAGATCGACATCAAGAGCTCCGCCTTCGACGTGGAGGAGCCCGACACCTGGGGCTTCACGCAGCCCGAGCGGCGCGTATCGGGCATGGCCATCCTGCTCGGCCGCCTCTACTACGCGGTTGCAGACGAGATCTGGTCGATCGGTATCGGCGCTGACGGTCGCCTGGCCGGCGACGCGCGCCTCGAAGTGCAGGTCGCGAATGCGCCGATCGACAGCGCCATCACCAAGATCGCATTCGACGGCGAGGGCCGCATGTACCTGGCCCAGCGCGGCGCGCAGCGAGGCAGCTACGACTATTCCGTGTTTGCCGAGCCGCTGCGCTCGTCGGTGCTGCGCTACCAGCGCGACCCGGCCTCTCCGTCCGACTGGGCGGCGATGGCCGAGCAGTACGCCATCGGCCTGCCGCCTGACTTCCGCAACGGCTCGGGCGGCGTCGCGCTCGGCTATGGACACGACGAAAGCGGCTCCATCCGCCGCGGCGCGTGCAATCGCACGCTCTGGTCGACCGGCGACAACCTGCGCAACAGCCCGTCCTATGCAAGCCAGCTCAACGACGAAGGCCCGCTCGATGTGCACGGCCTGCAGGGCAACGACGTGTCCCTGGTGCGGCCCAAGAACGAGCCGCCGCTCAACAGCTATTTCGTCGACTACGACGGCCAGTTCGGCGACAGCGAGAAGGCCGGCCACGTCGGCGACGTCGAGATCTGGCAGCCCTGCCACAGCTCCTATGGCCTTGGTCAGCTGACGCCTGGATATTGGCCGGATGGCGAGTGGCCAGGCTTCTGGCTTCCCCCGACCGGCACGCTTGCGACCAACCTGCGTCTGGAGAAGAAGGCGATCACCTGCTGGCCGATCGGCGGCGGCAAGCATCGCTGCGGCTTCAGCATCAAGGTCATCAATACGGGCCCTGGCCTCTATCACGACCACATCCAGGTCCGGGACATGATCCCCGCCGGCACGACGGCGACCTTCTCGAGCCCGAAGTTCGACGCCTGCCCGGGCGGGCCGCCCAATCATACGTGCACGACGCTGGCGCCGGTGCACCTGCTGCCGTGGGAACAGGTGACCATTCCGGTGCGCGTGGATGTTCCCCACAATCTGGCCAAGCAGCTCGACTGCAAGGTCAAGAACCGGGCGCTGATCCTGCACGCCCCTTCGCCCAGCGAGCAGAATACCGACCCGAGTGACGACGATGATACCGCCACGGCCCACTTGCCGGCCCACCTGTGCAAGGATCCGCCGAAGGAGAAGAACAACCTGAGGATCACCAAGCAGCCGCTGTCGTGCTTCAAGACGGTCGGCAACAAGATCCGCTGCGGCTACCACGTTCGCGTCTGGAACATGGGCCCCGGCGACTACAACGACACGATCACCGTCAGCGAGACCATCCCTGCCGGCGCGACGCCCTTCTTCTCAGGCCCCGCACCGCTCGGCTGGAACTGCGTCGGCGGCAATCCCTACGCCTGCACCAGCAATCCGGTCTCGCTGAGCCCGGGCCAGAATGCCCTGCTGGTCGTACGCCTCGACATCACGCAGGCACAGGCCAAGGCCATGGGCTGCAAGGTGCGCAACACGGCGAGCATCACGCACGCACCGGGTGGCAGCGACCACAACACCAACCCGGGCGACGACAGCGCCGTCGCGATCGCCAACGTGCCGGCCAACCTCTGCGATCCGCCGGCCGAAAAGACCAACCTGAAGATCACGAAGCTTCCGCTCGGATGCTTCAAGATCGCCGGCAACAAGATCCGTTGCGGATATCACATCCGGGTCCGCAACACTGGCCCTGGCGACTACAACGACAACATCAAGTTCACCGACCAGGTGCCGCCTGGCACGACGGCGACCTTCTCGAGCGCCAAGTTCGACGCCTGCCCCGGCGGGCCGCCGACCTACACCTGCACCACGACTGCGCCGGTGTCGCTCAACTCCGGCCAGAGCGTGCTGGTGGTTGCCCGGGTCGACATGCCGGTCAACGTCGCCAAGCAGATGGACTGTAAGGTCCGCAACCGCGTGCACATCACCTACGCACCGATCGGCAACAAGAACACCGATGCAAGCGATGAGCATGCCTCGGTGGTGGCGACCGTTCCGGCCGAGATCTGCGACCAGCAGCAACCGGCCAACCTGAAGGTCACCAAGGTAGCCAACCCGCAGTTGTGCACGAAGGTGGCCCAGGGCTGGCGGTGCGGCTACGACATCACCGTCGAGAACACCGGCCCCGGCGTCTACCAGGATCGGATCGAGCTGAAGGAGACCCTGCCGGCCGAGCCCGTCACGGCCAGCTGGAACCTCGGCTGGAACTGCCAGGGCACCGGCGGCGCAGGCGCGATCTGCAAGTCGCTGGTCAATCTCACCCTGCAACCGACGCAGCACGTCGTACTGAAGCTGAACGTGACCTTCTCGGACGCCGACGTGATCCAGAGGAACTGCCGATTGCCCAACATCGTGGAGATCACCCACGTGGCCGGCGGCTTCGAGAACACCAACCCTGCCGACGACAAGGCCGGGGCGGTGGCGTTCGTGCCGGAGGAGTTCTGCAACAGCACGACCAACCTGAAGGTGGAAAAGACCACGTTTGTCGAGGGCGACTGCCCGCTCGTCGGCAACGCCACATGGTGCAAGAGATTCCGCATCGCCGTGTGGAACGCAGGCCCCGGTACGTTCAACGGCCAGATCAAGGTCGTGGACATACCCTCGCCCGGCCTCAACATCGGCTTCGATGGTCTCGGCAAGTGGACCTGCAATGCGGCTACCCGCATCTGCCAGACCGACGGTGTCCTGAACCCCGGCGCCAACGACGCATCCATTCCGGTGTTCGTCGTGAATGTCTCGGGTGACGACAACGATGCCAAGGCGCTCAACTGCAAGCTCAAGAACGTCGCGCAGCTGCTCACGCCTTGGGGCGCGCCGCACGACAGCCAGGTCGGCGACAACCAGTCCGAAGCCTCCTACGACCTGCCGACCAGGTTGTGCCGCCCCGAGCCGGCCTCGCAGGTCTGCCCGGCAGGCTTCCGGTGGACAGGCGACCGCTGCTCGCGCGGGCCGGGACTGGTGACGCTGCCCGGCTGCCCGGATGGTCAGTGGCTCAACAAGGGCCATTGCTGCCCCGTCGGCCAAATCTGGACCGGCCGGCGCTGCGGGGAGCCGCCACGCAAGGAGTGCCCGGAGGGTACCACTGGCAAGTGGCCCAACTGCCGCGAGGTCGAAGAGCCCAAGTGCCCCGAGGGCACGACTGGCAGGTGGCCAAACTGCCGAAAGGTGGATGAGCCCAAGCAGTGCCCCGAAGGCACGACCGGCAAGTGGCCGAACTGCCGCAAGGTCGAGGAACCGAAGAAGTGCCCGGAAGGTACGACTGGCAAGTGGCCGAACTGCCGAAAGGTGGAAGAACCGAAAAAGTGCCCCGAAGGCACCACAGGCAAGTGGCCGAACTGCAAGCGGCCGGAGCCACCCAAGTGCCCGAAGGGCATGACCGGGACCCCGCCCAACTGCAAGCGGATCGTTCCCGAGAAATGCCCGACGGGCATGGTCGGTAAGCCGCCGAACTGCCGCAAGCCGCCGACGCAGACGCCGCCGACGCTCAAGCGCCAGGCCAACGCAAAGCCGAAGTTGGCGCGGCGTTGAAAGACACAAGCAAGAGGCAAGGGAGGTTTGCTCCCTTGCCTCTGCATTTGATATCGTGTTTCGGCAATGCTGGCGCGGAACGCAACTGCGCCGAGGAAGCAGGCAACCCGACCAATTTTACATCAGGCGGGCGTCGCCTGCGGCCATTTCCAGCCAGGACAAGGCGACTGCAGCGTTGCAAACCTCGCGCGTTGATACATAAGCAATGCGACCGTGGTCGTGTTCGGACCCAGCTTCCTTCGCGTTGGCACTAGGCATGAACCAGACCACGTCTGCCCTGCAGCTCGCCGTCCAGGACGTCGCGGCTGCGATGGCGCTACGCACGGATCGTGGCGAGGTCGCAACCTACATCCCGGAGCTCGCCCGCGCCGACCTCAAGTCGTTCGGCCTTGCCGTCATCGATACGCAGGGCAACGTCGCCGCAGCCGGTGACTGCGATACGCCGTTCTCGATCCAGAGCATCTCCAAGGTGTTCACGCTCACGCTGGCGCTGGGCAAGGTGGGAGATCACTTGTGGCGCCGGGTCGGACGCGAGCCCTCCGGCAGCCCCTTCAATTCCATCGTCCAGCTCGAATTCGAGCGCGGCAAGCCGCGCAATCCCTTCATCAATGCGGGTGCCATCGTCGTCACCGACATAATCCTGGCCGGCCACAAGCCGCGCGAGGCGCTGGGCGAGATCCTGAGGTTCATTCGCTTTCTCGCCGATGATCCCTCGATTTCGATCGACGAGGCGGTGGCGGCCTCCGAGCAACGCACCGGCTTTCGCAACAGCGCGCTTGCCAACTACATGAAATCCTTCGGCGTCATCGAAAACCCGGTCGAACTCACCCTCGGGGTCTACTTCCATCACTGCGCGATCGCCATGAGCTGCCGGCAGCTCGCCATGGCCGGGCGCTTTCTCGCCCAGTTCGGCCGCAACCCGTCGACGGGCATGTCGGTGGTGATGCCGGAGCGGGCACGCCGCATCAATGCGATCATGCTCACCTGCGGCCACTATGATGGATCGGGCGAATTCGCCTATCGCGTCGGGCTGCCGGGCAAGAGCGGGGTTGGCGGCGGGATTCTTGCCATCGCTCCGGGCAAGGCTTCAATTGCAGTATGGTCGCCGGGCCTGGATGCGTCAGGCAACTCGCATCTTGGCCTGCTCGCGCTCGAAATGCTCTCCAAGCGGCTTGGCTGGTCGATCTTCGGGGCCTGACGCAGCCATGCTCACGTTCTCATGGAAGCTGACATGCCTGCATCAGCACGATCTCGCCCTAATGCTTCTGCGTGCGCTCGGCCTCGATGGCAGCGTCGTGATACCAGCTGCCGAAGTCCACGCGCGGATAGCGCGCCGCAGCGGCATGGTCCTCGGTGCGCTTGCTGGCGGCCTCGCGGCCGGCGCGGCCGCCGACCGGAAACTGGTAGACCTTCGCGGTCTCACGTGGGATGCGTTCGGCCATGGTCCGTTCCTTCCGACCGTGCATGAGATTCTCAAAACTCCCTGCGCCATATAACTCCGATGTCCGTTATTTAAACAGTTGCCTATTAAAAAAATCGTATTTGCCTGCATTATGTGCACCCGCGGATTTGCTTGTTTGTATAGCATCGCGCCGCGTTCAACCGCGGTCGCCATCGTGACGGCTTGGATGTTGTCGGGCCATTGCAGTGGGACCGATGCGCGTGCGCCGCTGGGGGGACTTCAAGCTGTTTGCTGGGCTCTCCGCTGCACTTGTCGCAGTGCGGGACAACTCTGTGCGCGTTGGTCGCGCCCGCTCGCGAAGCGCTGTGCGTGCGTGGGCAAGCTCCTTGCAAGGGCTCGGCCGCATAGGCGATCGGGCGGAGGGGTGAATGCTCAAGTGGTTTGCGCGCTGGCTTCAGGCTCCAGCTTCCCTTGAGCCGGCAGCTCCCTCCAAGACGTCCCCTTCTCTGGTTGTGCCAGCAGCGGGAACATCGTCGACGGCAACTGCGCGGGCGGCGCCCGTTGCGGCAAAGCCTTCCTCTCAAACTACCAGCGCATCATCAGCTCGGGAGAAATCTAGCATGACAAAGTACAGGCTCGAGTACATCTGGCTCGATGGTTACACGCCGGTCCCCAACCTGCGCGGCAAGACGCAGATCAAGGAGTTCGCGAGCTTTCCGGCGCTCGAGCAACTGCCGTTCTGGGGCTTCGACGGCTCCTCGACCATGCAGGCCGAGGGCCACAGCTCCGATTGCGTGCTGAAGCCCGTCGCGATCTTCCCGGACGCCACGCGCACCAACGGCGTGCTGGTGATGTGCGAAGTCATGATGCCGGACGGCAAGACGCCGCATCCGACCAACAGGCGCGCCACCATTCTCGACGATGAAGGCGCCTGGTTCGGCTTCGAGCAGGAATACTTCTTCTACAAGGACGGCCGTCCGCTCGGCTTCCCCACCGAAGGCTATCCGGCACCGCAGGGCCCCTACTACACCGGCGTCGGCTACAAGAACGTCGGCGACGTGGCGCGCCAGATCGTCGAGGAGCATCTCGACCTCTGCCTGGCCGCGGGCATCAACCACGAAGGCATCAACGCCGAAGTGGCTAAGGGCCAGTGGGAATTCCAGATCTTCGGCAAGGGGTCCCGCACCGCCGCCGACCAGATGTGGATGGCGCGCTACCTGATGATGCGCCTCACCGAGAAGTACAAGATCGACATCGAGTGGCACTGCAAGCCGCTCGGCGACACCGACTGGAACGGCTCGGGCATGCACTCCAACTTCTCGACCAAGTTCATGCGCGAAATCGGCGGCAAGGACTATTTCGAAGCGCTGATGCAGCAGTTCGAGAAGAACCTGCAGGCCCACATCGACGTCTACGGTCCAGACAACGACAAGCGCCTGACCGGCAAGCACGAGACGGCGCCGTGGAACAAGTTCAGCTACGGCGTGGCCGACCGCGGCGCTTCGATCCGCGTTCCGCACTCCTTCGTCAACAATGGCTACAAGGGCTATCTGGAAGATCGCCGTCCGAACTCCCAGGGCGACCCCTACGCCATCGCTTCGCAGATCCTGAAGACCATCTCCGAGGTGCCGACCGCACAGAAGGCGGCCGCCTGAGACACACGCTATCTGCGGCGATCGCACCATCGCCGCACAGCTCGCGACACTGGTTGGAACAGAAAAGGGCGCGCACCGTGAGGTGCGCGCCCTTTCCTTCCAATGCGTGCAGTCCAGGGGAGGACCGCACCTTCATTCTCAGAGTTTATTCAGCCGGGTCAATATCTTATAAACGAGCAGGTTGCTCATTTCCTTTGCACTCGCTTGGCCCCGACGCCGACCTCTGTGCGATGTGTCGCCAGTGCCGGGACACTTGTGTCCGCTACTCCGGTTGAACGCCCGCTGCCTTGATGATGGTGGCCCACTTCGCAACCTCGGCCTTCAAGAAGGCGTCCAAGGCAGCCGACGTGGCGCGATCCTGGCTCACCGGCTCCATGCTGAGCTCCGCGAAACGCTGCACCACACTTGGGTCCTGCAGGGCAGACTGCAGGGCCGCCTCGAGCTTCCCGACGATCGGCTTCGGCGTTCCGCGCGGCGCATACAGCCCGTACCAGGTCGACACCTCGATGTCGGGCGCGCCCGCTTCGGCCGTGGTCGGCAGGTTGGGCAGGGTCTTGAGGCGCGTTCTGGTCGTGACGGCATAGGCCTTCAGCTTGCCGGACTGCACGAGCGGCGTGGGACCCGTTGCCGGGTCGCAGTAGAAGTCGATGTGGCCGCCCATCAGATCATTCAGCACCGGGCCACCGCCCTTGTAGGGCACGACGCTCGGCTTGGTGCCGGTCGCGCTCTGGAAGACCATGCCGCACAGATGCGCGGCCGAGCCGACGCCGGAGTGGGCATACATGGCCTTGTCGCCGCGCTCCTTCACGAACGCGATCAGCTCCTTCAGGTCGGCCGGCGGATAGTCGGGCCGCGCCACGATGATCATGGGAACGTCGGTGACGAGCCCGATCTTCTCGAAGTCGTTCACGGGGTCGTAGGGCAGCTTGCTGTAGAGGCTGACGCTGGTGGCCTGGCCGACGTGCATAAGCAGGATCGTGTAGCCGTCGGGAGTAGCCTTGGCTACCCGGTGCGTGCCGATCGTGCCGCCCGCACCCAGGGTGTTCTCGACGATGATCTGCTGGCCGAGGTGCGGGCTCATGGCGGCCGCAACGATGCGCGCGATGGTGTCGCCGGGCCCGCCGGCCGCAAACGGCACGACCAGCGTCAGCACGCGGTTCGGATAGTCCTGCGCGGCGGCAGGCTGGATTGTCGCCAGGCCGACCAGGCAGGCCGCCACCCACTTCACAAGCTTCATGTTGCACTTCCTCCCGACTTGTCGTTCTGCAGCAATGCGATCGCCGCCTGCGCGGCGTTGCGAACATGGCTTACGGCCGCCTTGCGGGCGCGCTTGGCATCCCGGTCCATCAGTGCCTCCACCAGCCCGGTCAATTCTGCGATGCTTTCCGATGACCTGCCCGGAGCCCGCAAGGACGTGGCGCGCAGCAGCATGACGCGCGCATTCAGCATGCGCAGGCTGATGCCGAGCGCCTCGTTGCCAGACCCCCCGACCAGGCAGTCGTAGAAATGGTTTTTCGCATTCAGCCGGGCGAGCGGGTCGGGCTTGCGAAACGCCCGCTTCAGGTCGGCAAACGCCTCGTTCAGCGCCGCGCGCTGCTGTTCCGAGGCAAGCTCGGCGAACAGCTGGCACGCAAGCCCTTCGAGCTCCATGCGCACCTGGTAGACGCCTTCGGCCTGCTTGGTGGTCAGCTTCGCGACCACGGGGCCGCGATGCGGCAGCACCGTGATCAGGCCCTCGGACTCGAGCTGGCGCAGCGCCTCGCGCACCAGGGTCCGGCTCACACCCGTCATCTCGCATAAGGCACGCTCGGGCAGCCGCTCCCCACCCTTGAAGCGGCCGAGCGCAATCGCATAGCGGATGCTCTCGGTCACCCCGTGGCGCAGCGGCGCGGCGACCTTCTCGACCCGGAAATCGTGCTCAGGAAGTGTCGACGTCATGCAAGCCGCTGGTCTCGTCGCAGGCCGCACGGCCACTGCCTATCCATCGTCCACGGCCGCGCATCGCCGCACGGTCATTCCGTCATACAATATGACGGTCGGATTGCATGTCAAGCCGGGTTGGTGTAGGCAACCGCGCTCATAGGCTCCCCTGCATGATTGGCTGCCCCATGCAAACCGTCACACGCCCGCTGGTCGATTTCCTCGCATCGTCACGCTGGGAGGACGTGCCGGACGATGTGCGCCACGCCGCCAAGCGGTCGATCCTGAACTGCTTCGGCGCAGCCCTCGGCGGCAGCCAGGATGCCGCCGTCAAGGGTGTCCTGGCGGTGCTGGATCGCTTCTCAGGCCCGCGCGGCGCCACCGTGACCGGCCACGCCATAAGGCTCGACATGCTCAGCGCTGCCTTCGTCAACGCGGCGAGCGGCAACGTGTTCGACTTCGACGACACCCACCACCCGACCATCATTCATCCGACCGCCCCGGTTGCACCCGCCCTGTTTGCGCTGGCCGAAAGCCGCGTCACGACCGGGCAGGAGTTGCTGCACGCCTTCGTGCTCGGCGTGGAGGTGGAGTGCCGCCTCGGCAACGCGGTAACGCCGTGGCACTACAAGCGCGGGTGGCATATCACCTCCACCTGCGGCGTGTTCGGCGCGGCAGCGGCGGCCGCCAAGGTCCTCGGGCTCGACGCCCAGCAGATGCTCTGGGCGCTCGGCAACGCCTCAGCCCAATCATCGGGCCTGATCGAGACGCTCGGCACGATGGCCAAGAGCATCGGCGTCGGCGCTTCGGCACGCGGCGGTCTCTCAGCGGCACTTTTCGCCGAGGCTGGCGTCACAGGTCCGGCCGAGCCGATCGCCGGCCCGCGGGGTTTCACTTCCGTGATGGGTCATGGGGCGGACCTCGCCGCCATATCCGAAGGCCTCGGAAAGACCTGGGAACTGCACGCGAACACCCACAAGCCCTATCCCTGCGGCGTTGTGCTGTTCCCCGTCATCGACGCTTGCCTCGATCTGCGAGCGCAGAACCCTGGCTTGGACCTCGATGCCATCACGGAAATCAAGGTCGAGGGCCATTCGCTGCTTCGCGAACGCACTGACCGCCCCTCCGTCATCACGGGTCGCGAGGCACAGGTGAGCGCACAGCACAGCGTTGCGGTTGCCCTCATCGAGGGCCTCGCCGGCGTTGCGCAGTTCGAGGACGCGATTGTCAACCGCGCCGACATTCTCGCGCTGCGCAGCAAGGTGCACGTCCGCGAGCGTGCGGGCACATCGGTCGAGGCCGCGCATGTGACAATCACCCTGGCCGACGGCAGGACGCTGCACTCCTTGGTCGAGCAGGGTCGCGGCACGCCGCAGCGCCCGATGTCGGATGCAGACATAGAAGCCAAGGTGCGGGACCTGGCCAAGTATGGCTGCCCGACGCTCGATCCGTCGCCGCTGATCGATGCGATCTGGTCGCTCGAGAGCAGCCGGGACGCCGGGACCGTCATGCGTCTCGCGAGCACCTGACATGGGCGCCACCCTTGCCGGCAAGTGCGCCCTGATCACGGGTTCGACCGCGGGACTTGGCTTCGCGATCGCCGAGGCGCTGGCGGGGGAGGGCTGCAACGTCGTCCTGAACGGCATCGCGTCAGTCGAGGCAGGCACGGCCGCGCAACAGCGCCTTGCCAAGGCATTCGCCGTCGGCGCCATCTACGCACAGGCCGATATCTCGCAGCTTGCAGAAATCCAACGTCTGATCACGGCTTCCGTCACGCAGTTCGGCAGCATCGATATCGTGGTCAACAACGCCGTCGTGCGCCACTTCGAGCCGATCGAGAACCTGAAACCGGTGGACTGGGAGCAATCGCTTGCCGTTAACCTGTCGGCACCGTTCCACATTGTCCGGCTCGTGCTTCCGATGATGCGTGCGCGCGGCTGGGGGCGCATCTTCAATCTGTCTTCCTACTACGCCAGCCGCGCTGCCGAGGATCGCATCGGCTACGTCACCACCAAGACCGCCTTGATCGGTATGACTCGCGCCATCGCGCTGGAAGCGGACGGCCACGACATCACCTGCAATGCGATCTGCCCGGGAACGCTGGCGACGCCCGACATCATGGCGCGCATTGGCAAGCTCGCCGCAGCCGAGGCCATCAGCGAAGACGAGGCGACGCGCCGCTACCTCGCAGGCCGCCGTCCCGCCGGTCGGTTTGTGGGCCTCGACAGCGTGGGCGGACTGATCGCCTTCCTGTGCGGCCCCGGCGGCCGCGACATCACCGGCGCCGTGCTGCCAGTCGATGGCGGCTGGACCGCCACCTGAACACCTCGCCGCCGACTTTCCTGCCGATCACGCTGCCCGAACGAGCGTGGGCGCGCCCTTGCCGCGCACTTCCGTTTCCTCGAGCTCGGCGGCGGTGATGGCCCGATCGAGCGCGGCCAGCAGTTGCTTGGCGCTGTCCAGCGTCAGCTCGACGCCGGCCCGCGCACCCGGATCGAGCGACGCATTGATGAAATCGAGCGTGATGACGTCGCCCAGCGGCGCATGGCGCGCATGATCGTAAGCGACCACCGCCTGCGTCAGGGCAAACCACTCGTCGCCGCGCTTGGCCATGCCGTCCACGCCCACAACCTCGACAATCGACGTGCACATGTGGGTCTCTCCTACGCTGCCAGATGCTTCTTGAAGAACGCGAGCACCTTGCTCCAGCCGTCCATTGCCGTCTCGGGCCGATAGAGTGGCCGGTGCCAATACCAGATGCCGTGGCCGGCGCCGTCGTAGCGGTGGAACTCATAGCTCTTGCCGTGCTTCTTCAGCTCGGCCTCGTGCTCGTGCACCTGCTCGGGGCTTGGCGCGCGGTCGTCGTTGCCGAAGATGCCGATCAGGGGGCACGACAGCTCCCTCGTCATGTCGATCGGCGCGACCGGCGTCTTGGCATTGAGCTCGTCCTTGCCCATCACGACGCGGCCGCCCCACAGCTCGGCGCAGGCGTCGACGTCTTTCTTCTGGCAGGCGTAGATGAAGGCATGCCGCCCGCCCGAGCAGGAACCGAACAGGCCGACCTTGCCGTTGTGGTTGGCTTGGGCGCGCATCCACTGCACAGCGGCCGCGGTATCGCCGACCATCTGCGCATCGGGGATGCCGCCTTCGGCGCGCACCTTGGCGGCGACGTCGTCGGGATTGCCCTCGCCCGCGCGCTGATAGAGGTTGGCACAGATCGCCAGATAGCCGTGATGCGCAAAGCGCCGCGTCGTCTCGATGTAGAACTCGCTCCAGCCCGGCAAGTGATGGATCAGCACCACGCCCGGAAACGGACCTGCACCGGAGGGCTTGGCGACATAGGCCGTGATCGGCGTGCCCTTGTCGCCATTGATGGTGACGTTCTCGCAGGTCATGCCTCGATAGAATGCCATCGGTGCTCCTCCACACGCGCCAGCTTGTTGCGTCAGCCCGGCCGACATCGATATCCGGACAGCCGGCACCATGGCAACTCATGATAACGAGAGCGCTGAACCAAGGCATTCGGCCAGATGCGGCAACCCTGCGCACATTGTGCTTGCCGAAGGAACTTGGCGGCCGGATACAGCCGCGATGAAATTTGCCGCCCCGCTCCCGATCGACGCCGTTCTGGACGAGCTGCGCACGACGCTGGCCGCACGCAATTCGGCGGTTCTTGTGGCCCCGCCCGGCGCCGGCAAGACCACACGCGTGCCGCTGGCCGTGCTGGACGAAGCTTGGCTGCAGGGCCGGAAAATCCTGGTGCTGGAGCCGCGCCGTATCGCCGCGCGGGCGGCCGCCGCGCGCATGGCGCACTCCTTGTCGGAGGCGGTCGGCGAGCGCATCGGCCTGCGCGCACGCTTGGTCTCTAAGTCAGGGCCCAAGACGCGCATCGAGGTCGTCACCGAGGGCGTCTTCACCCGTATGATCCTCGACGATCCGGAGCTGGCGGGCATCGGCGCGGTGCTGTTTGATGAGCTCCACGAGCGCTCGCTCGATGCCGATCTGGGCCTGGCCCTGGCCCTCGACTGCCAGAGCAGCCTGCGCGCCGACCTGCGCATCGTGGCGATGTCGGCGACGCTGGATGGAGCGCGGGTCGCGCAGGTGCTCGGCAAGGCCCCGGTGATCGCCAGCGAAGGCCGCGCGTTCCCCGTCGAGACACGCTACCTCGGCCGCGCTGCCGGCGCGCGCATCGAGGAGCAGATGGCGCAAGCGGTGATGCAGGCGCTGCGGGCCGAGGCGGGCTCGATCCTCGCGTTCCTGCCCGGCCAAGGCGAGATCCGCCGCGTCGAGGACCGGTTGAAAGAACGCATCAACGATCCCAATATCCTGCTCGCGCCTCTGTACGGGGCGATGGACATGAAGGAACAGAACCTGGCCCTCGCGCCCGCTCCGCAAGGCAAGCGCAAGGTGGTGCTGGCCACGTCGATCGCCGAGACCTCCATCACCATCGAGGACGTACGGGTCGTCATCGACAGCGGCCTTGCGCGCGTGCCGCGCTTCGAGCCAGACGTCGGCGTGACGCGGCTCGAGACCGTGCGCGTCTCCCGCGCCGGCGCCGATCAGCGCCGCGGACGCGCCGGCCGGACCGGCCCGGGGGTTTGCTATCGCCTGTGGGACGAGCCACAGACGCGCAGCCTGCCCGCTTTCGCCGAACCCGAGATCCGCTCGGCCGATCTTGCGCCCTTGCTGCTCGACTGCGCGGAATGGGGAACGGCCGACCCGCGCTCGCTCAGCTGGCTTGATCCGCCCTCACCCGCCGCCATCGATGCTGCCCGCAGCGAACTCGCGCAGCTGGAAGCGCTCGACGCAGACGGGCACATCACGGAAGTCGGCCGACGGCTGCGCTCGCTGCCGCTACCGCCCCGGCTGGCCCGCATGGTGATTGCCGCGGCCCAAGCCGGCCAGGCTGACGAGGCTGCCGACATGGCGGCGCTGATTGTCGAGCGCGGACTGGGCGGCAACGCCATCGACCTCGCCAATCGGCTGCAGGCGTTCCGCCGCGACCGCTCGCGGCGCGCTCAGGACATGCGCAGGCTGGCGTCCGGCTGGGCTCGGATGGCGGCAAGAGCAGTTCGGCCGGCGCCGGAGCCGGGCGAGGCTATGTCGATCGCTCGACTGCTGGCGCTGGCGTTTCCCGAGCGCATCGGCAAGGCGCGCGGGGCGCCCGGCCAGTTCCTGCTTGCCAATGGCCGCGGCGCCGCCCTTGATGCCACCGATCCCCTGGCCCGGAGCCCATTCCTGGTCGCCGCCGAACTGTCTGGGCCGGCGGCCTCCACGCGCATCCTGCTCGCGGCCTCGGCGAATGAAACGGACGTCCTTTTGGCTGCCGGCCAGCGCATGCGCGAGGCTGACGAAGTCGATTTCGACAGACAAGCCGCCGCGCTGCGCTCGCGTCGTGTGCGCCGGCTTGACGCTATCATCCTGGCAAGCGAGCCGCGTGCCGTGGCGGCGGACGATGGCACCGCGCGCCTCCTGGCTGAGGGTATCGCCAAGCTCGGCTTGGTCCGGCTGCCCTGGAGCAAGGCGCAGCTGCAGTTGCGCGATCGCGTCGGTTTCCTGCGCGCAGCCGGCGACAGCGAATGGCCGGACCTGACCGACAAGGCGCTCGCCGCAACGGCGGCGGAGTGGTTCGCCCCATACCTCGCCGGCAAGACGAAGCTGTCCGAAATCGGCGCCGTTGATCTCGGCAAAGCGCTCGAGGCATTGCTGTCATGGAACCTCAAGCGGCGTCTGGAGGAGGAGGCGCCGACCCATTTCGACGCGCCCACCGGCAACCGGCACGCCATCGACTACGCGGCAGCGGGCGCCCCTGCCCTGCATATTCGCGTGCAGGAGCTGTTCGGCCTGACGCAGCATCCCGCTATAGCCAACGGCAAGGTGCCGCTCACCCTGCACCTGCTCTCGCCGGCGCACCGCCCGCTTCAGATCACCCGTGACCTACCGGGTTTCTGGACGGGGTCATGGGCCGCGGTGAAGGCCGAGATGCGAGGGCGCTACCCTCGCCATCCCTGGCCGGACGATCCAGCCTCGGCAGCTGCCACCGCGCGGGCCAAGCCGCGCGGCACGTGAAGGAGGCGAGGTCCACTACGCGACGTTTGTTCAGGACCTCGAAAGCTCCCGGCGCAGGCGATGCCACCCCGCAGGCGGCTGCCAATGTGACGGTTCTGCGACCCCCGGCGACAGTGCAGCATCCCTTCGCATGGCATCACCTGGCCCCGCTCGCTACATGCAAGCGGTTCCATGAGGAACACTCACTCCAGGTTCACCAGGGTATTGTGCTCGGGGGCTGGGTGCACTAATGCATCGGCCCACGGCCGCCGTGTCCGCCACCGCTCGGCCGCTATCCGAATTCTCCGTAATTGGCTGCGGGAGGTCCAATGCAAGGTGTCCTCATCATCGGTGCTGGAGCCGCCGGATCCGTCACCGCGCAAAAGTGCGCGATGAACCGCGACGTCTTCAAGCGCGTTCACCTGGCTTCGCGCCGCATCGCCAGCTGCGAGGCCGTGGCCAAGCGCTGCAAGACGCCGATTGAGATCAGCCAGGTCGACGCCGACAACGTCGCCGAGACGGTCGCGTTGATCAAAAAAGTAAAGCCCGACCTGCTGATCAACATGGCCCTTCCCTACCAGGACCTGCCGATCATGGATGCGTGCCTGGAGACGGGCGTGCACTACATGGATACCGCCAACTACGAGCCGCGCGAGGTCGCCAAGTTCGAATATTCCTGGCAGTGGAAATACCACGACCGCTACGCCAGCAAGGGCATCATGGCCATCCTCGGCTGCGGCTTCGATCCGGGTCAATCGAACATCTACTGCGCCTACGCGCAGCAGTTCCTGTTCGACACCATCGACACGATCGACATCATCGACTGCAACGACGGCAGCCACGGCAAGGCTTTCGCCACCAACTTCAACCCGGAAATCAATCTGCGCGAAGTCACCCAGCGCGGCAAGTACTGGAAAGAGGGCAAGTGGATCGAGATCGATCCGCTGTCGATCTCGGCCATGATCGACTATCCTGAGGTGGGCCCGCGCAAGTCCTACCTCATTTATCACGAGGAGGAGGAAAGCCTCGTGCAGAACATCAAGGGTCTGAAGCAGATCCGCTTCTGGATGACCTTCTCCGACAACTACATCAAGCACCTTGAGGTGCTGCAGAACGTTGGCATGACGCGCATCGACCCCGTCATGTACAAGGGCACGCCGGTCATCCCGATGGAGTTTCTGAAGGAGCTGCTGCCGCCACCCTCCTCGCTCGGCGAGAACTACACGGGCCGCACCTCGATCGGCTGCATCTTCACCGGCAAGCAGGGCGGCAAGGCGAAGCGCGCCATCATCTATAACGTGTGCGACCACGCGCAGTGCTACGCGGAGACGGGCGCCCAGGCAGTCTCCTACACCACCGGCGTGCCGCCGGTGGTCGGCGCCATGATGCTGTTCAACGGCGCCTGGAAAAAGCCGGGCGGCGTCTACAATGTCGAGCAGCTTCCCGCCAAACCGTTCATGGACGAGATCGGCAAACAGGGCCTGCCCTGGCATCTTAAGGAAATGACGATGGACGAGCAAAAGGAACTGTTCGCCGTCAAGACCTGACTCTCGCCCGCGAACGGCGGCACGAAACATTCAGGGCGGGTCTGGCCAAAGGCCGGCCCGCCAATTGCTTTCAAGGGTGATCGACAGGATGCCCAAACTTCCCGCAACCATGAGCACGCCGGCCTATGTGCTGGACATTGCCGCGCTCAAACGCAATCTCGACACCGTCGCCCGCATCCGGCGCGAGGCCGGATGCAAGCTGCTGCTTGCCACCAAGGCGTGGGCGATGCCGGTTGCCTTCCCGCTGATGCGCGACGTCCTCGACGGCACCACCGCCAGCGGCGAGTACGAGGCGCGCATGGGGCGCGAGGAGTTTGGCAAGGAGGTGCATGTGTATGCGCCGGCCTATGGTCCGGGCGAGGTCGAGCGACTGACCAAATTGGCTGACCACATCTACTTCAATTCGCCGGAGCAGATCGCCCGCTTCGGCGCTATCGCCAAAGCCGCCGCAGCGAAGATCGGCGCACGCATCAACCCCGGCTATTCGAATGCGACCCTTGGTGGCGCGCTCTATGATCCGTGCGCACCGGGGTCACGCTTCGGCACGACCAAAGCCGAGATCGACCAGCTGCCCTGGGACGAGATCGACATCTTTCATGTGCACGCCCTGTGCGAGAGCCTGGCGGACGGATCGGCCGGACTAATCGAGCACGTCGCGCGCGAGTTCGCCCCCTACATCCGCAAGGTGAAGGCGGTGAACTTCGGCGGCGGCCACTTCCTCAACAAGGAGGGCTACGACGTCGTCAAGCTGATCAATGCGATCAAGGCATTCCGCGATGAGTTCGGCGTCGAGGTGGTCCTGGAGCCGGGCGCCGGCATCGTGGTCGATGCCGGCTACCTGGTCGCGAGCGTCATTGGCCTGCATTGGAACGAAAAGCAGATCGCGGTTCTCGATACCTCGGCGAGCTGCCACATGCCGGACGTGCTCGAGGTGCCTTACACGCCCGGCGTCCTCGGCGCCATCGCACCGGGCGTCAACGCGCACACCTACATCCTCGGCGGCAAAACCTGCATGACCGGCGACATCATCGGCGAATACTCGTTCCCCAAACCCCTCCAGCTGGGAAGCCGCGTCGTCTTCACGGACATGATGCAGTACAGTTTCGTCAAGAACACGACTTTCAACGGCACGCCACGGCCAGATCTCGCCGTCCTCGAGGAGGATGGCAGCTATCGGGTTATCCGCTCGTTCGGCTACGAGGACTTCCGTCGCACACTTGGGTGACGCACTTTTTCCCCCGCGCCAACTCGAACCGGTCGCTTTTGTTCCGATCCGAACCACGCCAAGTTCCATTCGAACTAGGCTGGCGTCCAAGCGTTCATTCCTTCTCTGAGGAACACATGGAGTGAACACATGAAAACTCTAGGCATGGCGCTTTTGGGCGCAGCAGCGCTGGCGATGACGGCCGGTACGGCATCAGCCGCGGTCGTGTGCAATGACGATGGCGATTGCTGGCGCGTGCGCGGGCGTCCGACCTACGGCCCTGGCGTGCAGCTTCGCATCTACGACGACAACTGGAAGGGCGAGCCGGGCTTCAAGTTCCGCTGGCGCGAGCCGGGCCACGGCCACGGCTACTATCGCCGAGGTACATGGGTCGAGATTCGCTAGAACGACCTTGAGTGAGACGGCCCCCCGATAGGGGCTGTCTTCCTTTTCGCGGATAGCAATTTTTGCAAGCTTAGAACCTTCCAGTCGCATGACCCGGGGTGCGCGTGCGCCCCTGCCAACCGGCTACTGCACGTGCGGTTGGCCTCCGCGTTGTTCTTGGCCTGCGGCACGGCAACGCAAAAGTGCCCTGATGATGCGCCCAGCAGCCGGCATATGACGCGTGTTGGGGTGGTCAAGGGGATGCTTGACCACCACGGATATTGCCTTCTTGTCTGGGTCTTCTCTGGGTTGCAAAAGATAGTGCTGCCGCCGGCCCCGCGTGCGCGCTGCAATCCTCACAGCATCAACGACGCCCCAACTTTCCCTTTGCTCGAGCGGCATGTTCGGCATCACGTGAGCGCATGCCGGAGGCGTCTCCCTGTGCGGGCGAACCAAGCATTGGCTGCGCACGACGGGTGACCAAAACAGCCCATCGACATGGTCCGAGGATCGGACCCGCGAAGCCTTCGACCGGACACGAACCCAAGTCCGGCACGCAACTATGCACCGCATTCACGCTCGTCTAAACTATGCGGATTGATCGATTCTGGAGGTTGCCATGTATTTCTGGGCATTGATTGGGCTGATCGGGGTGTCGGTTCTGTTCGGCTTGTGGACAGGACCCTAACGCCGATCGCGGGCGGCGTTCACGTGCTGGCGTCGAGGGTGGCGCACGTGGCCTGCGCCACGCCTACGAGCGGCGAGCAGGATGCAAAACGGTCTCGTCCACAAACTCCTGGCGCTGCCCGAGCACGCCGTGCCTCGGCCGGTGCCCGAGGCAATCCACGCCCCAGGAGCACAGCCAGCGAACAGCTAGTCGGCAAGTCGCAGGGCCGTCGCTTTTCGGCCTCTTGGCTCGCTGACAACCTGCATCACGATGCGTTGCGCTTCGGCCAGCTCGCGCAGGCCCGCCTTCTCGACGACCGAAACATGGATGAAGACGTCCTTCTGTCCATCCTCGGCTTCCGCGAAACCAAACCCCTTGCCGGCGTCGTACCATTTCACGGTGCCGGTCACTTCGGTTGCCGGTCCCGACGCCCGTGGTGCCGACGGCCGGCGCGGTGCCTCGCGCACTGGCCGCGCCGCGTCCCCGGCATCCAAAATTTCGGTGATTGCCGTCACCTGCCGACCCTTCTGACCCTCGGCGACCTGAACGCGCAGTCTGGCACCCGGCTCGACGGATGCATGGCCAGCGCGCTCCAGCACCTTGATGTGCAGGAAGGCATCGCCTGACCCGTCGCCAAGCTCAACGAAGCCGAACCCCTTGTCACCCTTGAACCACTTTACGGTTGCGTCCAACACCGGCCCATCGTCGTCGTATGCTGATTGAACGCGCGCCGGACGTGGTCGATAGTCATCCCTGCTCGGCCCACCAAAATCATCACCGTCGAAGCCCCGGCGTTTGGAGCCGCGATCCCACTTATTGCCCATCTGCTCTCAACCTTGCCTGATCACGGTTCTGGCCGGCCCGGCCCCTTCGCCGCTTTGTGCGAAGGAACCGGACACGGCCTAGTCCCCGCCGACTGCTGAGGAAGACGGAGACATAAGCGATTTATCACGCGCAGCCCTAACTGCACAGCACCTAACATTCCCGTGCACAGCACTTAACGCTCCCGAACCGCCCCCGAACCGGCGGCTGCCGGCCGCCAGGAGACCCACGCAAGCGGCCCCTGGCTGGTCATGACCCGCCGGACCCGCCGGACCTCGACCCTGGAGCGGGAAATTCGTGCTGATGGCGGCCACCCCAGCGCGCGCCCCAGCCTTTGTTTGACGGGAAGAACAAGCCGGATTGCGCGGTTTGGCGCTTGCCACGTCCCTGCCCGCCAGTGCCTCCACCGGATTGCAAACTTGCCGTGGGCCGCCGGTGCTGGCCGCTGCAGGCGGGCTTAACGCCATGACGCGAATGTTGAACCCAGCGTGAGCAGAACAAAAGCGTGTTGAGCGTCGGCAGTCCATCAACTGCGGCTGAACCGGTTTAGCAACCGTTGCAATAGCAAACACCCCGCAACGCCAAACAGTTGCAATCCACCTGCGCGTGGGTGACGGCGTCCTGCCGGCCGATGGCAAGGCGTGCAACCCGACGTTATGCAATCGACCTTTGAACCTTTCCGCCGCGCCGCGCGACTACCTGGTTCGCGGTCGTCGAAACAGCGGTCAAAGGCAATGGCCATGAAGAAGCGATGGGCGTTGGTGACGGTGTTGATCGCGCTCGCCTTGGGCTTGGCGGCGCCACTGCTGATCGCACAGGGCATCCGCGCTCCCCTGCGGTTGGCGTTGAGTTGCATGCTCCTCAGCGAGGCCGCGAAAGCGGGCTACCTGATGCCAGATGAATGGCAGCCGTTGGCTGAGAAGCTCGCTGCCTCGCCAGCTCTGCCTGCCGCCGATCGCCAATTCGTCCCCCAACTGGGGTCTGATTGTCCGAAAATGTAGCTCCTGGCGGGGCCAAACCGGTGGAGGATCGGGTGCACAAATTTTGGGTATTTCTGCTGGCAGCGATCGCGTTCGCGTCGGGGACGATTGCAACGTTGGCCTACAGCGGCGTCACCGGAAGTTTCGCGAGTTTCAGAATCGCCTGCCAGCTGCTCAACACGGCCGAGGCCGCCCGGGCGCTGGACAGAACGCAGCGCGCCGATGTGGTCGATCGCGTCATCAGTGAAATTGCAACATCCGCGTCGGGCCCGGACCCGCAGGGCATCGCCTTGGTGCGGCAATTGAAGACGGGTTGCCCGAGCCTGCCTAGCTGGTAGGCGCCTGCACCCGCCAACCTCGCTACATCGCGCGGCGGGCTGAGGGGCGCGGGTCGCTCCGCAAGGCCAGCAGCAGCGGCCAAGCTTTGCCCATGCCGCGCATTGGCCGACAGAGCACCAGTCGAACCAATCTTGCGTAGCAAAGCCCTAGCTTTGCCGCGGGCGTCGCCATTGCATGATCACACTTGCGGCCTACAGGCCCCAATGCGCTATGCAATCCCAATGATGATCATGGTCTCCGGCTGCATGGCCGGCGGACCACCGGATCACCCACTCACGGCGACCTGGCGGGGACCGACTACCCTTGAACTGACGGCCGCCGGCTATCGCTTCGGCGACGAGTTCGGCTCGTGGAGCGTGGACAGGCAAACTCTGCGCATTGTCAGGAGTGAGAGCGGCCAGCCCGCGCAAAAAGCCGAAGAGCGCTGCAACTATTCCCTAAATGGGCGGGTTCTCACGGTGAGCGATTGTCGTTTAGCAGGCAGGTACATGCGGGCAGGGTGACCCGAGCTGCTCCTGCGGGCCGACGGTAGCCGCCAGGATGCACGGAGGTTTCATTGTCAGGGCACATCTGCAACCGACGCTTGCTCACCGCCACTTTTGTTCTTGCGCCTATTCTGACGATGCTGCGGCCGGCTTGCGCGTATGCGCAAGCCCCTCTTCTGCAGCCGGCCGAGAAGACAAAGGCTGGCTTTCTCGCGCGCGCTCGCGCTTTACGAGAGCAGGCCGCGCGCGAGGGCGACCAGGCCTATGGTGCAGTCGTTGTGCGCAACGGCATCATCGTCGGCGAGGGGCGGAACTACGTCATCCTCGAGAGCGACCCAACGGCGCATGCCGAGCTGCTGGCGGTACGTGATGCAGCCCGCCGGCTCAAGACTCGCGACTTGTCCGATTGCGAGGTTTTCTCGACCGCCACGCCCTGTCCCATGTGTCAGGGCGCTCTGTATTGGGCGCACGTGCCTCGCTTTCACACCGAGAGTACACCGGCAGCCGGCGTCACCCCGAAGCTTGCCTGCTAGCCAGCAAAACAGCGGAGCAGGAGCTACCTGTTCCGCTGCGCAATACGCCAGTTGGCTGGCCGCTCAACCCTTCTTGCCTGTCAGCTCCTCCCACTTGGTGCCGAGATCCTTCTTGATCTCGTCCACCTTCTTCCAGGCTTCTTCCTTTTTGGCGACGAACTCGGCGCGGCCCTGCGCGTATTCGGCGGCCGGAATATCAAAGACGGTCATGAAGGGGCAGCCGCCGGAGCTGATCTGGGCGGCCGCATAGCGGACCCGCACCATGCCCCGGTCGCCTTCGCCCACTCGGGCGATGGTGGCGTCCTTGTCCATGCGGCAGCTCCCGCCCTGGGCGATGTGCTTGAGATCGATGGCGACATACTTGCCGCCCTCATTGAGCAGCGTCACTGTCATGGTGCGGGGCATGAAGGCGAACTCGATGCTGGCATCGGCCGTGTTCTGCGCGTGGACGGGAAGCGACAGCGCGGCCAGGGCCAGAGTGGCGAGGCAAGCATATGACAGTCTATTCATCGTTCAGGCTCCTTGAACCGGCGATCCGGCCTTCAACTGGGGACGCGGGGGCTGAACTGCAAGACGCTAGGACACACGACGGTTTTGCAAGCCGCCAAAGACGGCCAGCAGGATGACGGCACCCAGCGTGGCGACCAGGATGGACGGCAGGTTGAAGCCTTCAATGTAGCGGAAGCCGAGCAGGCTGCTGACCAGGAACCCGCCGATCAAGGCACCTATGTGCCGACGATCAGGTTCATCAGCAGGCCATGATTGCGGCCCGTTATGCGCTCGGCCAGCCACCCGGCAACGACCCCAACCACGATGCAGGCGATGATGTTCACAGGTCGTCGCTCCGCAGCTGCGATGCCTGCCAAACGCTCGTGCTCAAGGTCGGTTCCGAGCGCGGCTGCAGCGCTCGGTCTCCTGCGGCATCGCTAGCGCCTGCATACCCCCGTCCCTGACGGCCGGGCTATGGGTGCCTATGCAAATCGGCTTTTTGCTCTGCGGACGGACTCAAGCGACGTCGCGTTGGGGCAGTAATCCCTCCAGGCGGGATCGTCCGGCCGTTGCTCCAGGTCGTGCCTGCAGGCGTCCTTGCCGTCGCAGCACGCGCACGTCCTTTCCAGATCACGCATCAAACCGCGCGCCACGTCCTCGACGTCGGCACGTGCAATCCCAAGCGCACGCATTCGCTCGCCCAGGAGGTCGGCCGCCTGCGGGCCTCGAGCCGCGAGTTCCTTGAGCTCGCGCACGGACATTCCGAACTCTTGGGCCATGCGCTGCAGTTCCGTGCGATCGATGCTGGCGAGTTCGGTTCTGCGTTGCCACCATTCGCGCAGTTGCGCAAGGAAGCGATGGGCTGCGGCCGTCAAGACGGGTTTGGATGCTTGGTGATGGGGATCCGACATGGCGCTCTCCTTGTGGCTCCGGGCCTTGTGGCTCAGGAGCAGGCTCCAGCAACAGGCCACGACGGCATTGATGCAGATCAAGGGCAGGCGAAGTTGCAGTCAATCCTGATGCACCACGCATCGGCGCGTTTGACGTGCATCAAAGGCGACGCATGCGCCATGCAGCTATTGTTGCGCGTCCTCGACGGGTGGTCGCTATGGCCAAGAGCATGACACGCGAATTCTGTGGCGGGCAGCCTGCCGAACGCGGCACTGCGCGGCCGACAATTGCCGGCGCGGCCGTCGAGAAGGTTGCGTTCGATGCACCCTGGAACTGGCTGGCGAACGGATGGCGCGACCTGTGGACGGTGCCGCAGGTCAGCCTGACCTACGGCTTGGCGTTTGCTGCCCTGTCGATGGGTCTGACGCTCGGCCTCATGGCGAACGGACTGGAGTCGCTGGTGCTGGCCCTCGGAGGCGGATTCCTGCTGATCGGGCCGATCGCAGCCGTCGGCCTTTATGCGACCAGCTGCCGCTTGGAGCAAGGCGAGCGCGTTGGTCTGCGGCACGGACTGCGCGCGGGGCTGCGCGCACCGGGCCAGCTCGGCTTTTTTGGCGCGATCCTGGCGTTCGTATACTTCGTGTGGCTGCAGGTCGCCTTTCTGCTGTTCATGCTGTTCCTGGGCAGCAAGCCGCTGCCCCCGGCAAGCGAGTTCGTGCCGACCCTGCTGTTCACGCCGCACGGACTTGGCCTGCTGGTGACAGGCACGCTGGTGGGTGGTGCGCTCGCCTTCCTGGTGTTTGCCATCTCGGCGGTCTCGGTGCCGCTGCTGATGACGCGGCCGCTTGATGCGGTAAGCGCGATCACGGTCAGCCTGGCGGCAGTGATCGCCAATCCCAAGCCGATGGCGCTGTGGGCGGCCTTGATCGCCGGCTTCATGGCGCTCGGCATCGTCACCTTGTTCGTCGGACTGGTGGTGGCGTTTCCGCTGATCGGGCACGCCACCTGGCATGCGTTCCGCGACCTGGTGCGCGAGGATGGCGGCAGCTATCTGTGAGGTGCCACACTGTGCGGCACAACGCTGCGTCGACACACCGCACCGCCCGACCAAGCGAGGTTGGCGACTATTGTGGACAGATGTATCCGCAGCCGTTCGGGTTGGGGAAAAAAATGACGGAGGCCGGAAGACCTTGCCTCGGCAGCCAGAGCACCAGCTGCGGCACGAGACGCAGAATGCGATGGTCGTGAAAAGACCAGGTAGATCGGACACGCCGCTCGCAATGCTCGTGAAAACCGCACACCGACACATTTCGATCCCATCAGCAGCACGATGCCGTAAGGCGGCGTAATCAGGCCGAAGGCCAGCGTCGCGATCAGCACGACGCCCATATGCACCGGATTGACCCCGCCAGCTTCGGTCAGTGCCCCGAGCAGCAATCACGGGGCTCAGCAGGGGCAGCGAGGCACCCTTGAAAGCCTGCAGCACTTGTGCGCATGGAGCGCGCGGGCGCTGCATCCCGCTTGGTCCGAAGAAATAGCAGTCGACCATCAGGTCGAAGCCTATCATCAGCCCCGGACGACGCCGGCCATGAACAATCCGGCGATCGAAACGTTGCCGCCATACACCACGGCTGTGATACCGGGTGGGAGAAGCGCGGCGATGGTCGAGGCCGATGCGATAATCGCGGCGACGAAGGCTGGTTTATTGCCTTCCTTCTTCATCGGTCCGCCAAGGGCGCCAAGCAAAACGAACCAATATCGGTCCGCTGCTATGACGCGCTGATACGGGCGATTGCAGGCTCGCGTCTCAGCGCCCCGGCTTGTCGTCGTCCTCAAGGGCGCGCCAAGCTGCGCCTTCCAAATCTTCGAACTGACCGCTGTTGAGGGACCACAGGAAGGCTGCCAGCCCGATTAGGCCGAGCAGAAGTGCGCACGGGATCAGCCAGGCGAGCGCGGTCATCGGGCGAGTGTCCTCATGAAATTAGTCGGCACGTGCCACGACTGTTGAACGAATTGTGCGATCTGAAGGACATCAATCAAGGTACTCGCGCCAGTCATAGCGAGACGTCCGCTCCTCGAGCTTGCTGCACACGTGCCAGCGGACCACTCGATCATCGCACGAGCTCCAGTCGCATGCTCTTGAGGCGCACGGCGTTGACGGTGACAGCGATCGAAGAGGCCGACATGGCGATGGCGGCGATCAGCGGCGTGACGAGGCCGGCCATGGCGAGCGGCACGAACAGCACGTTGTAACCGATGGCGATGGCGAAATTCTGCAGCGCCATGCCGCGGGTGGCGCGGGCAACGGCAAGCGTCTCCAGCACCGGGGCGAGGCGCTCGCCCTGAAACACAGCGTCGGCCGCCGTCTGCGAGATGTCGGCGGCAGACGACGGCGAGAGGGAAGCGTGCGCGGCAGCCAGGGCCGGCGCATCGTTGAGCCCGTCGCCGACCATCAGCACCTTGCGGCCTTCGGCCTCGAGTGCCTCGAGGCGGGCGATCTTGTCGGCAGGCGAGGCGCCGGCGATCCAGCGCTTGATGCCGGCTTGGGATGCGGCGGCCTCCACCACGGGAGGACGGTCGCCAG
>Ga0075418_10001202_pt1 | contig 29210 bp, 29 predicted proteins | sample SoiMetdeltSBSDD2_FD_81776 | JGI IMG/M metagenome (GOLD analysis project Ga0075418, IMG submission 81776) | Bulk soil microbial communities from a Populus tree surrounding site in Tennessee, USA - Soil MetaG P. deltoides SBSDD2 | ecosystem: Environmental > Terrestrial > Soil > Tree plantation... | reverse complement strand
TGGCGCTTGAGCAACTCCTCACGGAAGGACCGATCGCATGAGTCAGCCATTTCCGGCACCGATTTTTGACTCGTACACCTACCAAAGCTATCAGCGCCAGCGTCAACTCACGCTCGGCGACCTGCTCTTGGAGAACCGGATCATCTTCCTGCAGGGAGAGATTTTTACCGGCAACGCCAATGAAGTGGTGATGAAGCTGCTCTACCTCCAAAGCGAGAACCGTCGCAAGGAAATCAGCTTCTATATCAATTCCCCGGGGGGCGACGTGGCCGCGACCTTGGCGGTGTACGACACCATGCAAATCCTGAGCTGTCCAGTCGCCACGTATTGCGTCGGACAGGCGGCCAGCGGGGCGGCGGTACTGCTGGCCGGTGGCACCAAGGGGAAGCGCTATATCCTCCCCAATGCCCGCGTCATGCTCCATCAGCCGTATGGCGGCGTGGGGGGGCAGGTCAGCGACATCGAGATCCAGGCCAACGAAATCCTCCGCTATCGCGACGTGCTCAACCAGATCCTGGCAAGGCACACCGGGCAGCCGATCGAGCGGATTGCCAAGGACACTGACCGCGACTTTTTCCTCGGTGCCGAGGAATCAAGAAAATACGGCATCGTGGACGAGATTTTGGCCAAGATGCCGGGAACAGCAGAACTCGACGACAAGGAATGAAATCAGGCAGGAATAACCAATGACCAAGCGGAGCGCTGGCATTGGTCATTGGGTGTGGTCATTGGTCATTATTCCTGCAACCACTCAACTTACGGACAGATCAATATGACCATGGTTCCCTACGTTGTCGAGAAGAGCGGCCGCGAAGAGCGGGTGTACGATATTTATTCCCGTCTGCTCAAGGACCGCATCATCTTTCTCGGCAGCCAGATCAACGATGACGTGGCAAACGTCATCGTGGCGCAGATGTTGTTTCTTCAGTCGGAGGACCCCAAGGCCGACATCCACCTCTATCTCAACAGCCCCGGCGGGAGCGTCACCGCCGGCCTGGCCATCTACGACACGATGCAGTTCGTCACCTGCGATGTAGCCACGTACTGCATTGGCCAGGCGGCGTCGATGGGGGCCGTGCTGCTCACCGCCGGCGCGGCAGGGAAGCGTTTCGCCCTCCCCAACGCCCGGATCATGATCCACCAGCCGCTGGCCGGCATGCAGGGCACGGCCGAGGAGATCCTGATTCACGCCAAGGAGCTGAAGCGGATCAAACAGCGGATGAACGAGATCCTCCTCAAACACACTGGTCATCCGCTGGAAAAGATCGAAAAGGACACCGACCGCGACTGCTTCATGTCGGCGATTGAAGCGCAGGAATATCGCCTGGTCGATAAGGTCATCGAGCGGATGCAGGTGGTGGCGCCGAGCGCCAACAAGGAGTAGCCTTATCTGCTCCGTAGGCACAGGGGGATAGCACGCGCGGTACAGCGACCAGGAGCGTCTCTGGTGCAGCGTGCTATCCATCAAGCGTGCCGTTCATCGTCGTGGAATTCGTTCTTGCAACGGAGCAGGATGGACGCATAGGCCTCGTGGACTTGTCGAAACGACCGAAAGGGTTCGAACTGAGACGATGCGAGGAGCTCCTGGAGTCGGCCCATTGTGCGAAAAGTGCCGTTTTGCATGACCAGCGCTTCCCGGCAAAGGGAAAGCGCCTCCCAGGGATCGTGACTCACAAGGATCACGGTGAATTGCTGGGTATCGGCCAGCTTCGCTATCTCCGTCAAGATGTGGGACTTTGTTTCCGAATCAACGCCAGAAAATGGCTCATCGAGGAACAGGAAATTTGGCTTAACCGCCAAGGCGCGGGCCAGCGCCGCCCGCTGTTGCTGACCTCCCGAAAGCTGGGACGGGAGGCGGTCGCCCAATTGTGCAATGCCGCACAGCTCCAGTGCCTCGCGGGCGCGCCTGGCAAGCTCCTGGCGGCTGACCCTTAGTCCCGATAACCCCAACTGGACATTCTGTCTGACTGTAAGATTTGGCCAAAGCGCGAGATCTTGGAAGACCATCGCGACTCCACGCTCGTGGGGAGGCACAATGATTCGTCGCGGGGCGGACGCGAGCTGCTCGTTCAACAAAATGGTGCCGGTTGTAGGTTCTTCCAAGCCGGCCAGCAGGCGAAGCAGCGTGGACTTCCCGCAGCCCGACGGCCCGAGGATTGCTGTGTGTCGGCCGGCCAAGAGACCAAGGGATACGGCATTCAGGGCCGTTACCGAGCCGTAACGCTTTGTGACATCTTTGAATTCAAAGGTTTGAGCGGTCATTGCTTGCTGCCCCTCGTGCAGATCGACAGCGAGGCCAAGATCGCAATGGCCAGCAGAAAGTACGACAGGCACAACGAGGAGACGAGCGACTCGGGCGAATTCGCCATCACGGTGAAAATGGCCAGAGGGAGAGAGGATTGTCCCGGCGGATGGATGAGCAGCACGGTTCCAATCTCAGCCGTAGCTAACAGTCCGACGATCAATACCGTCGCACCAATCGCCGGCGCGAAGTGTCGCAGCAACACTTGGCTAAGGTATCTTGCCAATGATACGCCGTGTAGCGCTGTTGCCTGCGTCCACGTCTGGGAGACTGTGCCCCAACTCCGCAAACCGACAAGAATCGCCAAAGGGAGAAAGCGCAACCCCAGCGCTATGCAGACCGTCGCTCGACTTCGAGTCAGCCAGTCCAGCCACGCTGGAAAGTTTGCTGCCACATAAACAATGCCTAGGGCGCCAAGCGACGGCGGAAGGGCAAACATCGCCAGAGCAGCGCCCAGGATTACGGATCTCAAGTGATTATCCCGACCGACCAACAAGGCCATCAGAAATCCCAAGCTCGTGGCGATGAGGCCGGCTCCCACGGCATAAGTCAACGTGTTCATACTCGTGCGCGTCAATTCGGTCCAAGCACGCCCCACTTCGACTCCGCCGGTCAACGGCAACAAGAGCCCAACCAAAGGAGCGGCCACTGTGCAAAGCATCGCTCCGCCAAAGGCAATGCTCATCCAACGTCCCAGCCCGCGAGGTGAAATCCGAAAAATGGGCCGCGTTTGTTGGGACAGGATTTGCGAGGCGAAACGGGACGCCGTTACGCCGGCCAAGGGAGCCGCGACCAGCAGCACGACCAAGGTGAGCAGCGCACATTGCCTTCCCGCCAAACCGAAATCGAAGAGGGACGCGAAGCTTGTCAGTACCTCAGAGGCTGCCGTGCGACGCCCGAGGATTTGACCGGGACCGGGATCAGACAGCGTCAGCACTCCTGCTAGGACCGCGGCGATGCCCGCCGGAATCGCCGCGTATCGGCAGGCGTAACAAAAGACCGCCCGTTCAGCGCCCGCGAGACGCGCCGCTTCGATTTGGGCGCCGGAAACGGAAAGTGTGGCGCAGTACGAGACCAATGCGACCAAGGGAATGCTGCTGGCCAAGAATACAAGGACACAACCCGTAGTTCCTTCAATAAACTGGATTGCGAACGGACCGATTTGTGCCGCCAGCGCAGACCAGCCAATCGCCCACAGAAACGACGGAACCAGCAGGGGAAGCATCGCGAGCGACAACAGGAATGAGCGGCCTGGGAAATTATAGAGGGCCGCGGTCACGCCGGCAGGCAGGCCGGTCGCAGCGGCGATCACGCCAACGATGGCTGCTATTTCCACGCTGTTGCGCAGCGCCGCGAAGAAGGTTCCTCCCACAGTGCTGACGTCGCGGCTCGCAATGGCTTGCCAGAGCACAGGCCAGGCTGGGAGCGTCGCCAGCAGAAGAATCGCCCCGGCAGCCACACGTCGCCAGGCAGCGGGACGTTCCAACCAGAGGCTAGAGATCATTGGCTGTTGCGGTCAACCCAGTCCTTGAGATAGCCCTTGGTGAGTTCTTCCTGCCGCGCACCTAGCGCGGCGTAGTCCACTTCCATCGGCTTCAAATGGTCGAGCGTGACGACGTAGGGCGGCACGTCAACGCCGCTATGCACCGGCATTTGCGCTGCTTCGCTCTTGGCCAGGGCCTGTTCCACAGCCGGCGTGAGCAGATAGTCGATGAATCGCTTGGCGTTCTCCGAATTCGGACCGCCAGCGATCAGCACGACGCAATTCGGCACGATCACGGTCCCCATGCCGTCGCTATCGGGATAGACGACGCCAACTGGCTTCCCCTCCTGACGAGCCACGTTGTAGTCGTCGGTGTCGGTCAATCCTACGGCAAATCCGCCAGCCGCAACGCGGCGGCGCACTTCGCCATTGGACGACAGAATCTTGCCGCCGTTGGCGGCGAAACCTTCGAAGAATTTTTTTGCCTCGGCGTCGCCGAGCTTGGTGAACAATGCCGCAGCGTGCATCGAAGTCGTCCCGAACAGCGGATTTGCCAGGCACGCCCTGCCCTTGAAGCGTTCGTCCAGCAGATCGAGCACCGAGCGTGGCTCCTGCCCCTCTTTGACAAGTTCGCGACTGTAGATGATGACGCGCGCGCGGCAGGAAAAACCAGTCCAATGACCATCCGGGTCGGAATACAGCTTGGGCAGCTCGGCCGATTGTGGCGATTGGTAGGGCGTTGACACACTTTTCGCTTTGAGAATGGCAGCGCGGATCGGGTCCCCGCTCCAGAATACATCGCACTGTGGCCGTGCCTTCTCCGCGATCAGCCGATTCACGAGACCAGTGCTCTTAGTCTCCTCCGTGTCGGGCACGAGCAAGACTTTGATTCCTGTGTCGCGCTCGAACTTCTCGCAAACCGGGCGAGCAAATACGTCGTCCACAGAGGTGTAAACGACGACCTGACCCTTGGCCTGCGTATCGGCCGAGCGATTGCATCCGATTGCCGTGGCGAGAATGGCACAACATGAAACGAGCGCTGGCCGCAGCCATCGAGCTGTCGCAGGCGGGTGCATAGCACAGTCCTCGTCACTGCTTCTTCTCGGGACTTGGACGACTTGCGGTCTGCGTCTGTGTTCCGAGAGCCTTCTTCACGCTCGCGGCGAGGTCCGCCGCCGGCCCAACGCCCCAGTAGTGCAGATAGAGCACCTTCGGACTCTCCCCCTCCATGTGGCTATGAATGGCGACGATGTTAATGCCTGAGGCGCGAAGGGATTTGAGCACGCCTTGAAGCTCACCTTCGAATACGGCAAAGTCCCCGTCCACCAGCGCGTGATCGTCCGTGCCGCAAAAAGCGGCCCAAGTATTGACTCCCATCTCCTTGCCAACGGTGCAACCGCAGGGCATCTTCGTGGTGCGCCCGATGACCACCTTGAACATCCCGTCCTTGGCCTGCCCTGCGCCCAGGATTTCCTCGATCGGCTTGGACGTGATGGCACTCTTTTCGGCCAGTGGCTTTCCGCCAAAGTGCTTGGCCGGCTGCGAGACCCCTGCACGTACTTGCTTGACCGTGTCCTGAATCTTTTTCACGGCCGCTGCCAACTTCACCGCCTCTCCTTCGCCGCCAATATGCATGAAGTACACCTTGGGCTCGTCGTAGAAGAAGTGATTGTGCAGCGCCGTGACTGCCAAACCATTGTCCAGCGCGGCGCTCATCGCCGGGTTGACTTCGTCCTGGAAGAGCACCATGTCCCCCATGACCATCGCCGGTTCTTTCATGCCGGGCATGAATGCCGCCCAACTGGTCAGGCCCATGAACGGCGGCATGGTTGTGCCATCGATGACTACCTTGACGTCGCCGCGGGGATAGGAAACTTTGAAGACCCCTTCATCTTTGTTGAGCGTCCCGCTGGCTCCCGCTGCCGCCTCGATTTTGGCGGTGTCGAGCGTGAAATCGCCGGCCGCGGCAGTAACCGAGGACCAGGCGCAGACGAAAGCGAAAACAGCAGACAATACGACTCGCATGGCAAGTCTCCTTAACTAAACTGCGGTCGATCCAACGAACGTGACAGAGAAGTCTATTTCTTTTCCTCCACCATGATGCCGGCAAATCGCGTTTGGGCATCGGCCTTGGTCCACAGTCCGATCTTGCCGGCGTCTTTGAACGTGCCATCCTTCACGTCGAGATACGGCTGGCCGTTCAGATAGCATTTAATGTGATCGCCATCGTGGGTGATGCGAATCATGTGCCACTTTCCAGCTTCAGCCTTCACATCGGCACTCCCCAGTTGCATCCGCTTGCCGTCCACAACCTTGTAGACGCGGAAGTTGTCTTCCAGCGGGTTCATGCGGGCAATGTAGTAGTTGGTGGCATCCTTGAAGCGCCACACCAGCCCGCCCCCCTGGTCTTCCTTCCCCGCAACGGCGTTGAACATCAGCGAGAGGTCCAGGTCCTGGTAACTGGTGCCGTCCGCCACGCACAGGTTGAACAGGCTGCCGGAGCCTTTGTCCGAAACCTGCGCCAGGGCCTTGCCGCCATCGGGCGAGGTTTCATCGGCCACGACCTTCCACAAACTTCCCTCACCTGTGCCCGTCTTCGCGGCCGTCCATCCTTTTGGCAGCTCTCCGACCTTTGCATCCTTGAAATTAAGCGACGTGGAACTGGAATTGCTGGCTCCCAGTAGCAGCATGCCCCCGACAACCATCAACCAAATGGCAGGACGCTTCATGGCACGTTCTCCTTATTTGCCCAGCTTTTGTGGGTTCCAATCATGCTTCTCGTCGCGGACATATTTGAGCCACGCATAGAGCGCGTCGTATACGACGAAGCCGTGGATAAGCATCTCGTGATCGTCGCGGAAATTGTGCGACAGTCCCAGCGAGACCGCCAGCAAGCCGGCGCACTGGGGCGCAAGGTCCAGCCGGGCCGTATCGGCCCCGCGAACGATCACCGCCAGATCGTGCAACACAGGTTCGGTCAGTGCATACTTGGCCAGAAAGGCGTCGAAGCTGCACAGCGGCCCGTCATGCGTCAGCTCGACGCCAGGAACATCGTAGGGAATCGCGCCGGTTGCCCCGGCCTGCGGCAGCACCTGGTCCGGCGGCACAAACAAGAACTTGGGCTGCTTATCGATGAACCGCGCGATCAGCCATGGACAGGCCACGCGGTCAATCTTCGGTCGCTCGCGGGTAATCCATTTCATGAAGTTCTTCGCAACCCCTGTTGCCCATTCGTTCACTTCTCAGCCTTGACTGTCCAATGCCAAGAGCTAGTTCCCGATGATCTTGGGGAGATCGGCTATGACTGTACCTATCGCTTTCTCATTCAGTTCCCCCTTTGCAAAGGCGTGGTTGGCCTCAACCTTTTGTCTGTTGTAGAGGATGACCGTCACGTCCGCGTCGTCGGCAATTCTCCATTCTGAGGGCCCGGCGGCACTATCGGTTGACAGGCTGACGTGCTTGATCCTGTGTTTCTCGGCGAAGTCCTTGAGCTTCTGTTCAAGGTCATCGTCGTCCGACAGCATGACCAACAGGGCGTGGACCTTCTTCTTGTCCATCTTGTGCCGGGCGACCTCGCCATTGACTCTCTCGAGCAACGACCTCAACGCGTCACTGTCCATTCGGGCGACAACCAGTACCACTGGATTCTGGCCGTATTCCTCAACGTAATCCGCCTTCTTGCCCGCCGCGTCGGGCTTTTCGGCGTTCAGGACGGTGAGCGCCTGAAAAGGACCGGGAAGTTTTGCTCCGACCTGCGGGCCAGATTTCAACTCGCCCGCCGTGAGCAGTGGGCTGCACACCAGCGAGCCAACACATAAGACAACCGCAAAGACTTTCATTGTCATGGTACATCTCCTTGAAATCGTTGCTCAATTCGTCCTCATTTCCGAAGCCAAACGGGCATAGAGTGCGTCATAGACCATTCCACCGCGCTCCAGCGCCGCGGCATCATCGGGACTCGTCAGACGGATGCCTTCGCAAATCAGGTCGAGACCGGCCGCCGCCGGTTCGACCAGCGCCTCTTGCACGGTGTCCGCTTCGTCGATGATCCGGGCGATCCGGTGCAGTACTGGATCGTCGAGCTTGTACTCGCGCAGAAAAGCATGGAACGAGCAGTGCCCCTGATGATGCGACAGGCGCGCACCGGGGATGTCAAACGGCTCCGCTCCCTCGGGGAATACCGTGGTTCCCACGGGAACAAATAGGAACTTGGCCTTAGCGTCGATCTGCTTCCTAACCAGCCACGCGCAACCGATGCGATCAACGCCGACGTTTTGCCAGGTGACCCATTTCATCTATTGGTCTTCCTGTGCGGACAAGAGTCTCTGGCGAACTTTGCTCGCGAGCGGACACTGAAAATGATCCTGGACTTGCACCTGCTGGTAGCGCTTTGACAGCGCCGCCAGATCGGGATTGCGGCGTTTCAGTGCGGCCAGAATTTCGCCGTACGCCGCGCGCACCGGCGCCTCGAACTGCTCCTCTAGCGACTCCTGCTGACGGGAAAGGACGGCCTGCGACGTGAACAGCGATACCTCGCCTCCCAATTCCGCGATCTCCGCGGCGAGCCACTGGAACTGCTCGCGGGTGCGTGGCGTCGCCGGGAGCACCCACACGGCGTCCTGCACCGCAATTGCACCAAGCTGCTTTAGCTTTCGCCATACGTACACCCGCCCCGCCGTGGGCTCGCGCGGAATCTTGTACACCAGGAGAAGCCAATCCATGCCGCGCCTCGGACGATTAGTAACCGTGGTTACATCATAGAAAGCCGGTCGAATCGGGGCAACCCCCCTGGTTCCCACGATGACGGCATACATGCCGCGGAATGCTCCGTGTTTACCGTGGTTCGCCGATTCGCTGCTCCGCTCCGAGTAATTTGAGGTTCAGCGATCCTCCGGCAAACAACATTTCGTCGAGCGCGCTTTGTACGTCCTCCAGGGTCAGTTCCCCGGCCTCGCCAATGTCAATCTGCTCATATTGCGGCGGGCCGATGGCGATCGGATTGGCAAATGCCGCCAGGCTGCTGTCGAGCAACGCCGAAAAGTCCACACCTCCCAAGGCATGCTCGGTGCGCACGCTGCGGAAGGCGGTGACCGTCACATAGTGCAAAAATGCTTCGACGGCGCCTTGCACATCGGCCCGGATATGGAGCGGAAACTGCCTTTCGTTGACGGCGATGTTCGATACCGGCGCTCGGCCAAAGTGCTGACTCAGCATTTCGCCGATGGATTGCTTCTTGAGCCCCTTCCAGATCAAGTAAGCGACGAATGCAATGATCCCGATCACCGCGACAAAGACTGCGATGCCGGCCAGGACTTCGAGCAGCCACTGCATCTTCGATACTCCCCATCCGGAGTTCGCTCATCAGCCTAATCACCGCCGCAATCGACCCCGTGGTGACGGACTCATTTTCTTAGCGTCCGAAGGTCCCCTTGCCGGCTTGTAAATCCGACCCTATCCCAGTATTCACACAGCGGCACGGCGTACTTGCGGCTGGTGCCGAGGATCTCGCGGATTTCACTGAGCGTCAGGCCGCGGCCGGCCAGGGAGTGGGCCACCTTCTGTCGGGCGTCTGCCTCAATGCTGGCGTGCAGGAAGTAATCGGCCGTGATTTCTACCAGCTCGCCGTCGCTCACCAGAAGTTGTACGAGCTGCGGCACCGACGCCTGGTTCTTGGCCGACCGCTGCTGGCAGTCCTTGACCGTCGGGGATTCCAGCCCCGCCTCGAGAAACCAGCCGGCCAGTTGCGTCAGCAGCGCCTGCTCGTTGCGCGACAGTTTGGGGCCGTGCCCGGCCAGCGCCAGTCCGCTGTCGGTCAGGCGGATGCGGCCGGCGGCCCGCATCGTTTCCAGAACGGCGTCGAGCACGGCCGCGTCGCCTACGTACTGAAACCCGGCGGCAACCTGAGTTCGCGGAAAGGAAGTGCGTAACGGATTTCGCTCATGCAGTGTGGCCAGTGCCGCGGCCACGCGGTCACCCAATCGTTCGACGACCTGGGAATGTAGCCGAACGGTCCGCATAGGAGAGACGGCAATTTCGCGCAGCTCCCCTTTTTCGAGCAGGACCTTCCGCGCCTCGGCAGTCTGCTCGACCCCTGCCAGCCGCGGCAAATCGGCAGGCTGCCAGTCGCGCAGTCCGGCAAAAAACAGGGACGCCCCGGATCGCTCCCATGGATCGCTCGACCGTAGCCGCCCAAGATGTAATAGATCGAGCGATTCGGGCCGTCTAAGACGCTCGGCATTCGGGTTGAGCACTCGGCCGCCGCCAATGGTCGCGACAGGCGACTCGTTGCGTACGACCAGCGGCTGGTTCCAGGTGGTAACCGCCGATTCGGCCAGAAAGAGCTGAATGGGGGCGGATTGCCCGGGTAAGAGCTGCGGATGCTCGAGCAATGCGACCGTGGCCAGAATCTCGGCAGTGCCGACGTGCACGCGGACTCGCATGCGGCTCTTGAGCAGCGGCGAACTGCCCAAGAGCATGAGCTGCGCAGTGATGATCTTGCTGGCGCGCAAGTGTCCCGGCTGCGCAAGCTCGTGGCCGCGGCGAATCGCGTCGTGATGAATGCCGGCGAGATTGATGGCGGCCCGCTGTCCGCGATGGACTTCGTCTACCGACTTGTCGTGGCTTTGTAATCCGCGGACGCGGACGGGAATGCCGCCCGGTTCGATCAGCAGTTCGTCCCCGACGTTGACGCATCCGCTGGCGACGCTGCCGGTGACGACGGTGCCGTGGCCGGCCACGCTAAACGTGCGGTCGATTGCCATGCGAAAGGGACCGCCGGTGGTGGCAACGCCGGCGGCGCGGGCCCGCTCTGCAGCGCGGCGCAGCTCGCGTTTGAGATCGTCGAGCCCCTGGCCGGTCGGTACGCTGGTCCTGACGATCGGCGCATCGGCCAGAAACGTTCCTTGCACGAGAGTTCGCACCTCGTCGGCGACAAGGTCCGTCCAGCCGGGATCGGCCAGATCGCATTTAGTGATCACGATCACGCCGGCCCGCAGGTCGAGCATGCGGAGGATTTCGAGGTGCTCCCGGGTTTGCTGCTTGATCGAATCGTCGGCGGCAACGACCAGCATCGCCAGGTCCATGCCGGTGGCGCCGGCAAGCATATTGCGGACGAATTTTTCATGGCCCGGCACGTCCACGATGCCCAATCGGAAGCCATCGAGCTCGAGGTGGGCAAATCCCAGGTCGATCGTGATTCCGCGCCGCTTTTCCTCCGGGAGCCGATCGGTATCGATGCCCGTGAGCGCGCGGATGAGCGAGGTTTTGCCGTGGTCGATGTGACCGGCGGTGCCGAGGATGAGATCCGTCGCCATAGAGGCCAATATACGGCCCCCATGGCGCTCTTGCGTAAGTAGCGGTTGTTAATAAAATGGACTGTAAGAGATCGCTCGGTGGTAATGAGGTATGTCAGGCCTGCTTGTGCCGGCCAGTTTTGAGGTTGTCGTCCCGCGGGACGACGGTTTGGAGGAATTCCTTGCTTACCGAATCTGAAGTGCAGCGGAGCTTCCGCAACCTCTTCAAGTCGAAAGAAGAAATCGGGGAAGGTACATTCGAGAAGGCCGAAGCGCTTCTGGATGAATTACGTGCGGAGAGTCCGCTGCGACATCGCTTGTGGATGGAACTGGAAGATATCCGCAAGCTTCATACCGCCAAGAGCTGACTGATCCGGCGGTGATGTCATCCGTCTGCCAGGGCGCGACCAGTGCCCGGTTTACGCCGCGGCAAGCGGTTGAGTCAGCCTGCGATCATATCTGGCCGAAGGTTGCCGGTCGTTGACAATGTGCCGGCACGATCGCGGACGAGGTCTGTCTAGCGATTGATGGTCACGCCGAACGTCACGCCGCCCATGAACACGTCCTGATTGTTCTTGGTGACCAGGATCGTGTCGCTGAAGGGGAACGGACGAACCACGTTGCTACGGCCAATCCCCTGGCCAAGATCGAGCAGGAAGAAGCCAAACCGGAGGGAGACGTCGCGGGTCAGTTCGTAAGCTGCTTCGCCGCGAACTTCGCCGCCCCACACGAACTCGTTGAAGTCGGTGGTAGTGCTTCTGCGCTCCTTGATCTCGATTTCAACCACGCCACCTTCGGCAAAGTCGTCGACTCGCGTGAGCGTGACATCGACGTTCTGAGTCAGGAACTGCCAGTTCTGCATGGCAATGGCGCGGAATTCCCCGGACAGGAGCCAGTGGCCCGATTGCTTGTGCAGTCGGACGCCCAACTGGCCGCCGAGCATGCTGTTTTCAAAGACGTTTCGGCTGGTCTGGTAGATTTCCCACGGGCCTTCAAACTGCGGCGATCCAAGGTCGGGATCGCCGTCGGCATCTTCGTCAAACCGGTCATAGGCATCGACCCGGCCAAAATCCTTGAAGGTCATGTAGCGGACGCCCACAAACGGTTCGAGCACCGCGCCGTTGTGGAACTGCTTCCGCCGCCAGATGCGATTAAGCTCGAAGCTCGCCGTCCGGGCCACGTTCAGCGAGTCGACTACCTGGTAGATGCGCGGATTGCGGTCCTGGAGGATCGGTTCGTCGCCGCTTCCGGGTGGATCGTCGTCTTCGTTGAACCGGCCGAGCCGCTCCTGGGTGACGCCATTCACCTCATTGGGTCCATCCACGTGCCACGCGGACATCCCCCAACCGACGCAGTCGCACGTCATGAAACCGGCATCAAACCGGTTGCCCCAGGTAAAATCGCCGTCGTTCGACTCGAACGTGACGTCGCCATCTGAGCGGGTGACGTTCAGATACATCCGGTCGTAGGTAAAGTAAAAGCCCGTATTCGGGGGCTCGCCTCCGCCGTAATCTCCCACCGTAGCGGGAGCGAAGAACTGGAGATCCGGGTCGAAGCTGTCCAACTCGACAAACGGGTTGGCATGAGTGTGGAAGTAGGGCGCCGTCGAGGGGACATCATGCGCGTTGGTGGCGAAATTCGCATCGCGCTCCTGAGCATGGGCCGCGGCGGCCAGCGAGATGACCGCCACTACGGCGGCCAACCACGAAAGCGGTCTGGTCAGCGACATGGTTTCAGGCACCTTGAGCTGTGCTTGCGGTCCGCCGTGTCGTCCAAGGGGAGACGGCGTGGGAAATCAGCTTTCCACATGTGACGGATTTATCGGGTGTGCCTGTCGTTCAAGTTGAGTAAGAAAGGCAAGCAATTCCGAGAATTCCAGTTCTGAGGGCACAAGCGTCTCGCGGGGCGGAGGGACTTTTGTGCCGCTGCGGCTGCTGGTAACTCAGAACTGGCTCTGGCGGCGGTGAATTGTCGCAAACTATTGGCCGCCGTATACTTTGGGGGTTGCTTCGTCCCCAGATTCTTTGCGCGAGGAGACTTGTCTCATGTTCCGGCAGTGGCTGCTAGCGGCATTGCTTGCGGGCCTTGTGTCATCAATTGGCATTGGTCAGGAGGCACAGCCGGCCGCTGACTCGAAGGAAACGACTGCTGCCAAACCCCCGCTTGCGACCGAGCAGTTCATGCGCGTCCGCAAGGACCGCCGCGGACAACCGTTGTCAATGGATACGGCCATCGTCAGCTATGTTAGCGCCGATGGCAGCAAGCCAGATGTGCAGGTAGACCTGGTGGGTGCAATCCACGTTGGCGACAAGGCGTATTACGACGAACTGAACAAGCTGTTTGAGTCGTACGACGTCGTGCTTTACGAGTTGGTGGCCAAAGAAGGGGATCGAATTCCCAAAGGCGGGCGCCAAGGCAAGGCGAGCGGTCATCCCATCGGCGCTATGCAGGATGGCCTGAAGACGCTGCTCGATCTGGATCACCAGCTTGATTGCATCGACTACACCAAGGAGAACTTCGTCCATGCGGACATGTCGCCGGATGAGTTCGCCAAGACGATGGCCGACCGCGGGGAGAGCTTCATGCAAATGTTCTTCCGGCTGATGGGGGCGGGTCTGGCCCAGCAGGGGCAAGGGGGAACTTCCGACGCGGCAATCCTGATGGCACTCTTTGCCAGTCCGGCGGAGCGGACGCACCGGCTGAAAGTGGAGTTTGCCAAGCAGATGGGAGCCATGGAGGGACAGATGGAGGCCATCAACGGCGAGGATGGCTCCACGATCATCACCGAGCGGAACAAGAAGGCGTTTGCGGTGCTCGACCGCGAACTAAAGGCCGGAAAGAAGAAGATTGCCGTCTTTTATGGCGCCGGCCACCTTCCAGACATGGAAGAACGCCTGCTCAAGGACTTTCAGTTGAAGCGCAACGGCCAGAAGTGGCTGACCGCCTGGTCGCTCATCAAACCCGAGCCTAAGGCCAAAGAACCGGATAGCAAGAAGTAACTCCGGCAGTCACGGTGGCAATGCGGCAGCCGCTCAGCCCGCCGGAACTTCCACGGCGTCCACGAGCCGACCGGCGCCTGCGGCGCGAATGCAGGACCGGATCGCTAGTTGCTTCTCATAGAACGATTTCACGCAGCCCCGCAGGTGCACGATCCCTTGCCGCACTTCTACTCCCAAGCGCTTGAGACTCAGGCGCTGAGTTTCAGCCAGCTCGCCCAAGACGCGGCGACAAAGCTCCTGGTCGGCAGTGGCGATCGGTGGCGAAAGAGTGGCGGGCATCGAATTGTGATTGGCGTTACTGGTGGTTAGGGCCGGAAATTCCATTGCCTTACTAGATGGCCGCATCGCCGGTTTCGCCGGTGCGAATGCGAATCGCATCAGCAACCTGCGTGACAAAAATCTTGCCGTCGCCGATTTGCCCGGTTTGGGCAGCTTTGATGATGGTGCCGATCACCTTCTCTCGCGCATCGTTCGGCACGACGATTTCAATTTTCAGCTTGGGAACGAAGTCGATCTTGTATTCGGCTCCGCGGTAGGTTTCCTTTTGCCCTTTCTGCCGGCCGAAGCCGCGGACTTCCGTCACGGTCATCCCGTGGAACCCCTGGTTCACGAGAAGATTCTTGATCTCATCCAGCTTGTGATGGCGAATAACAGCTTCAATCTTGACCATGGAAATCTCCTGGATGCCAGTTCTCCGCCAGGGAGAATTGTCCCCAGCCGCCTACAATCTGTCGGCCCCTGCCCCTCCCCTGCAATCCGTGTGCCGCGGCCACTCTGATGTGGAATTCGCCACGTATTGTCAGGATTTCCCGAAGCGCAATTGGCCGCCATGCGAAGGAACAACGCCGCCGATCGCGCCAGACACTGCCATAGAACGCCTGGAATCTGCGCGAATTGTGCTGAAATTCCTGGCAGTGCCGTTACCTACTTTGTCGCCTTGCAGGCCGCCGCCAGCGATTCCTTTACAACCAGGGTGTGTTTGGGGATACTGTCGCACTTTCCGCCAATTGGGCTGAGCCCAAGCGATCCGTTCAGAGGAGGAATCAAGGATGGGGCGGTCGGCGATGAGTGAGATGACCACCTTTCGCTGGTCGTTCGACCAAGACATTGAGCACTTTGCTGCCGCCGGGTATTCAGCGGTGGGTGTGTGGCGGCAAAAGCTCTCCGATTACGGCGAAGAAAAAGGTGTGGAGTTGATCGCCGAGCATGGACTGGAGGTCTCCAGTTTGTGCTGGGCCGGAGGCTTTACAGGGAGCGAAGGATGGAGCCATGAGGAGGCCATTAGCGATGCACGCCAGGCGATCGAATTGGCTGCCGCTGCGAGAGCCCATTGCCTGGTGGTGCATAGCGGCGCGCGGGGGTTGCACACGCAGAACCACGTGCGTCGGCTATTGCACCAGGCCATCGATGCACTATTGCCCGTTGCCGAGTCGCTGCACGTGACGCTGGCCCTGGAGCCGATGCATCCCGCCGCCGGCGCCAAGTGGACTTTTTTGAACGATCTGGACGACGCACTCCATTTTTCGGAGTTCTACAGGTCCAAATACCTGAGGCTCGTACTGGACTGTTACGATTGGGGCCGTGCCGAAGTCATTCACGACCGCTTGGCGCAGCTTGTGCCCCAGCTAGCCCTCGTCCAATTAGCCGACGGCAAAGACGCGCCGTGCGGTGACCGCAATCGATGCCCACTGGGCACTGGAACGGTGCCGCTGGCCCGCCTTGTGCCGCAGCTAATCGAGGCCGGTTACGCCGGTCCTTTCGAGGTGGAACTGCTGGGCGAGGAAATCGAGAGCAGCGACTACAAGCAGTTGCTCAAGGATTCGCTGCGCCAGCTCAACGGTTGGATGCACTCGAAGTCTCGCAAAACGGTGCCGAGTCGGGCAGGAGCGGAACGCTTGGGGGCAGAATAGTGACCAGCAGCGTGCCGCTGCACAATCCCGCACAAATTGAATTGGCGAGCCAGGAGAAAACGAGTCCGCTTAATCTTCGCGACGATCGCGTTTTTTCGTCTGGCCTGGAGAATTCGCCGTCACGTCATAGCGACGATTGTATGGGTCAGCGCGCCGCTGCAATCCGGCGCTTTCCAGAAGCGACTTGCTCATGATGTTGACGATGTCCTCGTCGTCGCTCGGTGGCGGGCCAACCGCGCCCAGCTCGACGGGGTTATACCGCAGCTCGTACTTGTGCTTGGCGACCGAGAGCGTCGTCCCAGGGTCGAGCCGCTTACGCGTCACGCGGGAGCCGTTCACCTTCGTGCCGTTCTGGCTGTTGAGATCCTGCACGTACCAATAGCCGTTCTCGACCATCAACTGGCAATGGTTTCCCGAAACGTTGCCGAAGCGCAGAACGATATCACACGTTTCACGTCGGCCAACCAGGAGGCTCTTTTTAAGAAGCGGGATCGGATCACCACCGCCTACGGGCAATAATTCGCCGTACATGCTGTGTCCCTTGTCGGGGGCAGCGAGGATTCCTACGATCGTAGTGGAATATCCCCCGAGCAGCCCCTCTTTCTGTTCCGAGTCATCCGTATCTTTACCTCCCACGCCTAGTCTATATGAGGGGGTAAATGTCGTCAATGAAAAGCCCGGGCAATACTTTGACCGGCGCCGTCCCAGGCTGGCAGGCCGCGGGCTTACGCTACTTTTCATACAACTATTTCCTGCGGCAAAAATTCGGCCAGCGGGTACAGAAGGTTAGCGTGGACGCCGGATTCACCTGCCCTAATGTGGATGGCACGGTGACCATTGGCGGCTGTGCCTTTTGCGATAACCGCAGCTTCAGCCCCAGCCGCCGCGTCCGCCGACAAGACGTGCTGGACCAGATCAGCGACGGCATTCGCCGCTTGAAGACCCGCTACACGTGTGACCAGTTTCTGGCTTATTTCCAACCAGCCACGAACACCTACGCGCCAGTTGAAAAACTGCGAGCCCTGTACCAGCGGGCCCTAGAGCACCCGCAGGTAATCGGCCTGGCGATCGGTACTCGCCCTGACTGTGTGCCGGATGACGTGCTCGATCTGCTCGAGGAGATCGGCCGTCGGACGTATCTATCGCTCGAGTATGGAGTACAGACGATCCACGACCGCTCGCTGGATTGGATGAACCGCGGCCATCACTACGACGCGTTCCTCGACGCCATGCAGCGGAGCCGCGGGCGCGGCTTTGAGATCTGCGCGCATGTGATACTGGGACTGCCTGGCGAGACGCGCGAAGACATGCTCGACACCGCCCGGGAGATGGCCCGGCAGAAGCCGGACGCCATCAAGATCCACAATCTCTACGCAGTGAAAGATACGCCCCTGGCCCAGCAGGTAGCGACGGGCGAAGTGACGCTGTTGTCGCGCGAGCAATATGTTGCCGCCCTCATTGATTTTCTGGAGTTGCTCCCTCCCGACATGGTGGTCGAGCGGATCAGCGGCGATGCACCTCCCGAATACTTCGTCGGACCATCCTGGTGCCTCGACAAACCTAGCGTGCTGTTGGCACTGCGACAGGAACTGGAGCGCCGGGATACCTGTCAGGGGAGATTGTGGAACGCGGAGCGCGGGGTGCGGAATGCGGAGTAACGTCTTGTCGAATTCAAGCATTCCTTGGTCACTGCGGCCTGGCGTTTGTCGATCGTTCATCCCGCACTTGCTAGCATCCCAAACCGCCGTGGCCCCGTTTCTCTCATTCCGCTAAACTGCCGCGCTTGACGATCCGCATGGCGCCGAGACAAGGAGGGTCTCATGTCGGGGTTGGTCCGTTTCCTGCACGCCAGCGATTTCCATTTGGAAGAGGTGCCGCACGCTCTAGTGGAATTGCCGCCGCCGCTTCGCGAGTCGCTCCTGGACGCTCCTTATCTGGCCGCCCGGCGAGTGATCGATGCAGCTATCGCGGAGCATGTGGACTTTGTGATCCTCGCAGGCGACCTGCTGGATGTTCATCTGGCCGGGCCCCGCGGCATTGCGTTCCTCGTCGAGCAGTTCGAGCGGCTGGAAGGAGCGGGAATTGCGATCTACTGGGTGGCAGGGAAAGTTGACCAGCCGCAAGAGTGGCCCGCGGCCGTAAAGATGCCGGCGAGCGTACAAGTCTTTCCAACCTTCAAGACGGAAGAAGTATCGCACTTTCGCGGCGATCGCGCGCTGGCAAATGTCGTCGGCCGCAGCTTTGCCGGCGCGATGACCATCCAGCCCGCCGATTTTGGCGGCGACAGCGGCGGCCTGCCATCTATAGGCATTTCTTACGGCCGGGCTGATGTCGAACGGCTGGCGGCGCGGCCGATCGATTACTGGGCTCTTGGCAGCCGGCACGATCGGCAGTCGTTGAGCGTGCGGAAACTCGGGGGAGAAGAGGCGGCCGAGTGGCACGCCGCGGGCCTGATCCATTATCCGGGTTCGCCGCAAGGATTGGGACTGGATGAGAGTGGTCCGCACGGCTGCACGCTGGTTCATATCAGTGACGAGCGAACGGTGCGGACGCAGTTCGTCGCCACCGACCTGGTCCGCTGGCACGACGAGCACCTGACCATTGACAGTGAGGAAACCCGCAACGACGTCAAGCGCCGCACGGCGGAACGAATGAAGCTGCTGGTCTCTCAATCCGGCCAGCGTCCGCTGCTGGTGCAATGGACGCTGCACGGCGGAGAACGTCTCGGCACGCCGTATCAAAAGCGGCAGTGGTGCGGCGAATTGCTCGACTGGCTTCGCAGTGAATTCGGCCGAGAGGAAACCCCAGCCTGGACGCTGGGAGTCTGCATGGATCACGCATCCATGCTCCCTCGCGGCTGGGAGGACGAAGACTCGATGCTCGGCGATTTTCTGCGCGTCATCGAGGAGCAACGGTCTGCATCGTCCGAGCCGCTGGAGATAGCGGGCCATCTGCCCGCGGACCTTTCCGAAGCAGACCGCCTGCAACTCGCCGAGTGGATGGCCGCCGAGACGAAGGATGAGGTGCTGCGCGAAGCAGCCGCGCTTGGTTCCCAGTTGCTCGGGGCGGAGGAAGGCTTGTTCAAGGACGAGCAGGAGGCAGGGAGCAGGAGACAGGCTTCACGGCTCGCAGTCTGAGTGCGAGAGATTTATTTGCCAAACGGCCATTTTGCAATTGCCTATCTGACCTTCGATCCCTGACTTCTGGCCTCCGACCTCGCTCCTCGCAAGGATTGCGGTCATGCGAATCAAAGACATCCTGATCGACGGCTTCGGCGTCTGGAAGGGACTGAAGATCGAAGAACTCCCCGAGGGAGTGACGGTGTTCTTCGGTCCCAATGAGGCCGGCAAAACCACGGTCATGCAATTCGTACGGACGGTGCTCTATGGCTTCTCCGCCGAGCGCCGTACGAGGTACCTGCCACCGGTCAATGGCGGCACTCCCGGCGGCCGGCTGCGCGTCGATGCCGGCGGCGCCGACTTCACGCTGGAGCGAAGCGGTCCGGCCGCCGACGTTTCCGACGACGTCGGCCGATTGAACGTCCTCGATGGCCAGGACAAGCCGCGCGATGAGGCCCATCTGGGACTGCTACTGGCGGGTGTGGACGAGCCGACTTTCAACAACGTGTTTGCTTGTGGCCTCCGCGAAATCCAAGAACTCAGCACGCTCGACGACACCACGGCCGCGGAACTGCTTTACAAACTGACGACTGGCCTCGATCGCGTGTCGATCATTGATGTAATCCGCGATCTGGCCAAAGCGCGAGAAAGCCTCCTTTCTACGAGCGATCAGCCGTCGCAGATTCCCCAGCTTACGGCCCGCCGCCAGCAATTGACCGATCAGCTTGCGTCGCTGTCCGCCAGCAGTCGCCGCTACGGCGAGCTGGCCGTACAGCGCGGAGCCCTGGCCGATGAAGCGGCCGAGTTGGAGCAGGCGCTCGAGCGAACCGACGCTCATCACCGCCTCCTCAAGGCGGCACTCGACATCCAGCCACTGTGGAACGCCCGTGCCGAGATCGATAAGCGGCTCGAGGCACTGCGGGATATTCCCCAGCTTCCCGAGCGGGCAGTGGAAAGGATGCACTCTCTCCGCCGCCGCGTGATCCGCGAAAAGCGGCGACTGAAGCGGATTGCCGCGGAGCGCAAACGCCTCAAGGCCCACGCCCACGGCCTGGAAACGAACAAGCAGGTCCTCAATCACGCCACGCGAATCGACGCCCTGGGAGACCAGGCGCAGTGGCTGACCACGCTGGACGGCCAGATCAAAAAGCTCCGCGCCGAGATTCAGCGGCTCGACGACGAGATCCAGCAGCAGCTCGGCGGAATCCAGGGAAAGACCAGCCCTGAAGAGCTGTCCCAGGACGCGTTCGCCGCCCTGCGCCGTCCGGGCATGCTTCTCCGCGAACAAAGCGAACAGCTTGACCGCGCCAAACAGGAACTCGAGGCGGCCCAGAGCGACTTCGAGCACCTGTCGGGCAAGTTCACGACTGCCGCTCGCGGCCGCCGAGCTGAGGATTTGCAGCAGTCGCTCTCAGAAGCTGGCCAAAATGTCGCCTTGCTCCGCCGCCGGCTGCAAATTGAGGAGCGGCTCGACGAGCTGGCCCGTCGTCGCGAGGAACTCGAATTCGCAGGCGATGAAATGCAGGAATTCGACGGTCTGCCGCTGCGATATACGGTGGCGCTCGGCATGGTCTTCTCGCTGGGGGTCATGCTGCTTCTTATTGGTCTGGTCGGTGGCTGGAATGGCTGGTTTGCCAGCAGCATGCCGTATTGGCTGTTCGGGGTGCTGTTTGCCGGCGGGTCTGCCCTCACGAAACTCTTTCTGGAGCGCAGGACGGATGACAAGCAGTCGGACAACACGCGGCATCGCGAGCACGTCCGCGTTCAATTGGCCGACATCAAAAAAGAACGGGACGAGATCGATGCCGTGCTTCCTCCGGGTGGCGGCGCTCTCGACGCCCGGGTGCGCGAGGCGGAGTCTGAGCTGCGCGAGATTGAACGGCTGATGCCGCTGCTGGGCGATCGCACGGCAGCGGAGGAAAAGGTCAAGGCTTCTGCGCGCAAGCTGGAAACGGCGCAGGAGGCGTTCAAGTCGGCCCGCGGTCGGTGGCGGGAAGCGCTCAAGGCAGTTGGCCTGCCAGAGGATTTCGCCCCGCAGAAGGTGCGGCACGTGGTTCGCCGTGGGGATGCCGTGGTCGAAATGCGGCGCCGCCGTGAGATTCGCCGCGACGAACTGGAACAGCGGGAGCGGGAGATGCTCGCCATGGCGGCTCGCATTGGCCAGCTCATGGCCGACTGCCGCCTGACGCCAAAATTGAGCGACCCGCAGGAACAGCTCCGCCAGCTCACGCAGACGCTGGCCCAGGAGAAGGAGATTCTCGCACTCAAGGAGAACACGCTGCGGGCCGCCCGCAAGCTGCGGGCGGTACGGTCGCGGTCCATCCATTTGATCCGCCAGGCACTGCGCCGCCGCAGCGCACTGCTGGCCCTGGCTGGCGTGGGCGATATGGTCGCCTTCCGCCAGGTCGCATCCGATACCGCCAAAGCACACGAGCTCCGCCACGGGCGCGATTCCACAACGGAAAAGATCGCCGGCGATCTGGCCGGCCGATACACCGAGGAGGAGATTTCCGTCGTGATGGTCAGCGAAGGCCCGGACTTGCAGTCCCGCTGGGACCAGCGGGGAACCCACGTCCAGGAACTTCGCACCCGGATCGCCACACTCCACGAGCGTCGCGGGGCCTGCACCCACGAGATGCAGCAGTTGGCCGCCGACCGCCGCCTGGCCGTGACGCAGTGGGAGCTGGCGTCGGTGGAGGAGCAATTGCGCCAGTCGCGCCGTCGCTGGCAAGTGCTGTCGGTCATCGGCCAGGCGCTCGATGTCGTCCGCCGCAAGTATGAAACCGAGCGGCAGCCGGAGACGCTCCAGAAAGCGTCGGTCTATCTCAAGGAATTGACACAGGGGCAGTACGTACGCGTGTGGATGCCACTCGACCGCCGGGCGCTGCTGGCCGAGGATGAGTTGGGCCGGTCGCTGCCTTTAGAAGTTCTCAGCCGCGGCACCCACGAGGCGATCTACATCAGCCTGCGGCTGGCGCTGGCCTCGAGCTTTGCTCGCCGCGGGGCGCTGTTGCCTTTGGTATTCGACGACGTGCTGGTGAACCTCGACCGGTCGCGCACGCAAGCAGCGGCTCGCGTCTTCAAAGAGTTCGCGGCCGATGGCAGGCAGATTTTGATGTTCACATGCCACGAGCATATCGTCGAGATCTTCCGCGAGGCCCAGGTCGAAGTGCGGATGATCCCAACTCGGAATCAGCGGCCCGCCGCTGAGCCGGAGAAGCCGAAACGCAAACGAAAGGAGCTGGCCAAGACCCCTGTCGTCGAATTGCCGCCACCGCCACCGCCGCCTGTCGTCCCCGAGATCGAGCCGGCCGAACCTCGGTACGCGGCTGACCCCAATTCGCTTTTCATGCAGGCCGGCCTGGAGGATGGCTACGATCCGACAAACGCCTACGAGCTTGCCAGGCCGGCCAAACCGGCTCGCAAGCGCGCTGTGGCGATGCCCCCACCTCCGCCGCCGCGATACCAGATCGTGACTAACTACCGGCTCCCGGAAACTTGGCCACTGGCCCAAACTCCGCAGCCATTGCCGCCCGCTGCACCTCCGCCACCACAATACGCTCCCCCACCCCCTGCTCCGCCGGCGGCTACTTCACCACCGATGACAGCGCCAAAGGTCGTCATTTCACAGCGGCGGCAGCGTTTCACGTGGGAGTCGCCGGAGATGTACTGGGAAGAGCAGCACGTCGAGGACGACAAGGGCGCAGCCCCGCAGACCGTTCCTTCGCCCCATTTTCCCGTAGTCTCCGCCAAGCCAGCTGCCAGTCGCGACATCGATGTGGCAGAGTATCCGCAGGGCTGGCATTTCTAAACCGGCCCCCTTCGTAGCCGAATTCGTATGAATTTGGACTAGCGCCCGCAACCCTTTCGAACTGGGATGAGTTCGGCTACGGTAGCGTTGCTGCCGTCTCGCTTCTCGTTCGCCTGCGAGCCTACCATGCCCCCTCTCATTGCCGGCGTTCTGCCGATAGTTCATACGCCGTTCACAACGGCCGACGACATTGACTACGCCAGCTTCCAGAAACAGATCGACTGGGCCTACTCTGTCGGCGCCGACGGCATATGCACGGGCATGGTTTCGGAGACGCTCCGACTGACTTACGACGAGCGGCAGGAATTGGCCGGGCGGCTGGTGGAATTGAATGCGGGCCGCGGCGCGGTGATCGTCAGCGTCGGCGCCGAGAGCACCGGGCAGGCCGTCGTTTACGCTCGGCGGGCGGAAAAAGCGGGCGCGACGTCCGTCATGGCGATCGCCCCTATCAGCACGGCACTGCCCGATGCCGCGGTGCAGGCGTACTACGAAGCGATTGCCGATGCGATTTCGCTGCCGATCATCGTGCAGGATGCGTCGTCGTACGTGGGCAAGGCGCTGTCAATCGACGTCTACGTGCGGCTGCTCGACAAGTTCGGGCCGGAAAAGATTCTCTTCAAGCCAGAGGCAGCGCCGATCGGGCCGAATCTCTCGCTCCTGCGCGACCGAACTGGCGGCCGTGCGCGGGTTTATGAAGGCTCCGGCGGAATCTTGCTGATTGACAGCTTCCGCCGCGGCATCGCTGGCACGATGCCGGGCATGGAATTTCTCGACGGGATCGTGCCGCTATGGCGAGCCCTTCAGCGCGGCGATGACGAGTCGGCATACCGGCTGTACTTCCCGATCTGTGCCCTCGTGGCCCTTCAGCTTCAAGCGGGGCTCGACGGATTTCTGGCCATCGAGAAGTACGTGCTCCACAAGCGAGGTCTGTTTGCCACCGACCGCCGACGGGAGCCGTATGCCTGGAGCCTGGATGAGGAGACTCGGCGGGAAGTGGACCGGCTGATGGAAAGGCTAGCCAGTGCAATTGCCAGAGGTCAACGACCTCCGGAACACGCGTCGCATTCCGGAGGTCGTTGACCTCCGGCTAGGGGTCTTGTCAGAGCCTCTCCAACATCTTCGCCAGCAGCTCCATCGGCAGCCCGACGACGTTTGACTCGCTGCCGTGGACGACATGCACCCAGTCGAGGCCGTCCTGGTAACCGAACGCGCCGGCCTTACCTTCCCACTGCTCGGTGTCGAGATACGCTTCGAGCTGGCGGTCGCTGATCGGGTCCATCACCAGCCGCGTCACGTCCACCTGCACGTGATGCTCCTCCCCCGGCCGCAGCCACACGCACAAGCCGCTGTAAACATGATGGTCGCGCCCCCGCAGCAGCGACAGCATCTCCCGCGCGAGATCGCGGTTTTTGGGCTTGCCCAGGATAATGCCGCAGCATTCGGCGACCGTATCGCAGCCGACAACGATCCCCCGTTCGACACGCTGTGCCACATCAGCCGCCTTCTGCCACGCCAGCCGGGCCACCATCTCCGGCGGCGTCTCGCGGCTGCAAATACCGCACTCGGCTGCGTCATGCGGGGGAATGACCTCGAACTTGTATCCGTGCTCGGCCAACAGCAATCGCCGGCGGGGCGAGTTGCTGGCGAGGATCAGTTGTAGGGACGATACAGGCATCCCTTCACACTAACCCGAAGCGTGAGCAAGGGACAACGGGATGGCAAGGGTCAAGAGTCAGGAGTCAGGTCGAATTCGGTCCACGACTTCGGCACGGCCGCGCTGAACGTCAGCGGTTCCTTCTTCACTGGATGAGCGATCTCCAGCTTCCGCGCGTGCAGGGCAATTCCGCTGGCGAAGGGGCGGCGGCTGCCGTATTTGCGGTCGCCGAGGATGGGACTGCCGTGGTGGGCGAGCTGCACGCGGATCTGGTGCTTGCGGCCTGTTTCCAGCTCGATCTCCAATAGCGCCCCAATCGGCAGCCGCTTGAGAACGCGGTACGACAGGCGGGCTTTTTGTGCCCCCACAGCATGCGGCGGGGCGACGACCATCCGCTGCGTCTTCTCGTCCTTCTTTAGCCAGTCGGTCAGCGTCGCTTCGTTCTGTTTCGGCGGCTTGTCCACTATCGCCCAGTAGACCTTTCGCGTGGTGCGCTCGCGGAACTGTTCGGAAAGGCGTGCCGCCGCCTTGCTCGTGCGGGCCAGCACCAGCACCCCGCTGACGGCCGCATCGAGCCGGCTGACGACGCCGAGATAAACGTTTCCAGGCTTGTTGTATTTGCGCTTCAGATACTCTTTGGCCAGCTTTACAGCACTCGGCTCCTCGTCGCCGACCCCCTGTGTGGGCAGGCCCGCCGGCTTGTTCACCACCAGCAAGTGGTTGTCTTCGTAGAGCATGTCGAGCGCGGGGCGGGCGGGGCGCGGCATGGGGAGCATTTTAGTGCGCGAGTGTGAGAGTGCGAGGGTAACGCGGTCTCCCCTTCACTTGCTTACCCGCATACCGTCGCACCCTCATACCCTCATACCGCCTTTCTCTCGCGCTCCTGTAGCCACTTTCACAAGCGGGACGCTTGTCCTACAGCTTGGCGCAGAGGCCCTCTCTGAGCTACCGTAAGCACTGGGGATCCTCTCTCGGAGGTCTGGCCATTCGTTCGAATGCCTTCTGAGTCGTCGCTTCCCCCGGAATCGCGGCCTTGGCAACTCGCTCCACATTTCGCCACTACGCGCTGATGAGCGGCCTGGTAACCCAGGAGCAGCTCCAGCATGCGATTTCGGCGCTGACAAGCGCCCCCGACGGGCCGCAGGCCACGCTGATGGCGGTCGATGACGCCGAGCTGGCCAACAAACTCGTCGAGATGGGGGTTCTCACCACCTACCAGGCGGAGCAGATCCTCGGCGGCCGCTCTAAGTTCAAACTGGGCCTGTACATCGTTACCGAATCCATCGGCAAGGGGGGGATGGGTCAGGTCTTCAAGGCGGTCCATGAGATGATGGGGCGCGTCTGCGCCGTGAAAGTCCTGCCGCTGGAAAAATCGACCCCCGAGGCGATCAACCATTTCATTCGCGAGGTCCGCACCCACGCCCAGCTCGATCATCCCAACCTGGTGCGGGCCTACGACGCGGGCCGCGACAAGGACGTGCCTTACTTGGTGACCGAGTACGTCCCGGGCAGCGATCTGCGGAAGCTGATCCGCTCCCGCGGACGCCTCAGCCAGCAGCAGGCGGCCAGCGTGATCATGCAGGCGGCCCGCGGTCTGGAGTACGCCCACCAGCGCGGCCTGATCCACCGCGACATCAAACCGGGGAACATCCTCGTTACTCCCGATGGCATCGCCAAGGTATCCGACCTTGGCCTGGCCGGTTTCATCCACGGCCTGGAAGATGACCCGCGGGCGGGAAAGATCGTCGGCACAGCCGACTACTTGGCGCCTGAACAGATCAACAACCCCAACGAGATTACCCACGTCAGCGACATCTACTCGCTTGGCTGCACTCTATATTACGCGGTCTCCGGCAAGGTCCCCTTTCCTGGCGGCACCGCCCGCGACAAGGCCCGCCGGCACAGGGAAGAAACGCCCTGGCACCCGCGGCGGTTCAACCCCGAGCTCAACGAGGAGTTCGTGGACATCATTGCCGACATGATGGAAAAGGAGCCCGTGAAGCGGATTCAGTCGGCTTCCGAAGTTGTCGCGCGGCTGGAGCAGTGGGCCAGCGAGGTGGCGCCGATTGCCGGCAGCGTACAATCGCCGTGGAAATCGGGCCCGCTGCCGACCGCGGAGGAGGAATCCCGCGGCATTGGCCAGGACACGGAAGCCAGCGAATATCCTTCGGGGGCCAACCAACTCTCGCAGGGGACCAGCCCGATTGCCTCCGCAGGCCATGAGACGCTTCCCGTGCGATCGCGTTCGCCGGCGGAATTTTCCATGGGAAGCGCCGTGAACTGGTCGCACGTGATGCTGACGCTGATCGTGGCCGTCCCGATCTCGATGTTGGCCGGGGCCATTCTAGCGACGGCGCTGTCGTGGCTGATGCGTTAGGCGCTGGGGGCAGCCTGCTGGTCAATTTCATTAAGGGCCCACTGGCACGCTTCGCGAACGAGCGGCTCGGTGTCGGACAGCCCCCGAGTCAGGGTAGGGATTCCCTCTCGGCATTTTTGATTGCCCAGGATGACGGCGGCGTTGCGAAGAATGCCGCGGCGTTTGGCGCGCCACAGGGGGGTATAACGGAAGCGGCGGCGGAAGGCGTCGTCGTCGAGATCGAAAAGGGGAATCAAGTCGAGGGGGTTGGCGTCGAGGGCGGGGGCGAAAAGGGGACGGGAGTCGTTTTCGGCCGACGATTTTGCAGATGGATGCGTAACGGGGTCGGGAGTCGATTTCGGTCCACGACTTTTCATTCCCAATGACGATTGGCCGATAACGACTCCCGACCACATCTGCGCGGCCTTGTCGTTCCAGGGGCAAACTTCCTGACAAATGTCGCAGCCAAAGAGCCAGTCGCCGATGCCGGAGCGGAGGTCGCGGGGAATTTCATCGCGGAGCTCAATCGTCAGATAGCTGATGCATCGCGTGGCGTCCAGGACATACGGTTGCGGGAATGCCTTGGTGGGGCAAGCGTCGAGACAGGCGGTGCAAGTGCCGCAGTGGTCGGCGTTGAAAGGCTGGTCGTAGGACAGCTCCTGGTCGGTGAGAAGTGCCGCCAGGAAGAAGTAGCTGCCACGGTGTTTGTTCAACAGGAGCGAGTTCTTGCCTACCCAGCCGAGGCCGGCGAGCTGGGCGAATTCGCGTTCCAGGAGCGGGGCCGAGTCCACGACGCCGCGGGCCAGCGCGGCGGGGACAACTTCTTTGACGACGGCAACGAGCTGGTTGAGCCGCTCGTGAATCACGTCGTGGTAATCGACGGGGCTCCAGGCGTACCGCGAGATGCGTCCTTGACCGAGCCGCGGCATTTGCGGCTCGGTGGTGGCGTATTCCATGGCAAGCATCAGGATGCTGCGAGCGCCATCCAGGACGTATCGCGGGTGTTCGTAGGCGCTGCGCCGCTCCTCGAGATAATCCATCTGACCGCCATAGCCTCGGTCGAGCCACTGGCCGAACTGACCTACGCCCGTCGGCGTCACCGCGGGGCACGCGCCGGCCAGCGCGAAGCCAAGCCGGCGGGCGTCGTCTTTCAATCGGGTTGTCAATTCCTCGGCATTCACTCAAGCACTTCCATCGCGGAGCGGATTGCGTATTCTTACCAGTGCAAGGGTTCAGGGTTCAGTGGTCAGGGTTCAGCCAGCAAGGTTTCCCCGACTTCCTCCTGAACCCTGAACCCTGAACCCTGAACCCTGAACCCTAAACCTCGGATGCCCTATCAATACGACAAGTCCCGCAAAACCAAAGTTGCCGTCGTGCAGATGACCTGCACCGCGGAGAAGGAGCCTAACGTCGTCAAGGCACTGGCGCGGATTGCCGAGGCCGCGGCGAAGGGGGCCAACGTCGTGTGTCTTCAGGAGCTGTTTGCGGGACATTACTTCTGCCAGAGCGAGGACCACGCCCGCTTTGCCGAGGCCGAGCCGATCCCCGGCCCGACGAGCGAGCGGCTGGCGGCAGCGGCAAAAAAGCATGGCGTGGTGGTCGTCGGCTCGCTATTTGAAAAACGGGCGGCGGGCATCTATCACAACACCGCAGTCGTGTTCGATGCCGACGGACAGCAGATCGGACTCTATCGCAAGATGCACATCCCGGACGACCCGCTGTACTACGAAAAATTCTATTTTACCCCCGGAGACCTGGGCTTTCGCAGCTTCGACACGCAGTTTGGCAAGACTGGCGTCTGCGTCTGCTGGGACCAGTGGTATCCCGAGGCGGCACGGCTGACGGCACTGGCCGGGGCGGAGATCCTCTTCTATCCCACGGCGATCGGCTGGCTGCCGGACGAGAAGGCGGAGTTCGGCGCGAGCCAGCATTCGGCATGGGAGACGATGATGCGGAGCCACGCCATCGCCAACGGCGTGTTCGTCGCGGCCCCCAATCGCGTCGGCCGCGAAGGGAAGCTCGAATTCTGGGGGGGCTCGTTCATCTGCGATCCCAACGGCAACCTCCTCGCGAAAGCCTCGCACGACAAGGAAGAAATCGTCCTCGCCGAGTGCGACCTGGGATTGGTCGATGTCGTCCGCACGCACTGGCCGTTCTTGCGAGATCGGCGGATCGATGCGTATGGAGATTTGACGAAGCGGTATTTGGAATAACGTCGTGCACTCGCTCCGCGAGTGGACAAAAGCGCCGTGAATGCCACGCGACTGCGATATTCGATCCTTCA
>Ga0075418_10001201_pt1 | contig 29212 bp, 21 predicted proteins | sample SoiMetdeltSBSDD2_FD_81776 | JGI IMG/M metagenome (GOLD analysis project Ga0075418, IMG submission 81776) | Bulk soil microbial communities from a Populus tree surrounding site in Tennessee, USA - Soil MetaG P. deltoides SBSDD2 | ecosystem: Environmental > Terrestrial > Soil > Tree plantation... | reverse complement strand
CTGCTGCGCCGCTTTCGCCTCGCGCTCCATTCGCTTACATAGTCGGAGCAGTTGAAGACGCTTCTTCTTCCAGGGGTGTGACCGGGTCAATGAAAAACCAGCAGAGTGCCCCCAGGACATAAACAACCGCGAACATGATGAAATTGGCGTTCCAATTGTTATTGGTCGCGGCCAGCACATACGGCACGACCATGGGAGCAACAGCGCCACCGGCATTGCCCATCATGTTCATGCTGCCGGACAACGAACCGGCGCAGCGCCCACCCACATCCATACACGCACCCCAGCCGCCGGGCATGGCGAGGTCATTGCAGAAGCTGGCCATTCCGACCGACAGCACGGCGAGCAATGGATTTTTGAATTGGATGGAAACGAGGAGCATAACCGCCGCGCCCGAAAGCCCAACAACTCCCATGATTCGGCGGGAGGTTTTAACGCTTCCAACCAGGGCTGCCAGCGGATTCGCCGTGAGCCCACAAAAAATCGAACCAAGACCGCCAAAGAAAAGAGGGATGCAATTAAGGAGGTTGCGTTGCATTTCGGTGATGTCCGGAAAGCTTTCCTTCAAGTAAGTGGGCATCCAGGTGATGTAAAAGTACCAGCCATAGGACATGCAGAAATATTGTGCCCACAGGAGCCACACCGTGGGGCTGGAGACGAGTTTGCCCCAGGGAACTTTGCCGTGCAGCGCCTGATCGTGCGTTGTACCAATGACGGCGAGTTCGCCGACGTTAACCTGCGGGTGATCACCGGGCCGATCGCGGAACCAGCGATAAAAGAACACGGCCCAGACGATACCTATCGTGCCAAACAGGACGAAGGCCCAGCGCCAGGACACGAAAGTCAGTACCCAGGCCACCAGCAAGGGTGTAAAGGCCCCGCCCCAGCGCGCGCTCAGCCACATGATGCCCTGGGCGCGGACACGTTCGATTCTGGGCAGCCACATTGTGAAGGCCTTGGTGAGATTCGGAAAGCAGCCTGCTTCGCCTATGCCGAAGAGAAACCTGCAGATCACCAATGATACGAGGTTGAAAGCCCATCCGGTTAGCGCCGTGAACGCAGACCACATTATAACGACTCGCATCAAAACTTTACGCGGGCCGATCTTATCGCCGAGCCAACCTCCCGGTATCTCAAAAAGCGCGTATGCCCATGCGAATGCTGCGAACGCATAGCCCATCTGCTTCTTGTCCAGCCCGAGATCTTCCTGGATGAGCGGCGCGGCTTTCGAGATGCACACTCGATCGATATACGTGACGACCGCCAGCGTGATGGCGAACACGATGACCCAATATCGGGCGCGCGAGGGCTGAACGCTCGGCACGCGTTCAGAAGCAGGCGCTGCCGCCGCGGCGGGGTCATGTGGCATGAGCCAAGCTTACTGGTGTTCAGCGAATCGCCGCAAATAAATAACAGTGGTCGGGCGTCAGATGGTTATGCTAACCTGCGGCCACAATTGGGTTTATGGTCAGTACTGACATACCGGACCGGTTGAAACGCTTCGAGATTCCCGGGCGTGTCACGATGCTGGAAGGAAACGGCGACTTGCCCAAGATCGAGGTAACGACCGACTCCAGCACCGCGGAAGTGTATTTGCACGGAGCGCAGGTCACCGATTTCCGCAAAAAGGGGGAAGCGCCGTTGCTGTTCACGAGTCAGTTCAGCCGCTTTGGCAAGGGGCAGGCTATCCGCGGGGGCGTCCCGGTGATTTTTCCGTGGTTTGGTCCGCGCGAAGGCGAGCCGAGCCACGGGTTTGCGCGGCTCAGCGACTGGGAACTGCATGAAACAACAGCGTTGCCGCAAGGCGGCGTGACGCTGCGCTTCAATTTGCCGGACGTGGCGGACAACGCGACTTGGCCGCCGTTCACGGCGAATTACGTGGTGCGCGTCACGGAGGTGCTGGAGTTGGAATTGATCATCACCAACGCCTCGGCAGATGACGAGTTCAGCTTCGAGACTTGCCTGCACACGTATCTGGCCGTAGGCGATATTTCCGGCGTGACGATCTCCGGTCTCAAGGGCGCCACCTACCTGAACACTGTGGAGAACTTCGCCCAGAAGACCGATGGCGCGGACGCGGTGCGAATTCAAGGCGAGGTGGATCGAATCTATTTGGATACGACAAAAACGGTAGAAATCAGCGATCCCAAGCTGCGGCGAAAGATCCGGATTGAGAAGGAAGGGTCAGCCTCCACGGTAGTGTGGAATCCATGGATTGCAAAATCGCAGCAAATGCCCGACTTCGGCAATGAGGAGTATAAACAGATGCTGTGTGTCGAAAGCGGGAACGTCGCGAAGAACCGGATCGTTCTTCCGCCGGGGAGGTCGTCGGTCCTGAAGGTGCGGTTAAGCAGCGCGGCAATTTAGGAGGTCTCCAATTCCGTTGAGCGGCTCGTTTGTGGGACGAGAAACGCATGGGGGATGTACCCCGCTGGTAAATGCGGTTCTGAAACGCAGTGTAGGCAGGAACGGCGCGACGGAAGTCGCGTTGCCGGGACACTTCAACATAAAGGAATTATGAAAAAGAGAGCTGGTAAAAACCAATCATCGTCGCGCAGTGGCAAAACCAACACCCGTCGAAATCAATCGTCCGATAATCAGTCCATGGGCGAGGAAGGAATGAATAACGATCTCCATGACCTTTTCCTGGAGGAACTCGCTGACATTTACAGCGCGGAACAACAGCTCACCAAAGCGCTGCCGAAAATGGCGAGGGCCGCTGAATCCGAAGAATTGCGGCAAGCCTTCGAAGAACATCTGGAACAAACCCAGGAGCAAATCTCACGGATCGATCAGGTGTTTGAATCCCTCGACGAATCGATGAAGCGCAAGACGTGCAAAGCAATGCAGGGCTTGATCGAGGAAGGCACCGAAGTGATGCAGGAGTACAAGGGCAGCCCGGCCATCGATGCAGCGCTGATTGCCGCAGCGCAGAAGATTGAACACTACGAAATCGCGACCTATGGCACCTTGTGCACCTGGGCCGAGCAGATGGGACACCCGGACGCGCTCGATCTGCTCAAGCAAACCATCGACGAAGAAGAAACGACCGATGAACGCCTGACGGAGTTGGCGGAGAGCCTTGCGAATCCCCAAGCCGAACAGAGTTAATACTTTTACAAGCTGAGCAAGGTCCCAGGCTACGGCCTGGGATTTTTTTGGGCGGCCGCAGTTCTTTTCGGTATCGACTTGAGCCAGACAGGTTCGGCAGAGTGCGCGGCATGAAATTGGGAGTTGGCTTGGCGCTGCTCGCCTTGTTGTGGATGGGATGCGTTTCAAGTGGGCCGAGCGCGTCGAAGGCTGATCGGGAATTTGAGGACCTCGCCAGGGAGTTCACAAGCGGCTACCTGAAATGGCGGCCGGCCACGGGCACCTACCTGGGATTGCACGAGTACGATGGCCAGGTGACGGACCTTGGCCGCGCGTCGATCGACGATGAAATCGAGCGACTCCGCCGCGTCCAGGCCAGGTTCAATGCCCTTGAGAATGCCGGGTTGAATTCACGAAACGATTACGACTTGCGAATTGTGCAGTCAGCAATCCGCACCGAGTTGTTTCGCCTCGTGGACATGGACGTTCACCGGAAAAACCCGATGACCTACGCGGACGTGATCGACGTGAACATTTACATCAAGCGCAACTTCGCGCCGCTGGCCGATCGCGTGCGGTCCATTATCGCGATCGAGAAACAGGCGCCGAAGATTTTCGCGCACGCACGGGCGAACCTCGCTGAAACCCTGGCGAAACCTTACGTGGAGACCGCCGTCGAAGTAGCCACGGGCGCCGCAAGCTTTTTGCGGAAAGACCTTGTCGCGGCATTGAAGGATTTGGATGACGCGAAGTTGAAGGAAGAGTTCGAAGCGGCGAACGCAGGCGCAATCACGGAACTCGAAACCTACGTGCAGTTTCTTAAGAAAGAAAAACTGCCACGCGCGCACAGCAATTACGCGTTGGGCCGCGAGAAGTACATGCGCATGCTGCAGGCGGAGTTGATCGATCTGACTCCGGAACAATTACTCGAAATTGGATTGCGAGAGCTTCGGCGCGAGCAGGAAATCTTCGCCGACACCGCACGCAAAATCGATCCGCACAAAAAGCCGATCGAGGTGGCGAAGTTGATTCAGCGGGACCATCCGACCGCCGAGAACCTGATTCGCGACACGGCCAAGAATCTCGAAGCCATCCGGCAGTTTTGCGTGGAGAAGAAGATCGTCACGATTCCTTCGAAGGTGCGAGCGAGAGTGGACGAGACGCCGCAATATCTGCGCGCGACGAGCTTCGCCTCGATGGACACGCCCGGGCCGTTCGAGACGAAGGCAACCGAAGCCTATTACTACGTGACGCCGGTTGAGCCGGAGTGGCCGGCGGAGCAAAAAGAGGAATGGCTGAGCGCGTTCAACTACTACACGACCGATGTCGTATCGATCCACGAGGCCTACCCGGGCCACTACACACAGTTTCTCTGCCTCAACGCATCGCCGGCCACGCGCCTGGAAAAGGTTTTCACAAGCTACGCGTTTGTCGAGGGTTGGGCGCATTACACGGAGCAAATGATCGTTGACGAGGGCTTCGGCACCGCGCAAATGCAGACGCAGGAAGACCCGACGCGCGCGGCGAAATATCGGCTGGCGCAATCGATTGAGGCGTTGCTGCGGCTGTGCCGGATGTGCGTGTCGATCAAAACGCATTGCGAAGGGATGTCGGTCGGGGAAGCGACGAAATTCTTCGAGCAGAATTGCTATTACGAGCGCAAACCCGCGTACCAGGAGGCGCTCCGAGGCACGTACGATCCGGGATACCTTTATTACACAGTCGGCAAACTGCAGATTCTAAAGCTGCGGGACGACTGGCGAAAGCAGGAAGGCCGCAAGTTCACGCTGCAACGATTTCACGATGAACTGCTGCGTCACGGAGCGCCGCCCATTCGTTTGCTGCGCGAAGTAATGTTGAACGACCGAACGGAGTGGCCGCGGGTATTTTAAGCGTCATTGTCTTACACGTCATTGGCTGCTACTTTTAGCAGTTAATGTCACGACAACTACCTTTGCAACATGGCACGCGCGGGTCGTAGTATCCGGGCCCTTGCCAATCTCTTGTGCGTCGCGGCGTTTGCCTTTCCTGCGGTTACCGCATCCGCACAGACCTTGATCATCACCAATGGTGTTCAAATCTACCCTGGGTTGACCAACACGACCGTCACGATGAGCAACCGTTGCGAGTTGCGCGTCACGGGGACTAATAGCCCGATCCCGGGCTGTCTAATAAATCTTAATTCGGCCGACTCGTTTTTCGTCCTGCAAAATATTCGGCCGTCCGTTGCGATCGCGAGCTACCTGTCGCAGGTGCGTGTCAACGGCGCGGTGGCAGTGGCCGACAGCAACTGTCGCGTTGTGCAATACGGGGTTGGTGCGGTCGTGGTTCCGCACGGACCGACGTTTCAACCTCTCCAGGTTTTCAGCGGACCGCACTTCACTGGCACGGCGTCGTCGCTGGGCCAATATATTTATTACCGCGGCACCGGACTGGGCGCACTGAACGCGACGATCAGTTCATTCAAGCTCAAACGGGGTTATGTGGCCACGTTTGCGCAGAATGAAAACGGAACCGGCATCAGCAAAAATTACGTCGCGCAGGATGGCGATATGGAGATCAGCGTTTTGCCCGCGGAATTCGACGACAGCGTGCGGCTCGTCTATGTCCTCCCGTGGCGCTGGGCGACGAAGAAGGGCATAGCGGGAAATATTGAGGCCGGTCTGAACCTCGGCTGGAAATACAACTGGAACATCGACCAGAACTCCACGCGCGATCTGGAATACGTCCCGATCCGGCAAACACGGTGGTGGCCCGGCCTCGACCAGAATTGGCAGACGCGCGGCGCAAATCAGTTGCTCGGCTACAATGAGCCAGATCGCCCGGACCAGGCGAACATCGCTGTGGGCGACGCGATCTGGAGCTGGCCAGATCTGCTGGGCACGGGGCTGCGCGTCGGCGCGCCGGCGGTCTCTGACGGCGGCCTGAGCTGGCTTTATTCATTTATCGATGAGGCCGAGGCCGCGGGTTTGCGAGTCGATTTCGTACCCGTGCACTACTATCGATGCCGCAACCCGGCCGATCCCGCCGGTGCGGCCACGCAGTTGTACGATTTCCTCAAAGGCATTTACGACCGGACAAAGCGCCCGCTCTGGATTACCGAGTGGAACAACGGCGCAAACTGGACCGGCTGCGGCGATCCCACTTTCGCGCAGCAGCAGGCTGCAATCGCAGAAATGATCGAGATGCTCGACAACACGCCTTTCGTGGAGCGCTACGCGCTTTACAACTGGGTCGAAGACGTGCGCCGTGTGAAGTGGGACGACGGCTCGCTTACGGCCGCCGGCGTGACGTATCGTGACAAGATTTCACCCACGGCACATGTGCAGGCGTTGCAAGACAACGGCACACGCAGCTTCACGCAACTGCGCTTTGAGACGAACACTCTCGATACCTCTGGGCACGGAAACAACGGAATCACATCCGGCAACCCAGGGTTCGCTTCCGGTCGCCAGGGCCAGGCGCTCGTATTCGATGGTCAGAATACGCTAGTCACGCTCCCACCGAATGTCGCAACCAACAACGCGTTTACGTTTGCAGCGTGGGTCAATTGGAACGGCGGCGGCAATTGGCAGCGCATCTTCGACTTTGGCAACAGCACCACCCACTACATGTTTCTCACTCCGAGCTCAAGCAGCGGCAATCTGCGGTTTGCGATTAGAAACGGCGGCAGTGAGCAAATCGTACAGACTTCCACGCTCGCCGCAGGCGCGTGGCAGCACGTGGCGCTCACACTGAGCGGCAACACCGCGCGGCTGTACGTAAATGGCGCGCTCGCCGCATCCAACCCCGGCATGAGTATTACACCGGCCAGCTTTGGTCCGCGCATAAATTTCCTGGGGAAGAGCCACTTTGTCGCGGACCCTATGTTCAATGGGCTGATGGATGAAGTGCTGATCACCGATTATGCGTTGTCGGCGGCGCAGATCGCGCGGTTGCAGACCAACACACCTCCGCAATTTACCAACGGCATTTTCGCGCGTGATTCAGCCACTGAGGGTCTGAGCTACAGCAATACCATCGCGGGTACGGCGACGGATGTGAACGCAGGTGACACGTTGACCTACGCCAAGGCTTCTGGTCCCGCGTGGCTTACGGTCGGCGCCAATGGAACACTTGCAGGCATGCCGACCTCCGGCGACGGCGGGACGAATTATTTCACGGTGCGTGTGACCGATGCCGCGGGCCAAAGTGCATTCGCCCTGGTGACCGTGAGTGTAACAACGGTGACGGCCGACGGCACGTGGATTGCCGACGCCAGCGCAATTTGGAGCGACATAAACCGTTGGAAGGACAATATCGTCGCTTCCGGCGCAGGCCGAACCGCAGACTTCAGCACGATCAACATCACGGCGAATCGCGTGGTTTCGATCGATACCTCGCGCACTGTGGGCACCTTGAAATTGGGCGACACCAGCGGCAGCGAGGGCTGGCTCTTTACCAGCGCAGGCGGCAGTGGACTGACACTCGATACTGCCTCGGCCACGCAACCGTCGATCGTGGTGACGAACACGGCGACGATTTCAGCCCCGGTCGCGGGCATGAATGGCTTCAGCAAATCGGGTCCAGGAACGCTGATTTTGCGTGGGAACAATCCACTCTCAGGCACGGTGAACATCGACACCGCGAGCACAACCGACGCGGAAGGCGCGGTGCGCGCGGCGCATCCAAACGCGCTGGCGAACGCGACTCTGATTCGAATTCGTAGCAATAACGGCGGCAGTTCGACGCTACAGCTTGACGGCACTTCGGGAGGAATCAGCCTTCCGACGCAGCTGGCCGTGAATTGCCGCAACGTCGCGACGCCCACGATCGAGAATATCGCCGGGACGAATTCCTTGAACGGCAACATCTTCCTCGATGTCGGCGGTAGCCTGTTCAACGTCGAGTCCGACGCGGGCTTGCTCGTATTCAACGGGACGAACCAATATATCGGGCTGCTGACGGGCGGGCGCAGCTACGCCTTCTCTGGCGCCAGCGATCATCTCCTGAATGGACCCATTCTCGAAGCAAGCAACGGCGCGCCCATCGGGCTCACCAAGAGCGGTTCCGGCACGCTGACTCTAGCGGCAACGAACACGTACACAAACAGCACGACCGTTAGCGGCGGCAGGCTGCTTGTGAACGGAGCGATCACCGTCAGCCCGGTGACCATCGGCAGCACGGCCACCCTGGGAGGGACCGGCGTGATCGGAAGCCGTGTAACGGTGCAGTCCGGCGGTTCGCTGTCGCCCGGCGTGGGAGTCGGCACACTCAAGGTCAACAACAGCGTCACTTTGCAATCGGGCAGCACGACGCGAATGGAACTCGATAAATCCGCTGGCACGAACGATCAGCTTCGCGTAGTCGGCTCCATCGTCTATGGCGGCGCACTCGTGGTGACCAATCTTGGCGGCGCCTTACAGGACGGTGATTCATTCCGGATTTTCAACGCCACGACCGCGAGCGGCTCTTTCGCAGCCACAAATCTTCCGCCGCTTCCGACTGGGTTGAGTTGGCAGTGGACGCCAGCGAGCGGCACATTGAGCGTGGCGTCGAACATTGCGCTGAATCCAACCAACGTTACCGCCAATATCTCCGCCGGCACGTTAGCGATTTCGTGGCCGAGGGACCACACTGGTTGGCGTTTGGAAACGAATGCCATAGGCATCGTCGATGCGAATTCGTGGTTCACACTCCCCGGCTCGACCACGACGAATCAAATCTTCCTGCCGATAAATTCCGCGAGCCGTTATGTCTTCTTCCGCCTGGTCTTCCCTTAGACGGATCATTTCATCATGCGGCTTTCGGAACCGCGTGCTGACGCAAAAATTCGAGATCGCTCTTTTCACGATCAGTCCATCCGCGCGACCCCACGATGCGAGCAAGAAATCGCGCCATTATCGGCTTGCCGAGACATCGGCGTTGATGCTCTTCGAGCGTCGCCAACGCGTCGCTGTAAAAATCTGCCAACTGATGTTCGCGGACCATATGAGCGTAGACGGGCGCGTGGCTACCGGGTGAGATCAGCGAAGCGCGCCGGTACCATTGCGCCGCCAATTGCACGTTATTTTCGCGCCGATACGCATCCCCCATCAAGCCGAAGATTGAACTTCTCATATCGTCACGCGCCTGGCCGGTGGCGCCGGTGATTTCTGTGCAGTCCATGTATGGGCTCAAAACTTGAGCGATCTCTGCAGCAGGGTGGATGGGTCCCTTGAGAAGACCGCTGGCGTTGCGCAGTGCCTTCGAGACCCGGTCTTTACTGTAGCGCATACTTTATCTATCGGCGGTTGGAATATTCGCTAAAGGAGGGCGAGTCTAAAGAAAATGGTCGGAGCGACAGGATTTGAACCTGCGACGTCTTGCTCCCAAAGCAAGTGCTCTAGCCAGGCTGAGCTACGCTCCGACGTGGACGCAAACCATCGCATATTTTTGGGCGGGCGCAAAGCCTTTTGGGCGAAAACCCAAAATTCTACCGAATTTCGAAGGGGATTTTCACGACCGAGTTGGTGAGGCGACGCTGAACGCCATTGAATAAATCCACTTCGAATGGTTTGTCAATATTGTTCCCGGCGAGATCTTCGATCGTCTTTTGGACCGCCAATCGATAACGGCCAGGCTTCCAGGCAGCACGCGGTTTTAACTGCCAAACCCGCTCATTTTCCTGGAGCCGTTTCTCACCTGCGATCACACGCTCTCCTTCACCGAAAGCATCGATCAATCGAAGCGCGAGGGCATGATCGAGTGATTCTCCGAAATCGACACGCAATGGTTCCATGGTCGACGCCTTCGGTGGCAAAACCTTCCAGCTTTTAGGATCGATCGCTGCACGGTCAGGCTGGCCCACGGCAAACCGTTTGGAGAAACTTTGCTTCAGCGGGCTTCCCGAGGAGTCAGTCCACATCCCATGAATCGTCAGTTCGTAATTCTTCCCCGCCTCCAACGCCGGACCCACTTCCTCCAGTGGAAGCACACCACGCTTGATCCTGCCGGGGTCAATAAAGAGCGTGAGCCGCTTCATCTCGCTGTCCCAAAGTTCTTCGTCGATTTGGAGAAACGGCAGATCGACTTCACGACCGGACTCGTGCCGCAACTTGATGTGGTCATAAATGTCGCCGCGGCTCATCGGAGCGGAAAAGTAAACGTAGAATTTGAGAACGTTCTCGGGAAGCACGTCCGCCGTCGGATAAATTGTCGTCACGGTCGTCTTCGCGACCACCGGAGGTTTCGGAATCCGGAAAGCAGCGGTGAGAGGGGGCAGTTTGCTTTTGCCAGCAGGCAATGCTGCGGGCCGAAACTCAGCGCGATACTCGACGCCCGGGGTCAACGGAAAGCGCGGACGAAACTGCAACACCTCGCCGACGATAGCGTGTTGTCCAGTCATCGCCTGCATGAATGGATCAAAAGCGGTCGACTCGCCGTGAACGAACACTGCGAGCACACGATTCCATTCGGCTGGGTTCAACGCGCGCGACCGCAATCGTTCCAGGTCCTTCGCAGGAATACCGGTCACTTCAACGTAGGCCGTGTTCGTTGCGGCCGAGTCGGCGCGCCACCGTACGCCGAAGTCAGTTTCAGCGGCGTGCGCGGCACTCAAAAACAGCAGCGCCGCTGCGGAAACAGCGGCGTGCCAGAACGATGAACGCAAATCGTCGATCATCAACTCAAGGCAAAGGAAGCGATTCCAGATTGAGCGAACCCGCGTCGCCACGACGAAGGACAACGGCGTGTTGAGCATCGAGGCGATCCAATTGATCAATGCCTTTCCAACTCTCGATGGTCTCGTAATTCAGGCCCTTCTTGCCACCGTCTCGGACGGGGTCAGAAATATTCTCGGCTTTCTCGATGTTGTCCGTGTTGATCTTCATGATGCCACGGCTGCTATTGGCCAGCAGCAGGTAGTCCTTGCCGCCCTTCTGATAAACGATCATGTCGAGCGGGCGATTGCGATTGCCAAGTTCGGCGATGGTCTTGCCTTTGATTTTTGCGCCGGGTTTCAACTCGCTCAGTGGAAATTGCACGAGTGGCGTGCAAGTATAGGCCGCGAGCAAGTGCGGTTCATTGCCAACTTTGAAGGGCACAAAGGTACGGACGGGCGCGCGTGTCTCGAACCGCCCGTGGGCACCATGATAGATTTCAACGCTGGTACCGTTGGCAACCGTTTTGAACGGGAACGGAATCGCGCGCAAAGTCGAGGCGAATTCCTCGTTTGACAGGCCTGCGACGAGCACGCGGTCTTCGAGAAATGCAATGTCGGTGATCGACTCGCGGCGAGGGTTGCTTTGGCGATTGCCTTCACCCACCACGCCCTCCACAGGCGCGTCGGGAAGTTCGGCCCGTGCAAACTTGACGTTGTCGAGCGAAACCAATTCGGGTTGCCCATCGCCTTTGACGCGCACAAGGACCGGAGTGGCGTCGGGTCCGCGCCCGCGAGAGACGGCCAGGTAAACGTTATGCGAAGCCGGGTTCACCACCATGTCGTCAATGAGGACCTGGTCCGCCGTCGTGCCGAGCAGCGCGGCCAGTTTTTGATTAATGCCCTCAATCTTCAACGCTTTGGCGTCGGCCTTCGTCGCCTTATCGCCGATCGCGATCGCGGAGATGGCTGCGGCTTTGGTATCGGCCACAAAAAGGATACTGTCAGGACCGAAAGCCAGCGGCCCCATGGATTTAAATTCCGCTTTGCCCTGCTTCATGCCGGCGGTGAGGTCGGCGGCTTGGGCGTCCAGGAACAATCCGAAAACCGAAACGACAAGGAGAGATGTGATCGTTTTCATAGTAGCAAATAGTTGTGACCCGCGAGGGCTCGTCTGGTTACAGCCGGAGGGTGCGAGCACGGGCAGGGAACGTCAAGTCATCATGGAAGATAGTGTTTGCCATGCCGGGGCGTTCGCGGAAACGTGAGACCAAATGGCGAAAATAATAGTGATCACAGGCGTCACCCGCGGCCTGGGGCGAGCGATGGCTGAAGGCTTCGCACGAGGTGGACATACGGTTACCGGGTGCGGGCGGACGGAGAAAGCGGTCGTGGAATTGCGCAAGGAATTCGGCAAACCACACGATTTTGCCGTACTGGACGTCACTGACAACGCAGCGGTGAAGGCGTGGGCGGAGAAAGCGATGAACAATTTCGGGCCGCCGGATTTGCTGGTCAATAACGCCGCGGTGATCAACCAGAACGCACCACTTTGGGAAGTGCCGGACGAAGAGTTCTCGCGCGTGATCGACGTGAACATCAAAGGCGTCACGAATGTGATCCGGCACTTCGCGCCGGGCATGGTGGCGAGGCGCGCAGGCGTGATTGTCAATTTCAGCTCCGGCTGGGGCCGGTCAACGGATGCGGAAGTGGCGCCTTACTGCGCGACGAAATGGGCGATCGAAGGGCTTACGCAAGCGCTCGCGCAGGAATTGCCGGAGGGTATGGCTGCCGTGCCGTTAAATCCCGGGATCATCGACACGGATATGCTGCGAAGCTGTTTCGGCGGCTCGGCTTCGTCGTACCCCAGTCCTGAAGAGTGGGCGAGGCGATCGGTGCCGTTCCTCCTGAAGCTCGGGCCGAAGGACAACGGACGGCCACTAACGGTCAGTTGACGAACCGCCGCGCTTTGGCGCGGGTTGCCAGATCCAGTCATATCCAACTGCATCGACACGCGGATCCTTCACGGGAGGTGGCGTGCCGTTATCGTCCTTTTCGTCAAATCCCACGGCATACAGGACGAAGCCATTGTCAGCCGCACGACGATAATGGAGCGGTTCGCCTGAAACGAGGTCGTGAGGGATTTTGTCGATGAACCGTGGACGCAATTCCTCCAGGTTCGCTGGATATTGCCCGTGTGCGCGGTGATATCGTTCCAGGGCACAAGCGATGACCGCGAGATCGAGGTCAGTCTGACCCCTCGTAAATCGAAGAACCGCTTTGGAGAGTGCCGGGAAGAGAAGCTTTGCAAACATGCGATAAGGATGCGAGCCCTTCAATTCAGGCAGCTCGTCCAACGCGAGCGCTTTGCGAGCATCCACTTTGCGACTTTCACTATTGACCGGACCAAAGACGTACTTTTGATGCAGCCGATTTATCGTGAGCTGGTTTTGATAGAGAAAACCACTCGGGCCGTAACGGGCAAACGCAAGTTCGGGAGGAAAGTTTTCGCCGTTGCGCATGCGCACAAAGGCGTCGTTGCTGAAGGCGCGCTCACCGCGGAGGCTCTTTGGATAATCCTCCAGCACGTCAATGCGCGAAAGGCTCTGTTGTAAATCCCGAAGTTGGTCGTCGCTCCAGCCATCCAGCGTTTCCCAAATCGTGTCGAGGGCAATGCCGAGCAGGGCGATGCGAACAAGCTGCGAGATCAGGAGAGGTTCGGACTTGAGAGATTCGCCCAGGTAAAGGAGCAGCTTGAGGTCGGCCGCCGTGTCGTTCGTGCGACCATCGTGAACTTCAGCGACGATACGCAGGCGGACCACGTTCGCAACATTCCGCAGAACCGCGAGGTGCGGAATCATCGCGGAGAAGCTCTCGTGATAGTGCACGGGGTAGTGTGAGTGCGGACGCGCCGAGGCGGCACGTAATTCGTTAATGACGTCGTCGTATTTCGATAACGCCACCAAAACGTCGGCACCTGGGGACCGGGTTTGCGTCGATTGGGGAAAGTTTGTATCGCCGGCAAAATACGCCTGCCAATCGTTGAGATCTGTTCGCTTGCCATCCTGGCGGTTGCCAAGCTTCGGCAGACGACTTTTGCTTCCCAGGGAGACGCTTTGCGTTTGGCGAACGGCATTGGAATTTTTGTAGATGACGAAAGGCGCATACTCGTAATCGAACAGGGGCGCGAAGAACGGTGTCATGGCGAAGTTCTCGTGATCGGGCACTTTCGGCGGAATGACCGAGGCAATATCGAAACTTTCGCCTTTTGCTTCCCATTCGGTCTTGAATTTCAGCCAGGCGCGTTTGCCGCGCCAGTTTTCGAACGCGATCACCAGGGCGACGAGCGTTACCAGCGCGACGATCGAAAACAGAATTCGCTTCAACCACTTCATACAGCCACCTCGGCCGGCCGCGCATGGCTCCGAGGCCGATCAATGCCAGGACGCTCACGCGTTTCAGGTGAAACATCGAGGAGGAGCTCGGCCCAGAGTCGTTGCCGCTCCTCGTAAGCCAAACGCACGTCGGGGGAGGGCTTGCTCGCTATTTGGGGTGAGGTCGTTTCCCGATCACCGGCAAAATTCAACGCGAAGATCGCTATCCACGCCGCAGCGATGCTCGCCCAGGCGGCCGGATGGGGCCACAGAAGTTGACGCCACCAGGCGATCGGCGCGCTGGACTCGACACGCAATGAGCTGAGGATTTCGCGGCGCCATCCGGGAGGGATCTCGCGCCGGGGTTGGCTCCGCAGTTTGCTCTCGAATTCGTCAAAGTTCATTTGATCTCGTCATAAAGAGGACGCAGGCGCTGCCGCAATTTGTCTATGCCATAACGATAACGGCTGGCTGCGGTATTTAGAGACGTCTTCAGCAGGTCGGCAATCTCCTCAAACTTGAGCCCCTCCCACAGGCGCAGGTGAACAACAGCGCGCTGGTCGGGCGGCAAGTCCGCGAGCGCATTGCTGAGCGCAATCCGAAAACCTTCGTCGTCCGCGGTGTTAGCAGCCTCGAATACCTGTTCGACCTCGTGGCTGAGTTCGTCGTTGTATTTGTCCCGCGTGGAGCGCCGGCGCATCAGGTCGATCGCGCCGTTGTGCGCGAGCCGCAGAAGGTAGGCGCGAACATTTCGGACATGGCGAAGCGTCTTGGGTTCTCGAGCCAGTTTCGCGAAGATATTCTGCAGTACGTCTTTGCTGTCGGCTTCGTTCCGGGTGATCTCGAGGGCGAACGCGTACAAAGCCTGCGCATGCTCATCGTAGAGCTGCTCCAGGTCGAACTCGGCGGGCATGCCTTTAGAGCAGGACGCCGCCGGCGGGAAGTTTTGTCTAGCTTATTTCAGGCGCACTTCCTTGCCAGCCGAGGCGGAAGCGTAGATGGCATCAAGGACCTGTTGAAGCTGGAGTGACTCGTCGAGCGGCACGAGAGGTTTCTTGCCGTCGAGAATCGAGGCCACAAAGTGGTGAATACGATCCTCGCTGTGCGGGAGTTTGGGAACGTTGAGGTGGATCGTCTCGTAGCCGTTGGGGCCGTTGCGGAACATGCGCGCGGGATAAAGACTGATTCCCGCGTTGTCGCCGAAAAGATCGATGCCGTATTCGCGCGTGTCACTCGGCACGTAGCCGGCCCAACTGGATTCAAGAATGACCGTGCGACCGCTTTTGAGTCGCAAAAACGCGACGGCGAAGTCATCCACATCGAAAGTCTTCTGCGGATCGACATCGCCTTTGCCCCAATCCATCTCGCCCAGGCCGCGGGGCCCGAACTTTGCGTAGGTTTGCGCGCAAACAGAAACTACGTCGAAGTCATTCATGAGGTGGAGACACGCATCGAGCAAATGGCCGCCGATGTCGTAGGCGCAACCCCCACCGGCGAATTTTTTCTGAGTGAACCACGAGCCAATGCGCGGGATGCCGCTGCGGCGCAACCAGAAGCACCGAGCGTGATACAGATCACCCGCCTCGCCGCGATCGATGATCATCTTCGCGATTTGCGTATAGCGATTGAATCGAAAATTTTGGCCGACCATCAGGGTGCGCTTGCTTTTCTTTGCCGCCTCAATGATGCGCGCGGCATCCCTGGAATTGGTGGCGAGTGGCTTTTCGATCAGAACGTGCTTGCGGGCTTTGAGCGCCTCAATGGCCATTTCCGCATGCAGATGATTCGGAGTCGCAATCGTGACCGCATCGATGTCCGGCTGGTCGAGCAAATCGCGATAATCGTTGTAGCTGCGCGGAATCTTGAAGCGCTCACTGGCTTCCTTGGCGCGCTGCGCATGGGATTCCGCAATGGCGACGGCCACCGCACGGGGCGTTGATGTCAGGCTCAAAAGATGGCCGATGCCGATTGCGCCTGTTCCGATTACGCCGCAGCGGAGCTTGTCAGCCATAAGGGTGTGTTCAGTCCTACAAAGGTATACAGAATTCTGGTAATGGTTCGCAACAGGTTTTGTAAGTCGTTGCAGCAGAGAATCTTATGCAACCAAAAAGTACTCGCGGGCCGTGCAAATCCCTGCTATTGAGGAGGCACAGCGAAGGTTCTCCATGAATAATAACACGATCCAGTACCTCCAGTCTGACGCGGCGGAGCGTGGCATTGAGATCGGCGTGCTCGTCAATTCCTTGATACTCGATGCGATCAACGCCAAGGCCAGCGACATTCACATCGAGCCGTGGGAGAACACACTCGTGGTGCGTATTCGTCTCAACGGAGTGCTGACCGAGTTGGTCCACTTGCCGCTGGATTTGATGGAGAAGATTTCCGGGCGCTTCAAAGTGATGGCGAGCCTCATTTCGTATCAAACAGGCCTTCCTCAGGAAGGCCACGCGGCGGCAGGTCCGGAACTGGGCGGTGTCGAGTTGCGCATCTCGGTCTTTCCAACGACGCGCGGCGAGAAAATTGTCGTGCGGCTCTTTGACCCGAGCAACCGCAGTTTCGAGCTGTCAAGCCTTGGATTCGACGACGACACGCTGCAGACATTTATCAAAATGCTCGCAAAACCGAACGGCTTGATGCTGCTCACCGGGCCCACGGGGTCGGGAAAGACAACTGCGATTTACGCCGCGCTGTATCATATTGTGCAGCGCTCGGGCCCTTCCATGAGCATCAGCACGGTCGAAGATCCTGTGGAGTTCAATCTGCCGATGATCAGCCAGGCCATGATCAATCCGGCCCAGGACTTCACTTATCCAAAGGCCTTGCGCTCGTTGATGCGCCAGGACCCACAAGTGATCATGGTGGGCGAAATTCGCGACCCGGAGACGGCCGCGATCGCGGTGCAGGCAGGCCTGACGGGGCACCTCGTCATCAGCACGATCCATACTGGAATCTCTGCCGGTGTTTACGCGCGCATGATCAATATGCAAATCGAACCATTCCTCCTTGCGTCGAGTATTATCGCGGTGTTGAGCATTCGCCTGGTAAGGAAGACTTGCACGTTTTGCGCGCAGCCTTATCGCCCGGAGCCGGCGATGCTACGCTTGATGCCGGAAGACCTGGTCGCGACGACAGAATTTCGGAAGGGCACGGGCTGCGCGGAATGCCTGCACACGGGCTATTCCGGCCGCACCGCGTTGACGGAGTTGCTGGTGGCGGACGAAGTGTTCCGTGACGCAGTGATGCAAAAGTTGCCGACAAAGGCGCTGCAGGAAGTGGCAATTCGACAAGGCATGCAAACGATGTTTCAAAACGGGCTGAAACGGGTTGTTTCGGGCCAGTCGACCATTGACGAGATTTTGCGTGTCGTCGCGGTGGATCAGTAGAAGAAATAATTAGAGCCTCCCTACGTCGGCTGCTACAAGGATCGAATGCTACAGACCATCCTGGGTACGCTGGCGTTTCTCAGCCTGGCGCTGGTGCTGTGGCAATTGATTGTTGCTCTGCGTTTTCCACTACACCGGCGCGTTCCAAATCCCACGTTTGCTCCGGACATCTCGGTGCTCAAGCCCTTGAAAGGCTGTGACTCCGAAACCCCGGCCTGTCTGGAGAGTTGGATGACGCAAACCTACGCCGGCCGGGTGCAAATCCTATTCGGTGTTCATTCCGTTGACGATCCTGTGTGCGCCATCGTTCGCGAGTTGATCGCGGCTCATCCTGAAATCGAAGCGCAGTTGGTGCTTTGTCCCGAGCTGCTCGGCACGAACGCCAAAGTGTCCACCTTGATTCATCTGCAGGCCGCGGCCAAGTGCGAGACGATTGCTGTCAGCGACGGCGACGTGTTTGTGTCGCAGGATTTTCTTGCCCAGGCCGTCGCTCCTTTGGAGAACTCAAAAACTGGACTGGTGAATTGCTTCTACAAATTGCCATCACCATCTGGAGGACAATTGCTCTTTAATCCCGACGCGCAGGCCATGCGCATAGAAGCCTTCGCAGTAAATTGTGACTTTTGGAGCCAGGTCCTTCAGGCTCGCTCGCTGAAGCCCATCGATTTCGCGCTTGGAGCAGTGATGATTACCACTCAAGCCCGTCTTCGCCAGATCAGCGCGTTTGAATCCCTCGTAGATTATCTCGCGGACGATTATCAACTCGGAAATCAGATCGCCAGGTCAGGCGGAGAAATCGTCCTCAGCCCCATTGCTGTCGAATGTCGCTCGGCACCGATCACCCTGCATGAAGTGTGGACACATCAGCTTCGGTGGGCGCGCACCATTCGCGTGTCGCAGCCCCTACCCTACTTTTTCAGCATCCTCAACGACTCAGCATGGTGGGTTTTTGTGTGGATAATTATTTCCGGGGCCTCTGGCGCCGCGATCACGGCTGCGTTCCTCTACGGCGCGATTCGCCTGCTTGGCTCGATGAAACTTGAGCGACGGCTTACGGGTAGATGGCAGCTGACATCTCCGTTGTTCGCAACAATCTATGACGTGATCCGCCCATTTATCTGGGGTTGGTCATTCTTCGGCAACACGGTGGTGTGGCGCGGACAAAAGTACCGTGTAATGCGCGGCGGCAAACTCGTGCCGCTCTAATCAAGCTCTGTGAGCGGCGCGCCACCAGACCGGTAGCAGGTAAACCGCGATCACGAGCGCCAGCGCGATGCCGAGGCCACACACCTTTCCCAGGCTTGCCATGCCTGCATTCGTTGAAAAACTCAGCGACCCAAAGCCTACTACCGTCGTGCTGCCGGCGAGCAGCAGCGCGCGGCCAACCGATTTTCGCACCGCGGCCAGATCTCCGTTGTACCGGCGCAACGCGAGTTGAATGTGAATGCTGTAATCGACACCCATGCCAAGCAGCAGCGGCAGCGCCATCAGATTCATCAGGTTCCATCGCCAGCCCAGAAGGTCCATGATGGCCTGCAGAGTGACCGCGCTCAGCGCCAGCGTTGCCAGGCTCAGCAGCACGTCAGGCACGTTGCGAAACGCGAGCCACAGTGAAACGACAATCAGGATCGCAATGGGGGTGATGACCAGCGGAAATTCGCGCGCGACCAATTCGAAAATGGTGGGGCCGAGAAATTCCCAGCCGGAAATGAGGGTTCCTTCGCTTGCGAGGCCCGACGGCAACGATTCCAGAAATCGCCGCGTCACGGCGCGGTCTTCCGCAGGGTACAAAAGTCCGAGCGCAAAAATTCCGTCCGAGGTTTTGCCGACAACTTTGTTGAGGACCCAACGGCTCGCCGCGTTGCTCGGCCAGAAAAGTTCGTCACGGGCGAGAGCGTGCTTCCAGGTCGCAAGGAGATTGGCCGTGAGCGCGAGCGAGTTGCTGGTAAAGCCCTGCGCAAGGACCACCTGCTGCAGTTCGCCGCTGCGCTGCACGAGGGCGTTCAACGCTTCTCGATTGCTGCGCTGATTTCCCGCGCGTGGCCACAGTTGCGTCGGCAAAGTGAAACTTCGAATGGCGCTCTGCGTGACGCCGCTTTGGAGCCACGGCTCTGCGGCCGCAAGCTTCTGCGCCACTTCCGTCTCGCCGCGGCCGCGCACGATTACCCACGCAGGTTCGTCGGGTCGCCCGAGCCGCTGCTTCATTTGCTCTACGGCCGCGTAGGCCCGGCTGTTCTTCGGCTTCAACGCGTCGGGCGAACGGTCAAACCGAATCCCGCGTTGCCAAAGCACCCACGCCGCGCACAGGAGAAGCAGCGCGGTGATGAACCATATTACCGTCCTCGGCAAAAGATGCACCGGCGCAAACAACCTTAACTTGCTGTCGTCCTGGTCGGTCTTGCGATGCCATCGCATGAGCGGCGGCACGTAGAGATAAATCATGACCACGGCGGCGAGCAGAATTCCGATCGCCACGAGTGATCCGAGTTGCCCCAGACCAGGCAACCCGCTCAAGTTCAGCAACAGGAACGCTCCAGCGGTCGTGATCGCCGACCACCAGATTCCCGCCACCGCGAGGCGGCGCACTTCCACGGTCGAGAGTTCGGGATGCGACCGCGATTCCTGGTAAAGCACGATCCCGAAGTCTTCAGCCAGGCCAAACAGGATCGAGGCGAAACCCAAACTGACGACGTTGAGGGTGCCGAATAACAGCCCGCCAACGGCAGTAGTCGCCGCCAGAATGACCACGAGCAACGTGAGCAACCAGATCAATGGCCGAAAACGCCGGTGCGTGAGATAAAATAGAACTCCGATCGTCAGCAACGTGCCCCCTGCCGAACCGGCCATGTCCTTTTCCATGCCGCCCGCGATCTCAGTTACGAACGCCGGCCTCCCCGTGTACCGCACGCGAACGTCCGCGGGCAAAGTTTGTTCGGCAACGAGTTGTTTGACCTTCGTGAGCCACGCGCGGCAGTCCTTGTAAGTCGCAAGCGACGTTCGCGATTCTACAAACAACACGCGAAATTTGCCGTCGGGCGAAACGAATAATTGCTCTCCGGACCCGATCGCGCTCGAATTTTGCTCGCCAGGCAGCCGCGTCAATTCGAGCGGATCATACGACAGGGTAGCGATATCGCTGGCCGAAAACGACGTCGCGAGACGCCCCTGCGCCTCGACCAAGGCATTAGTGAGATTTGCTCCCGAGAGGCGGTTGGTCATCGCGCGCACCTCGTCGGGGCGTTGGTTCAACCATAAATACGCAATCAACTCGGCCGACTGGCCGGGGTACTCGAGCCAGGCCGGCTGCCATGTGACTTGCGCGACCAGATTTGTTTGCGCGCGCAGCCGCGCGGCCAGGTCCCGCGCCAGGGTCTCCAGCACGTGCGGGTCGTCGCCTTCCAGCGTAACGATCAACTCGCGTGCATTGGAAAAATTATCCTGGTAGATTTTGAGGCCCTGCACCGCGGGAAGTTGCGACGGGAGCAGGTTGAGAACTTCGACATCGAAACGCAGCCGCGCTGCCCCGATCACGATTGGAATCAGCAGCAGCCACCACCACCAACGACGCAGCCCGACCATTGCACGCGCACCGTGCCCGAACAAACCGAGCGGAGGCAAGATTACTCGCTATGCGAATCGACTGCTGGTTAAAACGGCCAGTTCACGCCCACGAGGAACGACAGTGTCGCGCCCATGTTGAGTTTGGCGCTGCGATCGCCCTCTTCAAAATCTGCACCGGTCAAACCCATGAATTGCAGTCCGGCGTAGATGTCACCGTGGTCTTCGAAGTGGAACAACAAAAGGGCTTGCGCGTATCCACCGTAAACGAACTCGTCCGCGCCGAAATCCCCCTCGGACTCTCGGGACGTGCCACCCGCAAGGCTTACACGGTCACTGAATTCATAGTCTCCCGTCACATATCCAATAGCGGGACCCAAGCCACCCTGGAAAGCCCATCGACGCGCAAGTTCAAGATGGATCGTTGGACCGAAGCGAAGAGTGTGCAATGAGACGTCAAGTGTGCGGGAACTGCGAGCGTTACTAGTAATATCTTCAAACTCGGGCTCTTCAAAATTTCGGCTGATGACAGGCTGCCCTATTCCACTTGCGGTTCCACGGTGACCCGGAGGGGGGACAATAACACCGTCCGGTACACGGTAGGGATACCTGCCAATAGTGGTAACGCCAGATGCCGTCCTGCCATCCGAAATGCTAATTGGCAGGAAGCTATAGCCTGCCTCCCACCCAATAAGGGCATCGCCCCAACGCGTAATCGCCGTGCCGTAAGCCAACTCAAGTCCCAGATAGGGTGAATCGTCTTTTGTGGAGTCGCCAATTTGACCGGAAAATGACTCCGCCCGGCTAAACGTCATCAATCGACTAGCGGGGTCGAATTGATCGTCGGTATCGTAGCCCCAATTTGTGGTGACGTCGGGATCACCGGTCGAATCCGCCAGCACATAGCCGTTATCGTAGCGTCCCGGGCGGATGGGAATGTCGAAGAGACCTCCACCGGAAAACTCCGCCTCGATGTTCAGTGTGACCTGCATTCCGACACGAAAATGCTTCGTCCAATCCGCAGCCTGCGCGTGAGTGGCAGAGGTCACTGCCGCCGTGCCTGCCAGCAGCGCCGAGCAGCCTCGAGAGATGGAACGCGGTACCGTGAATGTGCGCATATTAGGGTAGTTGTATTGCGCGATAAAAGCGCATGTTTAGGTTTGTGATTGATATCTGATTCGTGCCGACAATGTCATTCGTACTGATCACCGAATTTGTGCCGATGAAGGTATTGGTCGTTATCACCATGTCATTTGTGACAAAAACAATGTTGGTTACAACCACGTCGTTGGTGCTCACGATCGAATTCGTCGTCACGACGTTTGTGTTGATTACCGTGGGGCCCAGCCGTGGCCGGCTAACCGTTTTCGGAGGGCCATAATCCACCCACATCACGTGGTTGGCTTGAGCAATGAGCAACGGAAGTGCCCTCAACGCGTTCGTGAACTGCGGGCTGGAACTATACTGCACCTCGTACGATGCCCGCGTGACCGACGGGAACTCGATTACCAGATTGGACTCAGTCATCGCGCCGAACGGCTGACGCCAGGCGATGTTCGTGATTTCCACGCCGTTGCCAGCGCTACTTGCCGTCGGAGTCACATCTCCAATCGAGTAGGCGATGAGATCGGGATCGGGGCGCGGTTCGCGATTTGGAATGAAATACTCTATCAGCATTTCCACGCTTTGCGTCGGTTGGATTGTCGCCGGGTGAACGACGAATGGGAGACCGTTGTTCGTGCCAACTGCGTTCAGAACCCGATAGGTGATATTCGAGAACATCACGCGAGCACTGGGGGCTTCGTTGGTGCCGACGTTTGTTACTGTGATGCGTTGCTCCATGGCGGCGTTTTGAGGATTGAACTGCTGAGGGCTTGAGGCGATGGCAGCAACCAATTGATTCGTGCCGGGCCGTTGCACGGTAATCGTAGCGCTGGCTGTGTTGTTTGCTGCGTTCGTGTCTGCATTACTCGAAAAACGAAAATTCGACCTGAGGACAACGTTGGTGGCTGCAGTGGGCTGGACCGTGATCTGGTAATTGGTCGTTTGTCCTGCCACGAGTGAACCCACGTTGAATATGACCCGCGGTGGATTTTGGGCCACTGAACCCCCGGTCGACGGCCTGTAGCCTCTAATTAACACCGGTCCGTTCGTAAATGCATTCGTAAGAAAGATTCCTGATACCGTTCCACCACCGCGATTGACAAGATGGACCCCGAACGTCACCCAATCATTGACGATGATGGGCTGCGTCGGTGGCGTGATGGAAACCGCGACATCCGCCGTGCCAGGCATCTCTGTCACAATGGTCGAGACGTTCGTTCTTACGACGAATTGCCCAACGTTTGCGACGATGCCGTTGGTCACGGTGGTAACCAGCCTTGGTCGCAGCGTCAGGTTGAGCACCACATTCGAACCTGCAAAAAGTTGCTGAATGAGAAAGCTCACGCTGTTGTTCCCGGGCGTAGAGGAGACATTATCATTCTGCGTCGCCGACACAAACTCGAGTGATGGAGAATAGGTGCTGGAGACTTGCACGGTGCCAAAGCCCTGGCCCGGGCTTCCCACAGTGATTGTGTACGGAATACTGTTGCTGACCCTGACCGAAGCGGGCGCGTTAACATTCAGCGTCAGTTGGGCGAATCCGATGTTCGGGAACGCCAACGCCAGCACCACACCGAGCAGAAGTCGTATTGGATAAAACTCCATGCGGTTGTCTTAGGGCAAAATCATGCACGCGCCTTCCCGCAGCGGTCAATCAGAAAGGCGGTTTCGTCGGTACATAGCACGTGATCACGCATGTTAAACGACGCAGCTTGGATTAAGTTGCGCGCGTTGAAGCCGAAAATTGCTGTTTTGCCAGCCCAATAACAATTTGCGAGCGCCTCGAAAATGCGGTAAAAGTTTTGGCTCCGAGTGGAAGGGTGGCTGAGTGGTTGAAGGCACCTGACTCGAAATCAGGCGTACGGGTAACCGTACCGTGGGTTCAAATCCCACCCCTTCCGCCAGTTCACTTCCCCTCGCCCGCCAGCCGCTCCGGTGGCACCTGAAACGCGCGCGCGCGAAACAGAAAGTCCACGATGTTGCCTTCGTGGGGCTGCAACCAGTTGAGCTGGATCGTCGGAATCGGACCGATGTTCAGCCGATCGATGTTCGTCGCGTCCTTAAGCTGGTGATCCCATGCTTTGTCGTTCGTGATTGCGCTGCACACCAAAGTTGATCCTATCTTCTCGATCATTTCCGCCTGCGGACATTCCACCACAGTCACGTACGGAAACATGTACTCGGTTTGCGCGATTTTCCGTTCCGGCGCGTCGGCGTGGATCACCCACGGGCGGAGATACGCGCAACGCTCCTTCTCCACAAGGCGCGGTCCGAACTTTGCCGTCATGTCCGTCACGCCGTCTTCTTTCATCTTCTCCAGGATCGTTCCGTGCACTCCCTTCGCCTGGCCGGGCACAGTGAACGCCGCGAGGCTCGCCGTCGGATCTTCCGGCGCTTTGACATCCATCGGCCCGAGCCGCTCCGCCAGCGCCTGCGCAATTTCCTTCGTATGCCGCGACGCCCACACCCCGGAACAATTAATGCACCCGCGTCCGCTGTTCAGGTAAACGCTGTCCACCATTAGATCGATATACTTCTCCCATTGGTCGACCACATCGTCGCCCAGAAGAATTTTGCTGAACCCCGGCCCATGGACCTGCACGCACGGATTGCCGTGATAACGCTGCACCGTTTCCGTGCTTCCAAAAATCTTCACACGCCGGCAACGGCTCACGACCTCTGCCCCCATTTCCGCGCCGCCCGGATAAATGCTGATCGACTCGCGCGGTATTCCGGCCTGGAAGAATGCCGCCGCCATGCGATACGGAGTCCACGGCTCCTGCGGCCCCGGCTTGAGCACCAAACCGACCTGCATGGGGATCACCGGCATCCACAGTGTGTGCACACCCGGTGAGTTCGACGGCAACACCAGCCCCAGCACGGGCGATTGCGCCTGATAACTTACGATCACTCCGCGCGACTCCATCCCGTAACCGCGCGTGAGAATATCCAGGTCCAGCCCGCGCGTGAGACAGTCGAGAATGCGGTCCATGTTCGAGAGCACGAAATGGTTCTTGCTCATGTTGCCTTTGCACATGTGCTCCGGCAGCCCGGTGGAGGCGGATTGCTGGCGCGCAAAATCCGCCGGCGATTGCTCGCCATCACCCATCGGCAGCGTGGCGTCGCGATAAAAATCCGCCGCCTTCTTCATCATCTGCACCAGCTCACGGCACGGAATCTCCCGCAACACTTCGCGCGCCCGTTGCGCCTTCTTCATGTCCTTGGCGAGCAGGCCGGGATTGGCCTGGCCTACTTGCGCGAGCGTTTCACCGGTAACGGAATGAATCACCTTATCGAATTCGAGGCTCTCGTAAGGCTGCCCCCAGCGGAGGATGGGAATTTTAACCATAAGCTTTAATCGCTAACGCGGGAATTTTTTCCAAGCTTACTGCGAACGCTCACCCCGCATCAACTCAATCCTGCAGCGCATCGCGATGCGGTTGATTGTCCACATTCCAACGCATCAGTTGCGCGTCCGAGGCGACGAAAGGCTTTCGCATATCTTCAGGTTCGACGTGCCCGTCCGCACAGGCGCGGTTGGCGCGCCCTCGGTGCCTTTTGAACCCCGGCTGCTTTTTCGGCGACACTGGAGTCGCGCTTGAGCCGCCGCCCACCAGCCACGATGGCGCGATCACGCCGTTCTGGCTTTGCACACCATCCATGGCGGCATCGTGCGAGCGCAGGAAATTGTCACCCACAGTGTACAAATCGCTTGGAGAACGAACGAGCGCTTCGGCCGTTCGGTTCAAAGTCGGCAGAGGGGGAGTGAACAGGTCGGAAAAACCTCCCAGCCCCAGGCGATCCCAAAAATTGCCGCCGCCCCAGGCATTGTAGCCGTAGCTATTCCAGGTCATATACACCATGTCCTCGGTCGACCCCGGCGGGCGACCGGAACCCTGCTCGAAGAGCATGGAGATGGTCGCCCCGGGATTGAGCGGGCAACGATACACCCCTCCGAGCCGGTCCTGATTCTTGGGCGGATCATCGAGCCACTGCACATCGACATACGTGATCGGCAAATCGATCACCTTCCACCAATCCCCGTGGCCGTTGCCCGTGTTGGCAGCAAACGCAGGAAAGTATTGCTCGTCAGACACGTAGCCGTTGATCGCAGTGATGATCTGCCGCAGGTTGCTTTTGCAGACCGTGTTTTTGCCGTGGTACTTGGCGTTGGAGAGGACCGGAAGCAGCAGGCCGGCGAGGATCGCAATCACTGCGATCACGACCAACAACTCAACCAGCGTAAACCCTCGCGGCACCCGGCGGAACGCCGCGTCGCAACCGAATGAAATCGCACGCTGCGCTACCTTCGGCTTCACGGTAGCGCATACTAGTCTTCCGCAGACCTCCGTCAATCAACGTAATAATGCGGCCGCGAGCCGCTGGTTACCGATTCGGGGCCATCTGCTTCCGCTGGCGTGAACCGCGTCCAACTGCTAAAACGTAATCCATGAAAGTCCTTCCACTTGCTTTCGCTCTTGGCATCGCTTGTTCGCTCCAATCCGCCGAAATCCCGCGCACCGGCACGAACTTCATCGCCACCGAAGCTTATTCCGAAGCGGATGACCAAAAGATTCTCCAACTCTTCGACGGCCTGAGAGTCGCTGACGTTTCTGACGGGATGGACGCTGTCGGCCTTCAGAATATCGGCCTCATGAACCCGGACATTCATCCACTCTGGAAAGACACCAAAGATTTCAAGCACCGCTTCATCGGCATTGCCGTGACCGCTCGTTACGTTCCGAGCCAAAAGCCGCCCGCAGGCAAAATGGACACGGCCGCCTTCGATCGCTGGGTGGGCAACTGGTATCAAAAGCATTCCAGCGAACCGTTCGTGCCGTTGCTGCGAAAAGGTTCGGCCCTCGTTATCGAAGAAGCGCCCGATGCGGACGTCGGCTCCATTGGTTCCAACAACATCATGGCCTGGAAACTCAAAGGCTGCGTGGGTGTCGTCACAAGCGCCACCGCACGCGACACCGATGAGATTATCACCGAAGGGATCCCGCTTTACTTCAAGAAACCCGGCCGCGGAATTCGGCCCGGACGCAATGAGATCGAATCCGTCAGCCGTCCCATCGTTTGCGGCGGCGTCCTCGTCATGCCCGGTGATGTCATTGTGGCTGACGGTGATGGCGTGATTGTCGTCCCGCGCAAGGTCGCCGAAGACGTGGCCAAGTACGCCCACAAAATTATCGAGGACGACAAAGCCGCCCGCCGCAGACTCTATCGCGAGCTCGGCCTGCCCGAGGACCCGTCAGTCAAAGAATAACTTCGCCTGGACCGAGTGAAATCGTGGCTGAAAAAGCGCCGCTACTTCCTGGCGCCTGGGGGAGGTGTTTCCGCGGGCGGTGGTCCTGTCTTGATGATCAAAATCCAATCGCCTTCTTCCGGCGTCGGAAACTGGCAGGTATCCGTCGTGACGACAGCCACGGCGGGGCTGGTTTCGCCGTTGCGCGGGTTGAACCAACTGATGTTCGGTGAGGGCGGCAGGGAATTGAGTTTGATCTCGATGGTGCGGTCCTCGGGCACGTACACGACCATCAAATCTTTTTTATCGGTGCGCGCTGCGGAAACATATTTCGCGGCCGCATTATTTCCCGGATTGTTGACGACGAATACTGGCGTTGGACGCAGGCGCCAAAAATCGTTCGTGGAAAAGAACCCGTAAATGTGCTTCATCTGTTCCCCTGCGGGCATGGTGAGCGCCTTTTGCCACGGCATCGGTGTGCCCGTGCCCGGATGATCCGTCGGCGCCTTCGTCCCGTCGTCCCAGCCCCATACGCCGTGGCCACCATACGTGATGCCGGCGGGCGGATTGTTCAACAGCGTCCAATACATCGCACGGCGGACGATTTCGGGGCTAATGGGCTTTTTGGATTGGTAGGCGATGTGATTTTCGTAGGGCGGCTCGAGATTGATGAACGGCTTGTGCGGCATCTTGGTCCAGTCGTCGGTGAGCGGACCTTGCGTCATCCAGCGCGACGTCGCGTCGTCGTCACCATGACCGCTTTGATAGCCGACCACATCGTACCATTTCTCATCCTTAAATTCGTTCCACACCCACTGCATGCCGCCGGGGTGCATCGTCACCGGCGCGTGTGAAACTCCGTCGAACACCGCACGCCCGATGCGCTTCCACTTCTCAGCCCTGGCACCACGGTAATCACCGTCGCCGCCCAGGAACCACATGACTGGGTTGCTCTGCCATCGGGCGACCATGTAACGCGCAAGAATGATTGCCTGATCGTCCGGCAGCGAGACACCGGGGTTTACGCGCGGATTCGATCCGCCGGCGATGGCCCACAGCAGCACTGGCACGTTGAGTAGTCCGGCCTTCGAGAGCGCATCGGCTCGTTGATCGAGCCGCTGGAAAAACTTCGGGTTGATCGCGATGGCGTTGCTGCCCGTGTAAGCGACTTGCTTGTTGACATCGCCTTCCGGTGACGCGCGCCACTGCGTGGTTACCCATTGCACCGCGCTGAATTTCTGGCGCGCGCGCTCTTTGATGTAGAGGTCCCAATCGCTGTCGGTCGACAGCAGCGCGCCGTTCCACGCTGTGTCGGCCAGGAAAAAGAACGGCGTGCCGTCGTCGTGAATCAAATAACGACCGTCGGGGGCTACGCGAATTGGCCCGTGCTTCGCAAAACGGCTGTCGCCCTTCGCCTCAGTGCAGGTGAACTCGCCCGTCTGCCCGTGCAAACCGCGATTGGCCGAGTCAGAACACTCCGTCTTGTAAGTCCACTTGCCCGTCTCGTTGGGCGCGAAGCGAACTTTCCAGGTCCGCTCGCCGTCCCAAAAGCCGTACACCCTTTGTGCCTTCCCGGACGGTGAAGTAAACGTGGCGGTCAGCGCCGCCTGCTGGACGGGGTTGGTGTGATTCGCCGAACTCTCCAGCTTCACCTCGAACCGTTCCCACTTTGCCACCGATGCCGCCGAAGCGGAACCCACAGCCACCAGCAAAGCACGCGGCAAGAAAACAAATCTGCTCATAATCTCTTGTTGATATCGCAGCATCTCGCCTGAATTAGCGCCGCATGTCAATTGATTGGCCAACGTGCGGCCTGCCTCGTATCGACTTTGCAATG
>Ga0075418_10001200_pt1 | contig 29216 bp, 28 predicted proteins | sample SoiMetdeltSBSDD2_FD_81776 | JGI IMG/M metagenome (GOLD analysis project Ga0075418, IMG submission 81776) | Bulk soil microbial communities from a Populus tree surrounding site in Tennessee, USA - Soil MetaG P. deltoides SBSDD2 | ecosystem: Environmental > Terrestrial > Soil > Tree plantation... | reverse complement strand
GCGATGGTTTCGTGGACGCGTCTGATGTCGCGGCGCAAGCCAAGGAAAACACCGACTATCGCGGCAAACGCTTCCTCAAGATGTTGGACGCCAACAAGGACGGCAAGGTTACCAATGCGGAGTTCGAGCAGCGCGCCAAGGATCGCTTTGCCATGCGTGACCTCAACTCGGACGGCGTGATCGATATCGACGACATGGGCCCCGGCGTGCGCGACCGCGCCGACCGGCGGGCGGACCAAGGCAAGGACGGCGCCGAGGCCAAGGAGCCGCGCCGCTTCACGCTGGAGCGTCTGTTCGGCCGCACCGACTTTTGCTCGCTTGGATAAGAACGGCGACGGCGCCGTTGACGCCAAGGACTTCGAGATGGCCGCTGCCGAGCGTGTCGATTTTGCCACCCAGCGCCTGCTGAAGCGATTGGATGCTAACGGCGACGGCAGGGTCAGCAAGGAGGAATTCGAGCGGCATGCCAAGGAGCGCTTCGCCATGCTGGATCTGGACGATGATGGTCAGATCACGGCATCGGACTTGCCGCCGAGGATGCGCGGTATGGGTATTTTGAAGTAAGCTCGGGATCGGACGAGACCGAACTTGCGAGGCAGCTACGTGCTGGCGCTGAAAAGCGGGTCTGGACCGCTTCTACGGTCCGGATCCGAGGACAACGACGACGAAACGCAGCTGCTTGCTCGTGTTGCGGCGGGCGAAGCGCAGGCTTTTCGCGGCTTGGTCGATCGGCATCTGCCGACCGTGCTGGCCATCGCCCGACGCATGCTGAAGGACGACGCGGAGGCCGAGGACGTGGCTCAGGAGGCGTTGCTCAGGCTATGGCGCAATGCCGCAGCCCTGGAGCTGGGCGCCGGCGGTGTGCGTCCCTGGCTGCGGCGGGTCGCTTCGAACCTGTGCATCGACAGGGTGCGTTCGCGGCGCAACACGACGGCGGTGGATCAGGTGCCGGAGCAGGCCGAGCCCGCCGGCCAGGTTCGCCATCTGGTGGAGCGCGATCTAGGAGCCCGCGTCGATGCGGCGCTGAAGGCGCTGCCGGAGCGGCAGCGCTTGGCGATTACCCTCTTCCACTATGAGGGCATGAGCCAGATCGAGGTGGGTAACGTGCTTGGAATATCGGACGAGGCCGTCGAATCGCTGCTGGCCCGTGCGCGCAGAACTCTAAAGGCAGCGTTAAGGGATGACTGGCAAGAGCTCATGCCTCAGGACGAGGCTTGAGGGAATGCAAGCGAAGGTGATGCCATGACGAATGCGGTCAACAACATGACGATCGGGGACCTCGAGCGGCTGCTCGATGTCTACGGCAGCGACCGTACGCGATGGCCGGTTGATGCTCGGTCCGGGGCTGGCCAGCTGGCCGCACGCGACAAGTCGGCGCGCCGGCTGCTCGGAGAGGCGGAAGCCCTCGACCGTGTGCTGGAACGGGCGCCGCTGCCTTCGCTGGCCAGGGAAGCAGCGCTCGCCGATCGCATCATTGCCGCCGCTCAGCGCTCGCCACGCATCGTGCACATCGATGATGCCGCCGCGCCAGTGGCGGCTGGCGGGGGCGGGACCGTGATCCATTGGCCTGGCGTGCGTGCCAGGGCGCAGTGGCTGAAGTCCGACGCCAGCCGTGTGGCCGGTTTGTTTGCCGCTTCCTTGCTGTGCGGCATCTATTTCGGCCTGTCGAACGTGCCGGAGGGTGCGCTCGAGAGCATGGCGGGCGGCGCGTTCAGCGCCGGTACCAGCAGCGCCCCGACGCTGGCCCAGCTCGATCTGCTGGACGAGGACCTGCTATGAGCGACGTTGTCATGAGCATGGGGCAGGCGGCGCGGCGGGCGCCGCGCTGGATGTTGCTGCTCCTGATTGCGTCGCTGGCTGTGAATTTCCTCTTCCTGGGCCTGGCGGCTGGAGCGCTGTGGAAGTTCCGCGGCCCACCGCAGATGGCAGGCGTCACGCCCAATCTGCTCGGGTATGCGAGTACGCTTCCTTCAGATCGGCGCCAGGCGCTGTTGCATCAAATAGAGGCCGAGCGCCAGCATCTGCGCCCCTTCCGACGCGAGGTTCGGGTCGCACGCGAGGAGACAATCAAAGCGCTGGTGGCCGAGCCGTTTGATCGAGCGGCGTTCGTGGCGGCCCAGGACAAGCAAAGCGCAGCCGAGCAGCGCGCGCGCCAGGCCGTGCGAGACCTATACGCCAAGATCGCGACGTCACTGACGGCTGAGGAGCGGCGCGCCTTCCCGGGCTGGCGCGAGCATCGTCGGCCGCACGGCCAGAACCTGCTGGATGAGCCGGATCAACCCGCTCAGGCCAAGCAGTAGGCCGCTCGTCGACTGGGCATGCAACCACACTCATCTGACGTTGAGCGGCGCTGGAAGCAGTGCGCTGGAGCGGCCCGCCATGTAGTAGACGACCAGGCCCACGTATTCGCGCGCAATGAAGTCGATACGACGCCAGCCCTCGGTGAGCGCGGTATGGAAGCGTAACGGCTGGAAGCGAGAGCTGGTGCGAAAATCGACCGGCCATGCCTCGACCGGCACTCCGGCCCGCCGGAAGCAGCCGATGGCACGCGGCATGTGCCACGCCGACGTCACAAGCAGCCAGCGCTGACCGGCCGTTGGCTTGATCAGCCGCGCGGTGAATGTGGCGTTCTCGTAAGTATCGCGCGAGGCGGTTTCAAGTGTGATGCGATCCTTGGCGATGCCGAGTGCTTCAAACAGGCGGGCGGCGGTCTCGGCTTCGGGCGGCTCGCTTGCGAACACCGCCGCCGACCCGCCACTGAAGACGACACGTGCGTTGGGCAGCCGGCGGGCGAGCGCAGCCCCTTCGGTGTAGCGCTCCGCCGCCTCGTTCAGCCCCGCCAACTCGCGCCGTCCGGCGCGGCCATCCTCCGAACCGCCCAGCATGATGATACCGGTGATGTCGCTACCCGTCAGATCGGCGCGCGCAAAGCGGTTCTCCAGGGGAGCAATGATGAGATCGCCTACGGGCGAGATGCCGCCGATCACCAGCACGGGCACTGCCACGAACAGGAGGCGCCGACCCAGCCGGCACCACGAGGTGGTGCAAAGAATGGCGGCAACGACCACGGCGCCAATGATCAGGGTCGATGGCTGCGCCAGAAACCACAGCACTTTCGCGGCGTAGAAGAACAAGGCGGGCGCATCCGTCCGGCTATGGCTTCTACTGTCCGGTCACCCTCGTCATGCCGCGCGTTCGATGGCCACCGCGGTGGCCTCGCCGCCGCCGATGCAGAGCGCCGCCACCCCCTGGGTCTGCCCGTGCTTCTGCATAGCGTGCAGCAGCGTGATGAGGATGCGCGCTCCGGATGCGCCGACCGGATGGCCGAGTGCACAGGCGCCGCCGTGCACATTCATCTTCTCGTGCGGAATGCCGACGTCGCGCATGGCCGCCATGGTCACGACCGCGAAGGCCTCGTTGACCTCGTACAACCCGACCTCGGCGGCCGACCAGCCGACCTGCTCGAGCAGCTTCTTGATGGCGCCGACGGGCGCGGTGGTGAACCAGGCCGGTGCCTGTGCGACGCTGCAGGTGCCGACGATCCGAGCAAGCGGTGGAAGCTTGCGGCGTTTGGCCTCGCTGGCGCGCATCAGCACCAGGGCCGCAGCGCCGTCCGAGATCGAGCTGGAGTTGGCGGCCGTCACCGTGCCGCCGTCGCGAAACGCAGGCTTGAGCTTGGGGATCTTGGTCGCGTCAGCTGTGAATGGCTGCTCGTCGCGTGTCACCTGCGTGCTGCCGGATCGCGTTTTGACCGTCACGGCGACAATCTCCTTGGCGAAGGAGCCGTCTTCATTGGCGGTCTTGGCGCGCTTGAGGCTTTCGATGGCAAACGCATCCTGGGCCTCGCGCGTGAACTGGTAATGCTGCGCGGTGTCCTCCGCGAAGGTGCCCATGAGGCGACCCTTGTCGAAGGCGTCCTCCAGCCCATCAAGGAACAGGTGGTCCTTCACTTCGGCGTGGCCGAGACGGGCACCGCTGCGCATTTTCGGCAGCAGGTAGGGCGCATTGGTCATGCTTTCCAATCCGCCGGCGACGATGACGTCCTGGGGGCGCACGTGCAGGGCATCGAAGCCCATCATCACCGTCTTCATTCCAGACCCGCACATCTTGTTTACAGTAGTGCAGGGCACCGACTGGGGCAGCCCGGCGCCGATCGAGGCCTGCCGTGCCGGTGCCTGACCCTGTCCGGCCGGCAGCACGCAGCCCATCAAAACCTCGCTGACATCCCTCGCATCAATCCCCGCGCGTGAGACGGCGGCCTTGATGGCAGCGCTGCCCAGCTGCGGTGCGGTTAGTGACGCCAATGCTCCCTGGAAGCCGCCGATGGCCGTGCGAGCCGTACCAACGATAACGATGGGATCTTCGGCCGATTTGGACATGTGAGCGCCTTCCGAGTGGTCAGGTGTTTGAGACGATGGAACACATGGCATGCGGCGTGGTCAACCGCACGCGAGAAGCTCTTTTGCCATGTATGACGTGTGCGCATACCGCGGCGCCCGCGCACCGGCCGGAAAAAATTGTACAATGGGGCTGGAACCAAGCGCCGCTGGCGGAGTTGGTACTCACCGCTTGAGCGCAAAAGCATGCCGGTGGGGAGGATTTGGGCAATGATGATTGGACGGGTCTGGCGCGGTTGGACCACGCATGCAAACGCCGACGCCTTCGAGGCGCACATGCGCAACGAAGAATGGCCGGCCATTTTTGCAAGAAACATCAAAGGACTTCGCGAGATCGAATGCTTGCGGCTGGTTCGGCCCGGTCACACCGAGTTCAAGACGGTGATGCGCTTCGAATCGCTCGACGCCGTGCGCGAGTTCGCGGGCAAGGACTTCGCCAAGGCAGTGCTCATGCCGCGCGCGATCGAATTGCTCCGCCGCTACGATGCCAGGGTGGAGCACTTCGAGATTCGTGATGTTAGGTCGAGCGAGGCGCCGCCCATCCTCGAGCCTCCCGTTGCGACCGAGATTGCGGTCGAGCCACCCGTGCCAGTCAAGACGCGACCAGGGCGGGCGCGTCAGTCGGCGTAGTCCGGTTCATTACGGTCCAGGATGCGCTTCAAGGCCGCGAAGTGGCGCTCGGACGGCACGGGATCGTACTTCGGGGCGCTCCGGATACTCTTGGTCACTTCGACCACCGGATCGGGAAGCTGCTTTAGTCGCTGACCGGTCCACATGGCGTAAATCTGCACCTGCGCGGCGCGCTCCACGTAGTAGAGCCGGTCGTAGGCCTGCGCCACGGTCATTCCGCAGGTGGTGATGCCGTGGTTGGCCATGAACAAGATGCTCTTCTTGCCGATGACTTTGGCCAGGCGGTCGCCCTCCTCGGGGTCCACCGCGGGGCCGGTGTAGTTGTCATCGTAGGCGATGGCGTTCATCAGCAGCACCTCGGTCTGCCCGATCTCCTTGATGCGGGGATCCTCGAGCCGCGTGAGCGCGCTGGCATAGGGCATGTGCGTGTGGAAAACGGCCGCGGCCTGCGGCAACGCCTTGTGAATCGGCGCGTGAATGCAGAAGCAGGACCGCTCGACATCGCCGGAGCCGCGTTTCACCTTACCGTCGTCGATACCGACCTCCATGAACGAGGACGCCTGCACTTCCGACCAGTGCATGCCGAACGGGATCTGGTAGTAGCGGTCGGTGCGCCCAGGCACCGTCAATGTAAGGTGGTTGAAGATGCCTTCGTTGAAGCCGTGCATAACGGCGAGGCGATGGGCGGCGGCCAGATCGACACGCGCCTGCCACTCGGCCTCGCTGCATTCCTGGCGACTGACGGGCGAAACCTTGAGCTGCATCGCGATATCCTCCTGGTCTTAGCGGTCGGCGTGGCCGGCTTGTTGAAGCAAGTCTAGCAAAACCGCTGCGGCTTCCGGAAGGCCGTATCGCATGATTGCACCCGCAACGGCTGCCCGCGCTGCACCAATGTCCCGCAAAGGATAAGTGCCTGCCTCGCTTGACCGAAGGCCGCGCTCAGGCAATGTGCGATCACGCAATCGTGCCCGGCGGCTGGCTGGGCTCTGACGGACGATCGATGGCCTCCTCACTCGGCAACATCTTGCGCCTCGGCCGCGCTGGCATCGTGCTGGCCCAGCATGGCGTGCGCTTCGTGCCGGCCGGGGTGAAGGCGCCTTGGGTCTTGCACGCAGCACGTGTCGCCACGTTGCCAATCCGCGCCCTGACTTGGCCACTGCGTATTGGCCGGCCGCAGGAGGCCCGCGTCGCCGATGCCCTGACCAGCCTGGGGCCCAGCTACATCAAGCTCGGCCAGTTCTTGGCCACTCGTGCCGACCTGATCGGCCCGGACCTCGCCAAGGACCTCCGCCACCTGCAGGACAAGCTGCCGCCGTTCTCCATGCAACAGGCCCGCAGCGCCGTGCAAACCGCGCTCGGCGGTAGACTGGAGGATCACTTCGTCGAGTTCGGGCCGCCGGTGGCTGCTGCCTCCATCGCCCAGGTCCACAAGGCCGTTGTGGTCGACGACGGCGTGCCGCGCTCGGTGGCCGTCAAGGTGCTGCGCCCTGGCGTCGAGAAGCGTTTCCGCCGCGATCTCGACAGCTATTTCTTCGCGGCCCGGCAGATCGAGCGCTTCCATCCGCCCTCGCGGCGCCTGCGGCCGGTGGCTGTAGTGGACACCCTTGCACATTCGGTCGAGATCGAGATGGACCTGCGCCTGGAGGCCGCCGCCATCTCCGAGATGGCGGACAACATCGAACGGGATGGCAACCTGCCGGATGGCCGCTTCCGCGTGCCGGCCGTCGATTGGCGTCGCACGTCGAAGCGCGTGCTGACGCTGGAGTGGATTGACGGCATCCCGATCGCTGATCACGCGGCCCTGCGCGCCGCCGGGTTCGACCTGAAGGCGCTGGGCCTCACCGTGCTGCGCTCCTTCTTGCGGCACGCCATGCGCGACGGCTTTTTCCATGCCGACATGCATCAAGGTAACCTGTTGGTCGATCGGGACGGCAAGGTGGTGGCCGTCGATTTTGGCATCATGGGCCGGCTCGGCCCGATGGAGCGCCGCTTTCTCGCCGAGATCCTGCACGGGCTCATCACGCGCGACTACCACCGTGCCGCCGCCGTGCATTTCGAGGCGGGCTATGTACCGCCGCACCATCCCGTGGAGGTGTTCGCGCAGGCCATGCGCGCCATCGGCGAGCCGATTCATGGTCGCACGGCCGACGAGATCTCGATGGCCGACCTGCTCGGCCAGCTGTTCGCCTATACCGAGGTGTTCGACATGCAGACGCGGCCGGAGCTGATCCTGCTGCAGAAGACCATGGTGGTGGTGGAAGGCGTGGCGCGCTCGCTCGACCCGAGCCTCAACATGTGGACCGCCGCCGAGCCGATCGCCAAGCAGTGGGTGGAGGCGAACTACGGCGTGGTCGGCCGCCTGAAGGAAGCCGGCGAAGGCGCCGGCACGCTCGGCAAGGCGTTTGCCGAGGTGCCGCGCGTACTGGCCCAGGCCGAGCGCATGGCGCTGGCGCTCGCCGACATGGCGCGCGGCGGCTTGCGTCTGGATGCAGATACCGTGGAGCGCCTGGCCGCCGCACAGGCGCACGCCAACCGCTGGACCCGCCGGGCCCTGTGGGTCGCTGCGCTGGCGCTGGCGGCAATTGCCGCCTGGTTGATTGTGCCGGTGAGGTAGGTCTCTAGGCATCGCCCATTGACGCATGGGCAATTCCCCATAGAATGCCCCCCATGAGCGGAACGGCCAAGCAGCTGCTGGGCGAGATCGAGGGCTTTCTCGCCCAGTTCGATATTACGCCCAGCAAGTTCGGCGTTGCCGCCGTCAACGATGGTCATCTGGTGGCCAAGCTGCGCAAAGGCAGTAGCGTGACGCTCAAGACGGCCGACCGGGTGCGCGCCTACATGGCAAGCCAGCGCCGGGCGGCTCCGTCGCAGATCGCTTGCCGTGCAACAGTCCCCGCCGCCTATCGCGTGCTGCTGATCATCGGCGGCGGCATCGCCGCCTACAAATGCCTCGACCTGATCCGCCGGTTGCGCGAGCGCGGCATCGCCGTGCGCGCCGTTATGACCAGGGCGGCACAGCAGTTCGTGACGCCGCTGTCAGTCGGCGCGCTCAGCAATGACCGTGTCTTTACCGAGCTGTTCGATCTCGACGATGAGCGCGAGATCGGCCACATCCGCCTGTCGCGCGAGGCCGATGTGATTGTGGTCGCACCTGCCACCGCCGATCTGCTTGCCAAGATGGCCGGCGGCCATGCCGACGATCTGGCGTCATCCGTGCTGATGGCGACCAATAAGCCAGTCCTGGTGGCGCCCGCCATGAACCCGCGCATGTGGCTGCATCCGGCCACGCGCCGCAACGTGGCCCAGCTCGCCGCCGACGGCATCGCCTTCGTTGGTCCCAACGTCGGCGAAATGGCAGAGCGTGGCGAGGCGGGGCTCGGCCGGATGGGAGAGGTGCCGGAGCTGATCGACGCGATCGCCTCTCTGCTCTCGTCATCGGCTGGGGCAAGCGTCAGCGCCAAACCTCTTGCGGGCCGCCACGTGCTGATCACCAGCGGACCGACGCAGGAGGCAATTGATCCGGTGCGCTATATCGCCAATCGCTCCTCGGGCAAGCAAGGTTCGGCAATCGCTGTCGAGGCCGCAGCGCTGGGCGCACGCGTCACGCTGGTAAGCGGGCCAACGCGTCTATCCGATCCGGCTGGCGTCGAAGTGGTGCACATCGAATCGGCACGCGAGATGCTGGAAGCGGTGCGCAATGCGCTGCCAGCCGATGTTGCCATCTTTGCCGCTGCGGTCGCCGACTGGCGCGTGGCCACGCAGTCGGATCAAAAGATCAAGAAGTCGCCCGGCAAGAACGCGCCGCGCCTTGCGCTGGTGGAGAACCCCGACATCCTCAAGGCGATCGCGGCAGAGCGGAGCGGCCGACGGCCGGGGCTGGTGATTGGCTTTGCGGCGGAGACACAGAACGTCATCGAGTTCGCGCAAAAGAAGCGCAAGGCCAAGGGTGCCGACTGGATCGTCGCCAACGACGTGTCGCCGGAAACGGGCATCATGGGTGGGGATCGCAACGCCGTGCACATCATCTCGGAAGAGGGCGTGGAAAGCTGGCCAGAGCTCGACAAAGCCGAGGTCGCCCGCCGGCTGATGGCTCGGGTTGCGAGCCGCTTCGCCGACGCTCGGGCTGAGCCTGCATGAGGCGCACTACTGCCAAGCCGACCATCAAAGTGAAGCTCGTGCGTCTGCCCCATGCCGAGGGGCTCGATCTGCCAGCGTATCAATCTCCCGGGGCTGCCGGCATGGACCTGCTGGCGGCCGTTCCCGCACGCAAGCCGATGCGGCTTGCAGCTGGGGCCCGCGGTCTCGTCCCGACTGGCTTGATCCTGGAGCTACCCGCAGGCATGGAAGCACAGGTGCGGCCGCGCTCGGGCCTTGCCTTGCGGCACGGCATCACGGTTCTGAACAGCCCCGGCACCATCGACAGCGATTATCGCGGCGAGGTGATGGTGCTGCTCGCCAACCTGGGAGATGCAGCGTTCGACGTGCGTCGTGGCGAGCGCATCGCCCAGCTCGTCATACAGCGCATAGAGCAGGCCGCGCTCGTGGAAGTTGCGGCAACCACGACCACCCGCCGCGGCACCGGCGGCTTCGGCTCGACGGGGCGCAAGTTACTGCGCCACATTACGAAATCGAAATCTCGTCGCTGAGCCTAAGCGCCGTCACAATGCCCCGAAGGAGGCGCCGCTTCGCCGTCGCCGCACCGAAGGCCGGCCGCAAACCTCCCATATAACAACCCAGCATTTTTCTGAATCTTTGCTTGAAAGGAAAGGTTATGCGCATCTGGACATTTGCTCCTCTCCTGTTTGCTGCAGTCAGTGCATTCGGCTTCGGCGCAAGACCTGCCGCCGCCGACCAGGGTATGCGGATCTCCGGGCCGCACGTGCATGACAACCTGGCCATCTACTTCGTGCACGGCGTCAGCGCCGGCGGGGCAATCCCGCTCACGCTTCAGGAGGCGCTGGCCAAGGGCAGCGTGCAGGTCGTCGAAACCGGCCAGGTCAACGAACTGCAGATCGAAAATACCGGCGACGAAGAGGTGTTCATCCAGGCCGGCGACATCGTCAAGGGCGGCAAGCAGGATCGCGTCCTCACGGTGAGCTTCGTGCTGCCCTCCAAGTCCGGGCGCGTGCCGATCGCTTCGTTCTGCGTCGAACAGGGCCGCTGGTCAGCGCGCGGCAAGGAAGACCAGTTCAAGTTCTCCAGTGCGCACGAGGCGATGCCTTCGCGTTCCGCACTGCTGGCCATGGTGACGCCTTCCGAACCGGTCAAGACGGCTGAGCCCGTCCAGGACAATGCGACAGGACGCCAACAGCAGAGGGTGGTTCGGACCCAGCGCGGCGGCGATGACGTTGCGGAGAAGCAGCGCAAAGTCTGGGACTCGGTCGCGTCCACACAGGGAAAGCTGTCAACCGGTCTCAACGCGGAGCTTTATGCGCCACAATCGGCCACCAGCCTGCAGCTCACACTCGAGCATGAGAAGCTGAAGGAGGCGCGCGCCGCCTTCGCGACGGCGCTCGAAGCTGCCGGCCTTAGGGATGGTGACGTGGTCGGCTACGTGGTCGCTATCAATGGCAAGATGAGCAGCGCCAACCTCTATCCCTCGAACGGTCTCTTCCGGAAGATGTGGTCGAAGCAACTGGCGGCCACGGTCACCGAGGCGATCGGCGAGAAGCGCGAAGCAGTCGCGCCGGAGGCGCCGAAGTCTGATGTGGCAATCGAGTTTCTCGCCGAGGCCGAGCGCGGCGCCAAGCAGGAGCGCGCGGTAGCCGCCGGCGCACGGATCGAGACGCGTGATGCAGCGGGCGCCCTCTACAACGAGGCGCGCCAAGCGGACGGCAAGTGGGTACATCGCAACTATCTGGCCAAGTAAAAGCCCGGTCCTCTATCCGCTATCCCAGATCGTGCGCGGGGCGCCTATCCGGGATGGCGGGCTCGCTCGGCAGGGCAATTCAGCTACACTGGGCGCTGTCGAGTGGCAGCTGCCGCAGAGTCTCGCATGCCGACATCGTTGCCGCCCTTGCGCGTCGTCCTGGCCCTCACCGCGACGTTTGTGATTGCGGCATTGGCCGCCGCAGGCACCCAGGCGCAGACGCTGGGCAGCACCGGTGGCTCGTTCGAGCTGACGGATCAGACCGGCAAGCCATTCTCCAGCCAAACTCTGGTCGGGCGGCCCTATGCCATCTTCTTCGGCTTCACACACTGCCCGGATGTCTGCCCGACCACGCTCGTCGAGATTAGCAATCGCCTGGCCGCATTGGGTGCCGAAGCCGACAAGCTTCGCGTGGTGTTCGTGAGTGTCGACTTCGAACGCGATACACCCGACGCGCTGCGTGCGTATCTCAGCTCATTCGACGCGCGCATCATCGGACTGAGTGGGAGCGAAGCCCAGCTTGCTGAGGCCGCCAAGGGCTGGAACGCCCACTACGATAAGTTCATCGAAAGCAACGGCAGCATAACCATCGTGCACACGGCCCACGTCTACCTGATGGACGCCGACAATCGCCTGATGGCGACACTGAATTTCCAGGAACCCGAAAGCGAGCAGCTCGCCAAGCTGAAGAGGCTGTTGGCGGGAAAGCCCGCCAATTGAGTGCGTGGCGGTCAGCGCGCTATGCGGGTGATCTTGGAGCCTTCAAGGGTCAGATTGTACATCAGGCCCTTGTTGTCGAAGATGAAGCCAACGATCGGGCTGACGATCTTGCTCGAGTCGATCGAGCCGCCAACGCCCACGGTGATCAGCGCCACCGACCCGTCCACGCCAATCTTCCAGCCGTTGACGCGCCGGAAGCTTGAGAGCGCATCCTCGGTCATAAAGACGATGATGATCGAGCGCGCCTGGGCGCCGAGCTGGAATCCTACGGAGGCCGATACAGTGTTGTAGTAAGCGACCGTCCGGCCCCGAGCGAGCAGCGCGCCCTCGCCGTACTCTCCGCCGATGCCGATGCCGGCCTTGATGACCGAGGGGAACACCAGCACTGCGGCCGACTTCAACAGCAGCTCGCGCGAGCCCCTAATGTGGAGATCGAACTGGTACAGCGTCTCCTGCACCTCGGCGTCGATCTGGGCGCCCGATTTGGCTTGCACGGGCAGCGCCGATCCTGCGACTGCGAAGGTCGAAAGCAGCGAGAGCGAGAGAGCTTCGCGACGGGTGATAATGGCCATGATGGTCCCCGATTTGCTATGGCTAGTCAGCGACGCAAAGCGACGTTCACGTCACAGATGGCGCCTATCAGCGTGGTTTGACCAGAATCGGGCAATTGGCACTTTAACCAAACTGCTAACCTGCAGCGGAGAGCGGGCGCGAGATTTCCTCCAGCGGTTTGCGTTCGGCCGCGATGCCCCATCGCACCATGACGAGGGCTGCGGCTACCATCAGGACCGAGCCGAGTGCATAGCCGATGAACACGCTGGGCCGCGAACCGGTCTCGATCAGGGCGCCCATCAGCCACGGCCCTATCACACCGCCTACGCCCGTGCCGACCGCGTAGAAGATGGCGATGGCCAGTGCGCGCATCTCCAGGGGAAAGGTCTCGCTGACAGTGAGGTAGGCGGAGCTCGCCGCCGCCGAGGCAAAGAAGAATATCACCGACCAGCCCAAGGTCAGCGTGCGCACCGAGACAAGGTCCTGCGCGAACAGGAAGCCGATGCCGGCAAGCAGCAGACCCGATATCAAATAGGTGATAGCGATCATCGGGCGGCGGCCCCAGGTGTCGAACAATCGCCCGAGCAGCAGAGGCCCGAGGAAATTGCCGGCCGCGAACGGGAGGATGTACCAGCCGACATGATCGGCCGGCACGGCGTAGAAGTCCGTCAGAATCAGCGCGTAGGTGAAGAAGATGGCATTGTAGAAGAACGCCTGCGCCGCCATCAGGCTCAGGCCGACCAGCGAGCGCTGCCGCTGCGTCGTGAAGAGCACGCTCGCCGCTTCGCGCAACGGCGTATGCGAGCGCATGCGAAGGCGAATGCGGGCAAACGGACCGGAGCTGAGCACGTGCCCCCGCTGCCTCAGGCTGTGCTCGATGCCGGCCACGATCGCCTCCGCCTCGATGGCACGGCCATGCGTGACGAGCCATCGCGGGCTCTCGGGAATCCACATCCGCATTACGAAGATAACGGTGCTGAGCAGCGCCCCGATCGCAAACGCCGCGCGCCAGCCGATGTCGACGGGTAGAAATGCCGGATCGAGCAGGGCAATCGACGCCACGGCGCCGATGGCTGCGCCAAGCCAGAAGCTGCCGTTGATGACGAGATCGGTCCAGCCGCGCACGCGCGCGGGAATCAGCTCCTGAATGGTGGAGTTGATCGCTGCATACTCGCCGCCGATACCGGCTCCGGTCAGGAAACGGAACAGGACAAAGCTCCAGAAGTTCCAAGAGAACGCCGTGGCTGCGGTCGCAATCAGGTAGACCGTCAGAGTGACGAAGAACAACTTCTTGCGGCCGATACGATCGGTGAGCCAGCCGAAAAACAGCGCGCCGAGCACGGCGCCGGCAAGGTAGGCGCTGCTGGCGAGCCCGATGTCGGTATTGCTCAACTGCAACACCGGGCTCTGCTTCAGCGCGCCTGCTACGGCGCCGACCAGCGTTACCTCGAGCCCATCGAGTATCCAGGTTATGCCGAGTGCTGCCACCACCAGAGTGTGGAACCGTCCCCAGGGCAGCCGATCGAGGCGCGCCGGCACGTCGGTTTCGACGATGACGCCGAGCGAAGGGGAGTCGTCGCGTTGAGCGTCGAGAACTGCCATGGAGTTTCGCTCCTGCGCCGACCGCTCAACTTGCAGACCATGGCCAAGGTTCCGCTGTCGAGGTCGACACTGCGCATAATGAAGTGCAGGCATGTGACACGCGGCAGGAACCTCTCATGAAGGTCCGCATTAGCACTTGCAAGTTGAGGCGTTAGGGAACGGTGCCATGGCAGCCCAATCGAAGGTCGCGCTGGCGGGATTGCTAGCTGCTGGCCTGCATCTTGCGGCAGTGCCCGCCGGCGCCGCTACCATGGCCGATACGGTGCAGGAGACCATGGGCGCTGCCGTCTACGCCTCGGATGGCCATGAAGTCGGCAAGGTCGTCGACGTGTCGGTGAGCGACGACGGCGAGATCGACGCCGTGCGCGTCAAGACAGGGTCCTTTCTCGGTTTCGGCCAGCATGTCTTGGCCTTGCCCAAAGGCAGTTTCATGGTTCTGCGCGGCGCGGTCGTGGTGGACCTTCCCGCCGAAGCCATTGAGACATTGAGACCCGTGCCGGCGAACGAGTAGCGCCGCGCAAAATCTGTAGGTCGCGGTCGGGCTCGGCGTCACCATCAACCCTGCCGGCCAATCAGCTGCATGCGGCTACGTGCTGGAGCCATGACCAGCCATGGCTTGTGCCCGCAGCGCCAGCTCGCACACCTTGAAGCAGTGGCGTTGCTCCATGGCCGTCTCGGTCCGCTCGAAGATATCCTGGCGAAGGTTGGGGTAGTAGGGCAGGTCGGCGTCCGAGCAGTCGACGTAGCGCGTGCCCTTGTTGTCGACCAGGAACAGATGGTTGGTGCCGGGCCGCCCGGCGATGTCGACATACTTGCGCATCTCGATGGTACCTTCGGTGCCGACAATGACACAGCGGCCGTCGCCCCAGGTGTTGAGCCCGTCCGGGGTGAACCAATCCAAGCGGAAATAGCCAGATGCGTTGTCGGTTTCAAGCATGACCTCACCGAGGTCGTCGAGGCCGGGATCGTCGGGGTGGGCGACGTTGACGGCGCGCGCGGCGACGATGCGCGCGTCCGTCGCGCCCGTGAAGAACAGGAACTGGTCGAACTGGTGCGAACCGATGTCGACCAGGATGCCACCGTAGGCTTCGCGGCGGAAGAACCATTCCGGGCGTAGATGGCGGTTCAGCCGATGCGGGCCGAGCGCGCAGGTGTGGACGACGCGCCCAATGGCGCCGGCCTTCACAAGTTCGTTGGCGCGCGTGGTTGCCTTTACCTCGAAGCGCTCCGTGAAATTGACGGACAATATGCGCCCTGTTTCTGCCTGCACTCGCTTGACGGCTTCAAGCTGCCCGAAGGAAGTCACGCCCGGCTTGTCGACCATGAAGTCCTTGCCGGCCCGCATGGCCTCGATGGCCAGATCCGCGCGCTCGCAGGGTATGGCGGCGCAGGTGATGAGGTGGATGGAAGGGTCCTCGATGAGCTGGCGCCGGTCGGCCACGCGGGGGACGTTGGGGAAGCGCTCGATGAACCCCTTCAACGGCACCACGTCATGACTGGTCCAGAAGCCGACGCACTCGGCGCCGATGTCAAGAAGGCTCTTGACCTGGTCGTAGATGTGCCGGTGGTCTAGGCCCACCGCTGCGAAGCGCAGCTTGGGGTAGGGCGTCGTGCAGGTGCTCGGCATGGGGCCTCTGCTTGCTCGTTGAAGCGGCCGGGTCAGTCTCGGTGAGACATCCCGCGGTCCATCCTCTCAGAGGCGCTCTACTTCGTCGAGCGCAAGCCGACCACGCCGTACGGAGCCGCGTCAGGGCGCGGCGCACCGCCAAGCCAATGGGCGATGGCCAGCCGCAACCGAAGAGGCAGTACCAGGCGGCGGTGGCCTGCGTTTGGCCAGCGCCGAAGCAGCTTGGTCGTTCGTTGCCGCGCGGCGACACGCAGTTGTGTATGCCATGTCGCCATGCGGTCCGCGCCCGAGCCTCGGGTACCGGCATGCAATCTTTCAGCATATCCACGGATGCAGCCATGCCACGTTTGCCTGCAATCTTCAGGAGATGCGAGAATGCCGCCCGGCGATTGCATTTTGTGGCAGCGGGCTTGGCAACGGAGACTGAGCGATGGCCGTCCTCTCCTTGAAAGCTGGAGCGCCAGCCGGGCACGTCGAGCCGAGCCTCAATCGGGTCATGGGTCCGTGGCTCCTCCTGCTCTTCATCGTCGGTGACATTCTCGGCACCGGTATCTATGCGCTCACGGGCCAAGTCGCCAACCAGGTCGGCGGCGTGGTATGGCTGCCGTTTCTCGTCGCCTTCGTCGTCGCCTTGATCACCGCGTTCAGCTATCTGGAGCTGGTCACAAAATATCCGAAGGCTGCGGGCGCCGCGCTCTACACGCACAAGGCGTTCGGCATCCACTTCGTCACGTTCATCGTTGCGTTCGCGGTGATGTGCTCAGGCATCACCTCGGCCTCGACGGCCTCACGCGCGTTCTCGGCCAACATGTCGAATGCATTCGGCCTGAACTTTTCTACCTTCGGCATCACCATGACCGGCCTCGTGTTCATGGGCGTTGTCGCCGCAGTGAACTTCCGTGGTGTCGGCGAGAGCGTAAAGGCCAATGTCGTGCTCACGTGCGTTGAGTTGACGGGCCTGCTGATCATCATCTTCATCGGCTTATGGGCGATCGGTGCGGGGCAGGGCGACGTTTCGCGTATCACCCAGTTCAAGGCAGGCGATGCCGGCCTATTCTGGCCGGTGATCGCTGCGACCACGCTCGCGTTTTTCGCCATGGTAGGCTTTGAGGACTCGGTCAACATGGCCGAGGAGTGCAAGGATCCGACCCGGCATTTCCCGAAGGTGCTGCTGGCCGGCCTCTTCATTACTGGTGCGATCTACGTGCTGGTGTCGATTTCGGCGATTACGCTGGTTGCGCCGGCACAGCTCGGCGAGGGCGACACGCCGCTGCTGCAGGTGGTGCAGGCCGGTGCGCCGAACTTCCCGGTCTGGATCTTCGGCTTCATCACCATGTTCGCGGTCGCCAACAGCGCCCTCATCAACATGCTGATGGCAAGTCGACTGGTGTACGGCATGAGCCGCGAGCACGTGCTGCCGCCGGTGCTCGGCAGGGTGCACGCAACGCGGCGCACGCCGTTCATCGCTATCGCATTCACCACCCTGCTGGCGTTCGCGCTGATCACCTTCGTGGGCGAGGTGCCGGCGCTTGGCGGAACGACAGCCCTGCTCCTGCTGTGTGTATTCACGGTGGTGAACGTCGCGGTGCTGGTACTGCGCAAAGATCGCGTGGGGCACGATCATTTCCGCACGCCGACGATCCTGCCGGTTCTGGGTGCGCTCTCCTGCGCGTTTCTCGCTGGGCCGTGGACCGGGCGCGCCATGGTTCAATACCGGGTCGCCGGCGTGCTGATCGCCATCGGCGTTCTGCTATGGGTCATCACAATGCTGGTGAACCGCTCGCTCGGCGTCAAACCCGCGCTGCCCGAGATGGACGAGGTGGGAGGAGCGGGACCAGTCAACTGATGGGCGCGTGGCGTTCGACGTCAAAGAACGGCGACGAGCGGGCGTGCCTCCGTTCGACACTCACGCGCGGAGCCCAGCCGCGCGAGCATCGCAGGCGGTGAGGCGGCTGAGGAGATAGTCGACCTCCTCACGGGCTGCCGGTGAGAGCTTCGAAGCGGGCGGACGTTGGGCATCGGACGCAATTGCTCCGCGCCGCTTCAGCACATACTTGCGAACGGCGAGCCCAATGCCTGGTTGCTGCTCGTAGCGCAGCAGCGGCAGGTGCGCGTCGAAAAGATCGTGCGCCGCGTCGCGCTTGCCAGCTGCCTGCAGGCGGATGACTTCGACTAGCATGTCCGGAAAGGCGTAGCCGGTCATGGCTCCGTCTGCGCCGCGCTCCATCTCGAAGTCAAGAAACAGGCCGCCGTTGCCGGTCAGGATCGAGATCTGGCGCATCGACCCGTCTTTCTCAAATCCGCGCACCGCATTGATCTTTTCCAGCCCGGGCCAGTCTTCGTGCTTGAGCATCTTGCAGGAGGCATGCGCCATCACGATGCGTCGGATGAGGCTCGGTGCCATCTGTACGCCGCTTGCGAGAGGGTAGTCCTGCACTACGAACGGCACGTCGGTGCCGATCGCAGCGACGCACTGGTCGTAGTAGCCAGCGATCTGATCGTCGGTGCGGACATGAGCGGGAGGCGCGATCATTACCCCCGCCGCACCCGCATTCATGACCGCTTTCGACAAGCTGCGCATGGAGGCGAAGCCAGGCGCCGAGACGCCGACGATAACCGGCAGGTTGCCCGCTCGCTGCACCACCCGCTGCGAGAAGGCGATGGCCTCCTGCGCGTCTAGCTTCGGCGCCTCGCCCATCATCCCGAGGATGGTCATCCCCATGACACCGCAGTCCCGGTAGAACTCGACCATCCGGTCGGTGGAAGCCTCATCAACGCGGCCACTATTGTCGAACGGGGTGACCGCGATCACGTAGACGCCGCGGGCTGCTTTGGTCAGCATGGCCGTCTCCTCGACAACTGATGGGCCGATGCTGCCCAAACGCGGTGCATTTCCTGCGCACCGCGCTAGGTAATACAGCCCATGCCCGCAGTAAGGAAGTGCGCAACAGATTGCTGCGTCTCGGGCGGCGGTTTAGCATCCCGCGAAACGACACGAAGGTCGGGGGCGGTGTGCACATCCTGATATTCGGCGGCGCGGGCTTCGTCGGCCTCAACATTGCAGCCACATGTCTTGGGGCCGGGCACCACGTGACGCTGTTCGACCGGGCATCGCCACCGGCTGCGTTCGGCCCCGGCATTCGCTTCATTCAGGCAGATGTGCGCGACAGCGCTGCTGTGGATGCGGGAATTGCGGGCGCGGTCGATGTCGTCATTCTAGGTGCAGCGGTAACAGCTGGCCCGGCGCGTGAGGCCAGGGATCCCGACACCGTTCTGGCGGTCAATCTCTCGGCCCTGCCCCCGATCCTGGAAGCGTGCCGTAGACATCGCGTGTCACGCGTCATCAATCTGAGCTCCGCGGCCGCCTACGGCGGGGCGCCGGCGAACGATGGCGTGTTGCGCGAGGCGACGCCGGCTGCGCCGGAAAGCCTCTATGCCATTACCAAGTTTGCCTCCGAGGCCGTGAGCCGGCGCCTTGCCGCGCACTGGGGCCTGGATGTCGTAAGCGTCCGCTTGAGCGCGGTCTTCGGTCGCTGGGAACGTGACACCGGCGTGCGCGATACGCTCAGTCCCCACGCGCAAATCTTGCATGCGGCAGCCTCCGGCGACGCCGCCATACTGCCGCGGCCGGGCGAACGCGACTGGATCTACGCGACGGACGTCGCCGAGGCGATCCTGGCCGTGATTGAAACGAAGGGGCACTTGGCATCCCTCTACAATGTTGCGACCGGCCGGCGCTGGAGTGCGCTGGCGTGGGGACAGGCTTTTGCCCGACATGTCCCCGGCTTCTCCTGCCGGCTGGCCGCGCCCGGCGAACAGCCGAATGTCGATCTCCATGCCAGCATCGACCGGCCCTCGCTCGCAGCAGATCTGCTTCGGCGCGATGCCGGTTGGTCGGCTCGCTTCGATCTTGAGGAAAGTGTGCAGGATGTTTGGGACTGGTGGTGTCAACAGGCGAAGACTTTGGCATGAAGCTCACAGGTAAGTCAGCGATCATCACCGGCGGCGGTTCAGGGATCGGGCGGGCGATCGCCACCCTGTTCGCTTGCGAAGGCTCCCGCATCGCGGTTGTGGACCGCAATGATGCCGGCGCGCAGGCAACGGCGCAGCAGATCGTCGAGGCGGGCGGATGCGCCGAAGCTTATTCCTGCGACGTGGGAGATCCTGCCTCTGTTGACGGCGCGGCATCGCAAGTCCTCGCCGCACATTCCGGTGTCGACATTCTCGTTGCTGCAGCCGGCTTCTCCTGCGGCGGAACAGTGCTCACGACGTCGGTCGAGGATTGGGACGCGGTGTTCCGAACCAACGTGGGCGGGACCTGGCTGTGGGCGCGCGCCGTGCTCCCATCCATGCAGCAGCGCAACGGTGGTGTCATCATTACGCTCGCCTCGCAGCTCGCGCTGGCCGGCGGGCGAGGCAACAGTGCCTACATCGCAGCCAAGGGCGCCATCTTAAGCCTCACGCGCACAATGGCGCTCGACTTCGCGCCCGATCGCGTCCGCGTCAATGCCATTGCGCCGGGCGCCATCGAGACACCAATGCTCGCCCGAAGCTTTGGCCGCCACGCGGAGCCGGAGAAGGTACGCGACGCCTCACGCCGTCGGCATGCGTTGCAACGCTTCGGTACGCCGCCGGAGGTTGCGGAGGCCGCCCTCTACCTTGCAAGCGATGGTGCCGCCTTTACGACCGGGACAACCCTTGTCGTCGACGGAGGATGGCTGGCTGCATGATGCAGGAATTCGCCGACGCCGGCCTGAACGACCTCGCACGGCGCGTGCACGAAGATCTCAAGGTTATTGCCCATCCGCGCGCCGCGTGGCTAACGCCTCTGCCGGCGGTGGACGGCGGCACGGCCTACGACGTCGTCATCGTTGGCGCAGGCCAGAGCGGGCTCGCGACGGCGTTCGGGCTCCTTCGCTCGCAGGTGAGGAACATCCTCGTTCTCGACAAGGCGCCGCGCGATCGTGAGGGCCCCTGGCGGACCTACGCGCGCATGGATACGCTGCGCAGCCCAAAGGACTACACGGGGCCAGACCTCGATATCCCGAGCCTCACCTACCAATCCTACCACGAGGCCCGTTTCGGCAAGGAGAGCTGGCAGCAGCTCAACCTCATCCCCAAGGAGCTATGGGCGGACTATCTGCTCTGGTACCGCGATGTGCTGCAGCTTCCCGTGTCGAATGAGCGGGACGTGGTCGATATCTGGCCTGAGGGCGATCTCATTGCGCTGTCGGCGCACGGCAATGATGGCGCGCAGGAGACCCTGTTCGCACGCAAGGTCGTGCTGGCGACAGGCCAGGAGAGCCTCGGCGATTGGATCCTTCCCCAGCCGCTTGAGTTGTTACCGCCGCACCTGCGCGCTGTGACGTGCGACCCCGTCGATTTCGCTAAGCTCGAAGGCAAGACGGTGGCCGTCATTGGTGCCGGGGCCTCAGCCCTCGACAATGCAGCAACGGCGCTGGAGGCCGGCGCTGCACGAGTGCTTGTGCTTTGCCGCCGCGCGGAGCCTCAGGTCGTCCAGCCCTATCGCTGGCTGACATTCCGCGGCTTCCTGCGCCACCTGTGCGACCTCGACGATGCCTGGCGGTGGCGGTTCATGCACAGGATTCTGGAGCTGCGGGAAGGCTTTCCGCAGGCGACCTATGACCGCTGTGCTCGGCATGCGAATTTTGCGTTCGTGCGGCATGCGCATATTGCGAGCGCTCGCGCGATCGACGAGCGTGCGCATTTGGAGACAACGGCCGGGCCCATTGTGGCGGATTTCGTGATTGCTGCGACGGGCATCGACATGGACTTCTCCCGGCGTCCGGAGCTTGCACGCTTCGCCGGCAACATTGCCACCTGGGCAGACCGCTACACCCCGCCTGAAGAGGAGCGCAGCGAACGTCTCGCCCGCTTCCCCTATCTCGCCGACGACTATGCGCTGACCGAAAAGGTGCCAGGGCAAACCCCGTGGCTTCGCAACATCCATCTCTTCAGCATCGCGTCGACTATGAGCTTTGGCCCCTCGGGCTCCTCCATCAACGCCATGACGACAGCCGTCCCCAAACTGGTCTATGGTCTCAGTCGCGGGCTCTTTCGGGAGGATGTGGCAAAGCACTGGCAAGCGCTGCAAGCCTACGATGTGCCTCAGGCGGTAGTTCCCAAAGCCACGGCTTGATGGCTGGCCCACTACGGGCCTGCGATCGGCCCCGCACTGTCGAAAGATAGCGGGGCAGCGTTCACGCGGCCTGCGTCGTCGAGAGACCTCACAAGCGCGATGGGTCGCGGCACCACGATGCCGCACAGGCTTGCAGCGCTCGAGCAGTTCAGTTCCGGAACAATGTAGATGTCGCTCATCATGCCGCGTCTTGCTCAATGCTGCGGAGGCACGACGCCGGTCTGCGACGTGATGAGCCCATAGTGCTCAGTGCGGCGATGGCGCTTGAAGTCGAATACGGTCTCCTTGCCGAATTTGGTCGCGTCGAGATCGCAGGGATGGATGATGAGTTCGTCTTCCTCCGTCTTGCTCTCGGCGACGATGCGGCCATCCGGATCGACGATGAGGCTGCAGCCGAACATGGGGAAGCCATCCTCCACACCGGCCTTGGCTACGGCGACGACCCACGTCGAATTCTGATAGGCGCCGGCCTGCACCGAGAGCTTGTGGTGGAAGGTACGGGCGTCGGGCCCTTCGTCCGGCTTCTGGGAATTGGTGGAAGGGGTATTGAAGCCCAAAGTAATCATCTCCACGCCTTGCAGGCCCATGACGCGGTAGGATTCCGGCCAGCGCCGGTCATTGCAGATCATCATTCCAAAGATGCCGCCCATGGTGCGCCAAACTGGAAAGCCCAGATCGCCCGGCTTGAAGTACCGCTTCTCGAGATGCTGATGGGTGCGCTCGGGATCGAACTCGGCATGACCGGGAAGATGGACCTTGCGGTATTTGCCGACGATCCTGCCGGCCTGATCGACCAGGATCGACGTATTGAAATGCTGCCCGTGGGGCGTCAGTTCGGCGTAGCCGAAAGTGAAACCCATGCCGCGCATCTTGGCCCGATCGAATAGTGGTTGAGTCGCCCCATTTGGCACCTCCTTCTCGAACCAGCGGTCTGCTTCGGCCGGGTTCTCGTGGTACCAGCGCGGAAAAAAGGTTGTGAGCGCAAGCTCGGGATAGACGATGAAGTCTGCGCCTTGGGCCTGGTCCATCAAGGCGATCATGCGCTCGACCACGGCTTCGCGGGTGTCGGCCTTGTGGATTGGACCAAGTTGGGCGCCGGCGACATTCAAGATGCGGGGCATGACGAGGCTCCTCGGATGGAACGGCAGAACCGGCAACGTTTTGACGCCCCGGGCGCGCGGGCTAGCCCTGCCGCCGGAGTGGACTTGGTCACGCGGCGCACATGACCGCCGCAAGGCTCATGGCGACGGCCGCCTGGGTGGGATCGATGATAGGTATGCCGAGCTCGGCTTCCAGGTTTGCACGATGCCGCGCCATGCCGGCGCAACCCATGACGATGACCTCCGCGCCGTCGCCATCGCGTAGCGTGCGGCCGACCTCGACCATGCGGTCGAGCGTTTTCTCGCCGCTGGCCGTCTCCGCGACGCTCATGTCGAGCGGCCGTTCGCCCGCGAGCCGCGCCTCTAGCCCCATTTGCCGCAGGTAGCGCAGGTGCCGCCGCACGGAGACCTGCCGGATCGCCATGACCCCGAATCGGTCGCCGCGGGAAAGGGCCATAAGCACCCCGCACTCGTTGATGCCGAACACGGGCGTGCGCGTCGCCTCGCGGCAGACGGCAAGACCCGGATCGGAGTAGCAGGCGATGACGAAGGCATCCGCGTTGTCGGTCTTGGCGATCAGCGCCCTGAGCGGCATGGCGACGCTGTCGACGTCGGCCTGCGTCTCGATACCGATCGGGCCCTCCGCAAGCGTGACGCAGGCGATCTCGGGGCCCATGTTGAAGCGAAACGGCTCGAGCGCTTCGTCTATCCCGCGCGTGACGAGCGCGTTGGAATTCGGATTGATCACGAGAATCCGACGGTGGCGCGTGTTCAAAGGGTGCGCTCCAGCTTCCCGTTGCTTGGGACGTTGTCTATCATTGCGATGCACAAAAGGCGTTGGCAAGAGGGCATCGGAGATGGCAAGGATCTACGATTGCGTGGTGAGAGGTGGACGCATCGCCACGGCGACCGATGAATTCATGGCGGACATTGCCATTAAGGATGGCATGATCGCTGCCATCGGCCACGGCCTCTCGGACGCAGCCGTCGAGGTCGATGCTAGAGACAAGCTGGTGCTGCCAGGGGGCGTTGACGCCCATTGCCACATCGAGCAGCTCTCTGCTGCCGGCATCATGAATGCCGATACCTTCGAGAGTGCGACGGTCTCTGCCGCTTTTGGGGGCACGACCACGGTCATACCGTTCGCGGCGCAGCACGTAGGCATGCGGCTGAGAACTGTCGTCGATGACTACATGGCCTTGGCCAAGAAGGGGGCCATCGTCGACTATACCTTTCATATGATCGTGGCCGATCCGACGCCTGCTACGCTGGGCGAGGACATTCCTTCACTTGTGAGCGAGGGACACGGGTCCATCAAGCTGTTCATGACCTACGACAGGTTGAAGGTGGACGACGAGCAGCTGCTCGACGTGTTGCTGGCCGCGCGTGGTGCGCGTGCGCTCGTGTGCGTGCATGCCGAGAACCACGGCATGATCGCCTGGATGTCGAAGCGCCTGCTTGAGGCAGGCCGCACGGCGCCGAAGTTTCATGCGCTCAGCCATCCGCGCGGCTCGGAAGCCGAGGCCATCAATCGCCTCATTGCATGCGCCGAGCTTGTCGATCAGCCGATCATGATCTTCCACGTCTCGACTGCGGAGGGCGCAGAGGTGATCCGTTCGGCCCGTGCACGCGGCGTCAAGGTGTTCGCCGAGACGTGCCCGCAATATCTCATTCTGACGGCGCGTGACCTCGATAGGCCAGGCAGCGAAGGCGCCAAGTGGATGTGCTCGCCGCCGCCGCGCGAGGTTTGCGACCACGAAGCCCTGTGGCGAGCGCTTGCGCTCGGAGACCTGCAGGTCATCTCGTCGGATCATGCGCCTTACGCCTATGATGCGACGGGCAAGTTGATGGCAGGATCGAATCCGACCTTCAAGCAGATTGCCAACGGTCTGCCTGGCCTTCAGGTGCGCATGCCTCTTCTATTTGACATGATGGTGTCGAAAGGTCGCCTGGGCCTGAGCAAGTTCGTCGAAGTCACGGCGACAGCGCCGGCCAAGATCTACAATCTGCACCCGCGCAAGGGCTCGATCGCCATCGGCGCCGATGCCGATTTGGCGCTTTGGAACCCCAACGTCGAAGTCACCCTTGCGGACCGCGAGATGCACGACCGAGCGGGCTACACGCCGTTCGCAGGGCGCAAGGTGAAAGGATGGCCCGTGACGGTTCTGCGTCGCGGTGAGGTTATCGTCAGCGACGGCAAGCTCGGCGCCAAGCCTGGTTCCGGTCAATTCCTGCCGCGCGCTGGCGGCGCGGCTGCCGAGCCCCTTGATGTCGTGACGGCCGATGGCTCCCTGGCCCAGCGCCTCGGGGCCCCGCTGCCTTGGCGTTGACGGCGACCCCCGAGCAGATGACCAGCCGGATCGAGGCCGAGTTTAGCCTCTGGGGGACAATCATCGATGCGGCCAAAATCCGCGCGCAATAATTGCGCATCGCTCCCTTCGTTGGTTGTGCAAAGGTTTGTCACGCGCAACTGTTACGCCCGGCTGTCGCGCCACCGGTAGTACATGATGGACGGAGCGAGAAACCAAGGATTTCCAGTGTAGAACGGGCGCGTCTGGAACGACAATCCATCGAACGCCGTCCGGCCCTCCTTGAGCCCGAGAATCTGCTGGCCGACCCGCATGCCCAGATAGCTGCCCATGCCGACGCCCGACCCGCAGTATCCCATCGCGTAGTAGAGGCCGTCATGGCGGCCGACATGCATCAACTCGTCGAACGTGTACGCGACCAGGCCGTGCCAGGAGTGGCTGATGCGTGCTTGCGCCAGTTCGGGAAAGATATTGACCATCTCCGCGCGCAGCATGGGGCCGCTGATTCTTGGATCGGTCTCGTTCAATGACACACGCCCGCCAAATAGAATGCGCCGGCGATCAGGTGTGGCACGGTAGTAGTACACGACCTTGCGTGTGTCGCTGACGATCCTGTTCCTCGGCATCAAGCGCGCCATGATATCCGGCGAGAGCGGCTCAGTCGCAATGATGTAGCTGCCGATTGGGATGACCCGCCGCCGAAGCCATGGCGTCAGGCGGCCAGTATAGCCGTTCGTTGCGACCAGCACGTCCCGTGCCCGGACGGCGCCGCGGCTGGTCGTTAGCCGCAATCGGCCCCCATCCTTGTCGATGGCCGTTACTGGACACCGGGCGAAGATCTGCGCTCCGGCGCCGATCACGCGCGTGAGCAGCTCCCGATGATACCGGGCCGGCTCGATGGCGGCGTGCTGCCGGTACACCACGCCGCCATGGTAGACATCGGTGCCGAGTTCTGAGCGCTGCTCCGCGCGGGGCACGGCGTGAGCCTCGACCTCAAGGCCCTTCGGTTGATTGGCAATGGACCGTGTCAGCGCCTCGTACCGAGCGGCACTGTGAGCGGCATGAAACCGCCCGACCACCGCGAAGTCGCAGTCCAGTCCTTCCGAGGTGACGAACTCGCCAAGCCAAGCAAGCGATTGCTGACCCTCGCGCATGATGGCGAACGCCCGCGACTGTCCGTGTCGCCGAGCAAGTGTCTCATATGATGGTTTGATGCTGGTCGAGATCTGGCCGCCGTTGCGGGTGCTGCATCCGAAGCCAGCATCCTCTGCGTCGAATACCACCGTGTGCCGCCCACCACGCGCCGTTTGCAGCGCGGCGTTGAGACCTGTGTAGCCCGAGCCGATCACGGCAACATCGGCCACCTGAGGGATGGGCTCCGCATCGAACCTTGGAACCTGCATGGTGTCCCACCAGTAGGGGCTGAGCCTGGCATCGCTCGTGAATAGCGCATCATGCATCGTTCTAATCCTTGGCCATGTGTCGATCAGGCCGCATCTTCGTGCAGCAGCGCCGCTGCTTTCTCCGCCACCATCAGAACAGGGGCGTTGGTGTTAGCGGACGTCAGCGTCGGAAAGACCGAAGCGTCGATCACACGCAGCGATGCGAGGCCATGCACTCTCAGACGCTCGTCGACGACGTTCGAGCCGGGGTCCGGGCCCATGCGACATGTGCCAATCGGATGGAACACGCTCGACGCCCGGGCGCGAATGTCGCGCACCATGTCGTCGCGGCTTTGCACATGTGGGCCCGGAGCAATCTCTCGTTCAATCACTGCCGACAGTGCCGGTGTGGCTGCAAGCTTGCGCAGCAGGTCGGCGCCGTCCAAAAGGTCCTGCAAGTCCTGCGGTGCGTGCAGCGAATTTGGCACGATCACGGGCGCAGCCTCCGGCCTGGACGATCGTACATGGAGATAGCCGCGGCTGACCGGACGGCACGGCTGTGCGCTCAGTAGAATTCCGGGGAACGGGTCGGGACGCATCAGCGGACGTGTTCCGGGAGGAGCCCTGGTGTAGCTGACGGGCGAGAAATAGAGCTGCAGGTTAGGACGGCCGATGTTCGGCCGAGAGCGAACGAAGCCGCCGCCCTGGTTGACGCTGAGGCTGAGCGGGCCACGCCGCCGCAAGAGGTAGGTCACAACGGCACGCAACTGGCCCACAAGCGGACGCAGCACCTCGTTAAGCGTCGGCACTCGAGTTCTGTAAACGTGGTCGATGCACAGGTGATCCTGGAGGTTGGAGCCGACTGCGGCGTTCGCCACAATGACATCGATCCCGTGCGACTTGAGGACCTCGGGCGGGCCGACCCCGGATCGCTGCAGTATGAGAGGCGAGCCAATGGCGCCGGCTGAAACGATCACCTCGCGCCCGGCCCTCGCCGTTCTCCTGACGCCGTTGCAAATGTAGTCGACACCGGTCGCTCGTGTGCTCTCGAACAGGATGCGGTCGGCCAGCGCGTCGGTTTCTATCCTCAGATTCGATCGATGCGCGGCGGGCTTCAGGTAGGCGCTGGCAGCCGACATGCGCAGTCCCGATCGCGTGGTGATCTGATAGAGGCCAACGCCCTCCATCGATCGGCCATTGAAGTCCTCAGATCGTCCCAGCCCGGCCTGTTCGCCCGCCTGCAGGTAAGCCTGGCACAGGGGGTGCAGGTCGGCGTCGACGTTTTGTACGGGCATTGGTCCATCGTCACCGCGCCACAGGTCGGCGCCGCGGCTGTAGGCCTCGAGCTTCTTGAAGAAAGGCAGAACGTCGGTCCAGCCCCAGCTCCGATTGCCGAGCGCTGCCCAATCGTCGAAGTCGCTGGGATGCCCGCGCACGAAGACCATAGCGTTGATGGCGCTGGAGCCCCCGAGCACCTTGCCTCGCGGCCAATAGCCTGTGCGGCCGTCGAGGCCTGGGTCGGGCTCGGTCTGGTACATCCAGTTGACCCGGGGATCGTAAAACGACTTGCCGTAGCCGATCGGTATGCGCAGCCAGATGCGCCGGTCATGGCCACCTGCCTCGATCAGCAGAACGCGATTGCGCCCTCCGGCGGTCAGCCGGTTGGCGAGAACGCATCCTGCCGACCCAGCGCCGACAATGACGTAGTCATACTGGCTTTCCCCTGCAGTCACGCCGTCACTCCCGCCTGGGCGGCCCTCAGGCTGCCGTCGCGCAACCCTTGGCCACTTGCATGCAAACTGCAAGATCGTCTGGCAGGTTGTCAGGTCCATTCAGAGCATGGCCGGCAAGCCATTTACCGGTCGACCTGCAACACCCTTGGCGTCCGCCGGGCGGAGGCCAAGGGCCGTTTCGCGCAACCCGCGAGCACCTCCGCGAGCACGTCGACGCCGGCCTCGATTGCAGACGGCTTGATGCCGCCAAAACCCAGTACCAGTCCGTTGGCCCTGACGGGTGCGATGGTGAAGCGGCCAATCGGGGACACAGTAACTTGCCGCGCGTCCGCTGCTGCCGCAACGCGATTTTCCGGCAGGTCTGCATCGAGATAGCCGATCGTGTGCAGACCGCTTGACGCCGGAACGACACTCATCAACCCGTGCAACTTCCGCTTGGTGCTGGCACACAGGACATCATTGCGCTCGGCATACAGGCGCCGCATGCGTCGAACGTGGGTATAAAAGTACCCCTCCTCCATGAATTCCGCGACCGTGGCCTGCGATGACGTCGGAACGCCCGTCAGCAGTCGGTTCATGATGGTGCCAAAGACATCGATGAGCGACGGTGGCGAGAGGATGAAGCCGAGCCTGAGAGACGGAAAGAGGGATTTGCTGAAGGTCCCAACATAGATGACGAGCCCGGTGGTATCGACGCTCTTCAGCGTCGGCAGCGGACGGCCGCCGAAGAAGAACTCTCCATCGTAGTCGTCCTCGATAATCCAGGCGCCGGCCGACGCTGCGGCGTTGAGAAGCGCGAACCTGCGCTCCAGGCTCATGACCGTACCGAGCGGCTGCTGGTGCGAGGGCGTCACGAAGGCGAGGCGAAACTTGGGGCACGCCGCAAGACCGTCCTCCACCCGCATCCCTTCCTGGTCGACGGGTACCGGGACCATCTGGGCGCCACACGCAATTAGACTGTTGCAGGCCCCGATCGCTCCCGGATTCTCGAACCAGACCTTGTCGCCCGGGTCGATCAGCATGGAGCCGATCAGGTGAAAGGCCTGCTGGGCTCCTCCAACGATGAAGACCTGCTCGGGGTCGCAGGTGATGCCCCGGCAGGTGCGCAGATGTGCAGCGATGGCCCGGCGCAGAT
>Ga0075418_10001199_pt1 | contig 29222 bp, 34 predicted proteins | sample SoiMetdeltSBSDD2_FD_81776 | JGI IMG/M metagenome (GOLD analysis project Ga0075418, IMG submission 81776) | Bulk soil microbial communities from a Populus tree surrounding site in Tennessee, USA - Soil MetaG P. deltoides SBSDD2 | ecosystem: Environmental > Terrestrial > Soil > Tree plantation... | reverse complement strand
GAAGGCCGCCGCGGCCACTAGCGTGGCGAACGCTACCCCAGCCACCACCCACGCGTAGTGCACTCGCGCCATCCCAACCTCCGTGACCAATCTGCTGAGCGCAGCATTCTAACTTGTTTCAAGCAAGTCAGATGTCCGGTCCGATGCCGCCGCCGAGGATGGTCGCGAGATCGAGCCTCACCTCTCAGGGGGATCGCCGCTTCCGCGCTCTTTGACTCGACACTTGTTTTTTGCAAGTGCGGCTGACACGATGAGACCGTGAGTTCGAGAAAAGTTGTCGTGTACGAGTTCATGACCCACGACGGTGTCGCCGAGAATATTGCTGGCTTCTTCACCGAGTGGGACGACGACGAGGTCGCCTCGCGCCGATCCGGGGGGTGATCTCGCCGATGGGCTACTTGATTCTCAACTACCGCCTCATCGCGTAGGCGTCGCTTGCAACCAACCTCCGCATACCGGACCCACGAGAAGGAGACCACGATGACCGCAATGTTCGTCAACCTGCCGGTGACCGACCTGGAGCGCGCGAAGTCTTTCTACACGGCGATCGGATTCACCATTAACCAGCTCTTCACGGATCACAACGCGGCCTGCGTCGTCGTCGAGGAAGACCACAGCTATTTCATGATCCTGATCCGCGAGTACTTCCAGAGCTTCACCGACCTGCCGATCGGCGACCCGGCCGTGAACCCGTCGGTGGCGACCGCGATCTTCCTCGACACCCGGGAGGCGGTCGACAAGGCGGTCGCCGACGGTCTCGCCGCGGGCGGCTCGGAGGCGCACCCCGCCTCGGACTACGGCTTCATGTACCAGCGTCAGCTCACCGACCCCGACGGCAACATCCTCGAGTTCGGTTACATGGACCCGGTCGCCGCCGAACAGGGCCCCGAAGCGTTCGCGAACCAGCAGGCCTGAGGTCGATGGCCGCACGCGACTACGGGCAGTATTCCGGCATCACGCAGGCGCTGGAGCTCGTGGGCGAGCGCTGGGCCATGCTCATCGTCCGCGACCTACTCGTCGGGCCGCGCCGCTACGGAGAGCTCGCCGCGGGGCTCCCTCGAATCCCGAGCAACATCCTGGCGGCGCGGCTCAAGGAGCTGCAGGCGGCCGGCGTCATCCGCCGGGTGCCGCGCTCGCGCGTCATCGTCTACGAGCTGACGCCCTACGGCCACGAGCTTGAGCCGGTCGTGCTCGCGCTCGGCGCCTGGGGCTTCAAGGCGATGGGCGATCCGCGGGAGGAGCAGATCATCACCGCCGACTCGATGACCATGGACCTCCGCACCGCCTTCCGGCCGCAGGTGGCGGCGAACCTTCCGGCGACCGCCTACGCGGGGCGCTTCGGTCCCGCCGAGCTGCTCATCCGGGTAGACGGCTCCAGCCTCGACGTGATGCGCGGGGACGGACCCGTCGACCTAGCCTTCGCCACGGGCCCGGGCATCCGCCGGCTCATCTCCGGCGAACTTGCCCCGGATCGCGCGATCGCGACCGGCGTGGTCCACGTGCTGCGCGGTCGTGGCGACCTCCTCGACCGCTTCGCGAGCACGTTCCACCTGGCCGCCTGATCCGAGCGCGGTGCGAGTGCGCTGAGGGTCGCCGGACGGATCGTGAGGTCCATCACACGGCCTCGACCTCACGCTCGATCAGTTCGATGTCGTCACTCGGACGGCGGTGTCAGTCCAGGCTGCTCTGCCACTAGCTAGTGACCGCTCGCGGGACGAATACTCATCGTCGTGGCCCGTCCAAGCGATCGGCGCGTGCCGGCCTCACCCGGCACTGACGGTCTGGAAGGCCGCTCCCGGCTTCAAGCAATCACCCGGCCTGAGCCCTCGGCACCGATCCTCGAACTGCCTGAGCGGACTTCCCGAACATCGGTTTCACTAGGCCAAACGCTACGGCGCCCCCAGTAGGATTCGAACCTACGACACAAGGTTTAGGAAACCTTTGCTCTATCCCCTGAGCTATGGGGGCCGCGCCTAGCGCGCCACACAGGGTATCCGAATCTAGATGTGCCAAAGGCCGCGTGGGTGTTGATCGAAACGACCAACACCTACGCGGCCTGAAAGCTAAAGACTATTCGTGACTGTGTTCGTGTTCCGCCTTGAGCTTGGCGACCTGGGCATGCACCTCGACCATGTCGAGGCCCTTCACAGCGTCCACAACCTCCTTCAGGGCGTGTCCAGGCAAGGCGCCGGCCTGGTTGAAGACTAGGACACCCTCACGGAAGGCCATCAAAGTAGGAATGCCCTCGATGCCCAGCTGGCTTGTCAGCTCGTAGTTGGCATCGGTATCCAGCTTGGCGAAGACGATCCCGTCGTACTCCTCTGAGGCCTTTTCATAGATAGGCCCGAAACGCTTGCAGGGACCGCACCAGTCGGCCCAGAAGTCCACCAGAACAATGTCATTGTCGATGATGGTCTCCTCGAAGTTCTCGGCGGTGATCTCAATCGTTGCCATTCATATGCTCCTCATGGATGGTGATCGGCTGCTGCCTGGGGGCTTCGCGGCAGCCACTGTGTCAACCGCATACGACGTACGCCTATTCCATACCCGCGGCGGATGACCCCGCATGTGATGGACGCACTATTTGATAGCGACAAGCCGGCGCATCGGGATTGCCACCTCGACCACCCCGCGCCTTTTGACACTGTCTTCCAGATACTCGATCGCGCGCTCGACTCGCGACCACTTGGTGTTCGGCAGATAGAGCGCCGACATCACCAGTTCGGCGTCGGCGCGCGAGCGGATGCTAAATCGATAGCGCTCGCGCGCATCCTCGACGGCCTGCATCCCACGTAGATTCAGCGTCTTGGCGAATCCGGTCAACTCCACAGGGCCAGGAAACTGGGGCTTGGTCCGTAGCCGCCCGTTAATCCGTGTCAGTACTCTCATGTCACTCGGCGCGAGCGGCCGTATCCCTGGGGCTATCGCGGCGAGCACTCCCCCCGGACGCAGGACCCGCGCTACCTCCTGGATCACCCGGTCCATCGGCTGTACGACGACCAATCCCATGGAGCTGGTGACGACATCGATGCTCTCGTCCCTGAACGGCAGCTGCAGGGCATCGGCCCGGACCCACGGCCCAGGCCCGCGCTCGGCGGCCAATGCGAGCTCGTGCTCGGACAGATCCAAACCGATGACCGTACGTCCTGGCTGGGCCAGCTCCCGCGACATCGGGCCCGATCCGCACGCCAGATCCAGCACGACGGTCGCCGTTGCAGAGACCGCTCGGGCCAACCATCGGTACGGGGAATGATCACCTGCCAGCGCGCGGGAGAGCACGGCCTCAGCGATCCCGGCTCGATCTCGGTGAAACTCGGCCAGGTACTTCTGCCAATTCACTTGGTCGCTCACGGGAACTCTTCCCGGCGAGATCAAGCGCGCGACACGAATAGGTGGGTGGATGCTTCGCGGTCGATCTCGCAGCTGGGCAGACCATCGACGGTCAGCCTGACACCAAGCCCTCCAATCTCGGCATGGACCTTGGCGCCTGGTTGGATGCCAGCCTGGCGCAGCGTACCCATCATCTCCACGTCCTTTTGGATCTCCTCGCTCATCCGCTCGATGACGACAGTGATCGAGGATCCCGAGCTGCCGACCACGTCCTGCAACTGCTCATTGCCGCCTCGGAAGGGCTCGGTGATCGCAGTCACCCCAAGTTCATCCAGTCCGGGAATGGGATTGCCGTACGGAGACATTGTTGGCACGTTCAGCAATTCAACGAGTTTCCGCTCGACATCTTCAGAGATCACATGCTCCCAGCGGCACGCCTCGTCATGCACCTTCTCCCAATCGAGCCCGATGACGTCAATGAGCAGCCGCTCAGCCAATCGGTGCTTCCTCATGACTCGCGTCGCGCGGGCGCGTCCCTCATCGGTCAGCTCGAGATGGCGGTCTCCGAGGACATGCACGAGGTTGTCTCGTTCCATGCGCGCCACGGTCTGCGACACCGTCGGGCCACTTTGATGCAGGCGCTCCGCGATCCGGGCGCGCAGTGGAATGATCCCCTCCTCCTCGAGCTCATAGATCGTGCGGAGGTACATCTCGGTGGTGTCGATCAGGTCGCTCACGTCTCTCCTATTGTCTTCGCTCGCGCATCTTGCCAGGAACCTGCTCAGCAGATGGCGAAGTCAGACGCTCGCGAAGACCCATGATGCCCGAGGGCAAGATTAGACGATGCTCTCCGACGGGCAGGTTGCGATCTGGTGGGTGCGACGCGATTTCCGGCTGGCCGACAACCCCGCGCTGCGATCAGCGATCGATGACAGCGAGGCCGTACTGCCACTCTTCGTCCTTGACCCCGTCCTGCTGGCTTCTGCTGGGCTGGCAAGGCGGAAGTGGCTGATGGCCGCGATCTACTCGCTCGATCATGATCTTCGCGACGCCGGCGGTCCGGGACTCAGCGTGCTGAGCGGCAAGCCCGTCAACGTGCTCCCGCGCGTGGCCAAGGCCCATCAGGCGCCGTGGGTTCATGTCAGCGCCGACTTCGGCCCGTACGGAAGGTTGCGAGACGAGCGCGTCGCCCAAGCGCTGAGCCGCGCCGGCATCGAATTGATCAGGACCGGATCCCCGTACGCCGTGGCCCCGGGCACGCTGAAGAACCGCTCCGGCGAACCCTTTCAGGTGTTCACCCCCTTCCATCGCGCCTGGCTTGACCATGGAGTGGGTGAGCCCGCCCCTGGCATACACGCCCGTACGGTCACGTGGCTGCGAGCCGATGGCCCCCGTCGGCTCGAAAGTCCCGACGAGGATCTGGGCTCGCTGGCAGGCGAGAAACCTGCGAGGAAAGCCTGGCACGCCTGGCTGCGCCGGGACTCCGAAGGCGTCACCGATTACGCCAAGCTCCACGACTTTCCCGGCGTCGACGCCACGTCGCACCTCTCTATCGCACTTCGCTGGGGACACTTGCACCCACGAACCGTGCTGCACGACCTCAGTCAGCGGCGCTCATCGGGAGCGGACGCGCTCGCACGTCAGATCGCGTGGCGCGATTTTTTCGCCGATGTCCTGTTTCACCGGCCGGAGGCGATAGGCGAGCCGATTCGCGACGAGTTCAGCGCGATGCCAACCGATGACCCCGACACGGGCGAGGTCGCGGCACAACGGTTCAGAGCGTGGAAGGAAGGCACGACGGGCTATCCCTTGGTCGACGCCGGGATGCGTCAGCTGCAGGCGGAGGGCTGGATGCACAATCGGGTCCGGATGGTCGTTGCCTCGTTCTTGATCAAGGACTTGCACATCGGGTGGTGGCACGGCGCTGAGTGGTTCATGGAATGCCTGCGCGACGGCGATGTTGCTCAGAACCAGCTCAATTGGCAATGGGTGGCCGGCTGTGGGACCGATGCCGCGCCCTACTTTCGGATCTTCAATCCCACTGGTCAGGCGGAGAAGTTCGACCCGGATGGCAGCTATATCCGACGCTACGTACCCGAGCTGGCTGATGTGCCGATCGAGCATCTATATCAGCCTTGGGCAGCTGACGACGGGGTGCTGAAGGGCTATCCGAAGCCGATTGTCGATCATGCCGCCGAGCGCAAGGAGGCTTTGGATCGATACGCCGTCGTCAAGGGCCGCTGGGCTGAGGCCGGGGCCAGTACGTCTGTGAGTCGGGCGAGAGTCATCGGTGCTTCATAGATGAGGTCGTGCTCCCCCGCGACCACATTCCGTAAAGTCCGTTGACCCCGACCGTACGCGCGCATACCTTGGTGGGACACGGGAAAGGAGGTGGTCCGAGGGATGAATGACTGTTGGACACGTGAGGTGACGGCCAGCTAGCCGCATCCCAGACTGTGTAGGAACTGGTCGCATGCGGCCGGCTAATCCACAGCCAACACCCGAACCCGCGAGCGCCGGAGTTGTCCGCCCGGCCATCGAGCTCCTGCTTCTCACATGACCCACGATGGGGTCTGTCGCTGGATGCCGTTGACAGCTCGCGGGTTTGTCCATGCTTACGAGTCGTCAATGATCGGACTGAGTGCCTTCACCGTGTCGATGGTGTCGGCCTGGTCAGCCGACTTGTCCGGCCGATAACGCAGCACCCGGGCGAACCGCAGCGCGACCCCACCGGGGTACCGCGTGGACCTCTGCAGGCCGTCGCAGGCGATCTCCACAACCGTTGAGGGCTCGACATAGACGGTGCCCGCCGTGCGCCGCACCTCCAGCTCCAAGAAGCGCGCGGTCTGCCAGGTGAGCAACTCGTCGGTCAGGCCCTTGAAGGTCTTGCCGAGCATGATCAACTCGCCCGACACGGGATCAGGCGCCGCGAGATGGAGATTCGACAACCAACCGTGGCGGCGACCATGCCCCCATTCGGCAGCGGTGACGATGAGGTCGAAGGTGTGTCGGGGCTTCACCTTCACCCAGGCTGCGTCGCGCCGGCCGGCCGCGTACGGAGCCTGAAGGTTCTTGATCACGACGCCTTCGTACCCCCGTTGGACGGCGTCGGCGAAAGAGTCCGCGGCCTCAGCAGGCGTGGTGCAGATCTCACGCGGCACGGTGACCGTAAGCGGCAGCAGCTCACGCATGCGTTCCAGCCGCTCGGTCAACGGCGCGTCCAGCAGGTCCCTGCCGTCAACATGCAACAGGTCAAAGAAGAAGACCTGAAGCGGCCCGGTCTGCCCAAGGGCTGCGAGGTCGACACTGCTCATGGTGCGTGACGCGACCACCTGGAAGGCTTCCGGCCGGCCGTCGCTGCGTAGCGAAAGCACCTCGCCGTCGAGCACGAGTTGATCATGGGGAAGCGAACGCGCCACCGCCGCCACCTCGGGGAGCCGCGCGGTGATGTCGTCCAGACTGCGGGTGAAGATCTTGACCACCTCACCCGCGCGATGCACCTGAACGCGTACGCCGTCCAGCTTGTAGTCCACCAGTGCCGGGAGCCCTGTCTTGTCAAGAGCAGCGTCGGCACCCGGAGCACTCGCAGCCAGCATCGGCTGAATGCCAACTCCGACGTGGAGGCCGACCGCCTCGAGCGCCACGAGGCCGCCGCTCAACAAGATCGCAGCCGCGCCTGTGGTGGAGGACATCAGCATTGCTGCCCGACGTACCGCGGCGACTGGAACATCGAAGGCAGCGGCGAGACCTTCTTGAACCGCGGCCTCCATCGCGCCTTGCCGCAACTCGCCGAAGACCAGGCCACCCAGCAGGGCTTGCTCGTCAGCGGTGGCCCGGGCGAACAGGGCCTGTACCGCCGCGGCCCGCGCCGCGGCCGATCCGGCACCACTAAGACCCGCGATCTGAGCGAAAACCGCGTCGACCTCGCCTACGGTCAGCGTGGCCTCGGCTGCTGGCGGGGGTGCAGCCTGCAGCGACTTCCAGCCCACCCCCGTACGCCGCTGACGCAGGCTGCCCGAGAGGTAGGAGGCCACAATCTCGACGTCATCGCTGGACGCGTCCCGAAGAACAGCCGCAATGAGATCACGCTTCGCGTTGCGCGAACGGGTGGCGGCGAGCGCGATCCGGGTCTCCGCAAGGCGGCTCAGCAGCATGCTGGCGATTCTCCCTCTCGCCATTGACAAATTTCCGACCAGTGCGGGTATCTGCGGTCGTCTAGCTCGAGTTCGAGTCGATAGCTCCGCACTGGTCGGGATTTTGATACACGAGTGTGGCCGACGGAGAACGCGAAAGGGCGCCCCCAAAGAGGGGAGCGCCCTTTCGTAACTAACCCGCTAGGCGTTTTCCTCGGTTTTGTCGTCCTCGTCCGCGGCGTCGACTGCGACAGCTTCCTCCGCAGAGGATTCATCGCCTGGTCGCTCGTCAGCGCTAGTGGCCTCCTCCGGCTCGCTGGTCTCGTCAACCAGCTGCTCGGCCGGAGCCTCGTCAGCAGCCGCTGGCTCAGTGGCCGAAGCGGCTGGAGCTGCCGGAGTAGCGGCGGCAGCCGATGCTGTTGCGCTGCTTGCGGACTTGGCTGGGGCCTTCTTCGCTGGGGCCTTCTTCGCCGGTGCGGCGACCTTCGCGTTGGCCTTTCTGCTGTCCTCGACCGACTCCGTCACGAGCTCGATCATTGCCATCGGGGCGTTGTCGCCTTTACGCGGCCCAACCTTGGTGATCCGCGTATAGCCGCCCTCACGCTCAGCCAGGCTGGGCGCGATCTCGGTGAACAGCGTGTGCACCACACCCTTGTCCCGGACCGTGGTGAGCACCAGGCGCCGCGAGTGGATGTCCCCACGCTTGGCCTTGGTGATCAGCTTCTCCGCCAGCGGGCGCAACCGCTTCGCCTTGGCCTCGGTTGTCAGGATCCGCCCGTGCTCGAACAGCTGAGTTGCCAAATTGGCCATGATCAGCCGCTGATGCGCTGGGCTGCCGCCGAGGCGTGCCCCTTTAGTTGGTGCAGGCATTTGTCAGATCTCTCCTGAGCAATAAGTAAGCCGATTACTGCGGGTGTTCAGAGGTGGGTCTGTCCCCGTTGCTAATACTGTTCGGTTTCGGTGAAGTCGACGTCGTCCTCGTCAAGATCGTCGTATCGGCTGATTGCACTCAGCGGGTCAAAGCCGGGTGCGCTGTCCTTCAGCGACAAACCCATCTCATGCAGCTTGAGCTTCACCTCATCGATCGACTTTGAGCCGAAGTTGCGAATGTCCAGCAGATCCTGCTCGCTGCGCGACACGAGTTCGGAGACCGTATGAATGCCCTCGCGCTTCAGGCAGTTGTACGACCTCACGGTGAGATTCAGATCCTCGACCGGCAGCGCGAGATCCGCAGCCAGCTGCTCGTCGATGGGCGACGGTCCGATCTCGATGCCTTCGGCCTCCACGTTGAGCTCACGGGCAAGGCCGAACAGCTCGACGAGGGTACGCCCGGCGGAGGCCACTGCGTCGCGCGGCCGAATGGCTTGCTTGGTCTCGACGTCCAAGATCAACTTGTCGAAGTCGGTGCGCTGCTCGACGCGGGTGGCCTCGACCTTGTAGGTGACCTTCAGCACCGGTGAGTAGATAGAGTCGACTGGGATACGGCCGATCTCCGCATCGGGGGTCTTGTTCTGTACCGCCGAGACGTAGCCGCGGCCACGCTCCACAACGAGCTCCATCTCCAGCCGGCCAGAGTCATTGAGGGTGGCGATGTGCAGCTCAGGATTGTGCACCTCGACACCGGCGGGTGGGGCGATATCCGCGGCGGTCACCTCGCCGGCGCCTGCCTTACGCAGGTACATCGTGACCGGCTCGTCCTCCTCGGAGGACACAACCAAGCCTTTGAGGTTCAAGATGATCTCGGTGACATCCTCGACCACACCCTCGATGGTGGAGAACTCATGCAGGTTCCCGTCGACCTTGATGCTCGTGACGGCCGAACCCGGAATGGAGGACAGCAGCGTACGCCGCAGTGAGTTGCCGAGCGTGTAACCGAAGCCCGGCTCCAACGGCTCGATGGTGAATCGGGATCGATTGTCGGAGACTGTCTCTTCCGACAGGGATGGGCGCTGTGCGATCAGCATTTCTCTTCCTTCCCCGCACCACCCGCTATTTGATGATGCGGCACCGCTGACGTATCCGACGCCGGCGGCTAACTGCTTCGTGCTCTTCGACAAGCGCAGAGCACATGATCTTGCTTACTTCGAATAGAGCTCAACAATAAGTTGCTCGGAAACATCGACCACGATCTGCTCCCTGACTGGAAGCTGATGGATCAAGATCCGGCCACGGTCGGGAAACACCTGCATCCATCCAGGTATGTCACGCTCACCGTGGGTCTCGCGGTTGATGATGTGCGGGGTCTGATCCTTCACCTTCTCGGCAAGGTCGATCACGTCGTGCGGTGTCACTCGGTAGGAGGGGATGTCGACCTTGTGACCATTGACCAAGAAGTGGCCGTGCACGACGAACTGGCGGGCCTGGCGACGCGTACGCCCCAGCCCAGCACGGTAGACCACGTTGTCGAGGCGCGACTCCAGGATCTGGAGCAGGTTGTCGCCAGTCTTGCCCTGTAGCCGGTTGGCTTCCTCGTAGTAGCGGCGGAACTGCTTCTCCAGCACGCCATAGGAGTAGCGCGCCTTCTGCTTCTCACGAAGCTGTAGCGAATACTCCGAATCCTTGGTGCGGCCCTTGCCGTGCACACCAGGCGGGTACGGCCGGCGCTCGAACGCCTTGTCATTGCCGACAAGATCAACACCCAGCCGACGTGACTTCTTGGTCATGGGACCGGTATAGCGAGCCATGTTTGAAATAAGTCCTTGTCTTCTGGGTGGATCAGACGCGACGCCGCTTGGGTGGGCGGCAGCCGTTATGCGGGATAGGTGTGACGTCGGAGATCGCGCCTACCTCGAGGCCGATGGCCCCGAGTGAGCGGATGGCGGTCTCGCGCCCAGAGCCGGGGCCCTTGACGAACACGTCAACCCGCTTCATGCCATGTTCCATCGCGCGACGACCGGCCGCCTCGGCGGCCATTTGTGCGGCGTACGGCGTGGACTTGCGGGAGCCCTTGAAACCGACCGTGCCGGCAGAGGCCCAGGCGATGACGTTGCCATTCGGGTCGGTGATCGAAATGACTGTGTTGTTGAAGGTGCTCTTGATATGCGCGTGGCCAGCCACCACATTCTTCTTTTCCTTGCGGCGCACCTTCTTGGCGGCGCCGCGGCCTGCAGTTGCCATAAGTTCTCAGATTCTCCTGGATAGTCTCCGCGAACGCCGGGCTGGCGTTACTTGGCCTTCTTCTTGCCGGCGACGGGTTTGCGCGCGCCCTTGCGGGAGCGGGCGTTGGTGCGGGTGCGCTGGCCTCGTACCGGCAGGCCGCTGCGATGACGACGTCCTTGGTAGGAACCAATCTCGACCTTGCGCCTGATGTCGGATGCGACCTCGCGGCGGAGATCACCTTCAATCTGATAGTTGGCCTCGATCCAGTCACGGAGCGCGACGAGATGCTCGTCGGTCAGCTGGTGGACGCGGAGGTCGCCACTGATGTGGGTGGCCTCCAAGGTCTGCAAGGCGCGGGTCTTGCCTATGCCATAGATGTAGGTGAGGGCGATCTCGAGGCGCTTGTCACGCGGGAGATCAACTCCAATAAGGCGTGCCATCAGGCGGGTACTACCTTTCGTTTGGTCGACGCCAGCCTTCCTGGCTGCACCCTCGACAAGCTCAGGCGCATGACGTCGCGGAGGTGTCTGGCGCGATGCGTCCCCGGCTGCCTTCGATCAGGTGGAGCACCTGATCACCAGGGCCTCGGCCTCCGACCGAGGGTGAGTCCGGAACCATCCCGGACGTGCGATCACGCTTTCTGGTCTAGCTGGCTGGCCTTGCGGTCAGCCCTGCCGCTGCTTGTGCCGCGGATTTTCGCATATCACCATCACGCGACCGTGCCGGCGGATCACCTTGCACTTATCGCAGATCCTCTTGACGCTCGGCTGGACCTTCATCGAGCTTCTTTCTGAACTTGCGTCGGGCAAGCGGGAGCAAGCCGACGATGTGGATGGTTTGCGAGTTGGTTACTTGTGCCGATAGACGATGCGGCCGCGCGTCAGATCGTAGGCAGAAAGTTCGACGACTACTCGGTCGGCTGGAAGGATACGGATGTAGTGCTGCCGCATCTTGCCACTGATGGTGGCTAGCACCTTGTGTCCGTTCGCTAGCTCAACGCGAAACATCGCATTGGGCAAAGCCTCGACCACGGTGCCTTCTAGCTCGAGTGCGCCCTCTTTCTTCGCCATAGACTCTCTAACTGGTTGCGCGTACGCCTCATTGACCGGCCAAAGTTGGCCAGCCGATGAGTTTACGCCAGGACACCACGTATCCCAAATGCAGCATCGACACCAAGCAAGTGAACGCTCTCATCGGCGACTTTCTTACCGCCACGTGCCGGTCAAGGCATGGGAAGACGCTACGCGAACTTGAGACCGCGCTCTAGTCGGTCCCGGTAAAGCTCGACGCTCTCCTTCAGTGCCTTGAGGATGTACGGCGGGAATTCCATGCCCTGCTTGTGTGCCCACAACAGCCGGTGCTCCACGCGCCCGACCTCGCGCGCGTACCCCTCAAGATCGTCATCGAGGCCAAGGGTAGCCATCACCCCGCCCATGTCGGCCTTGTACTGCCTCATGTGATTGGTGCCAACCAGGTGGTAGGACTTCTCCCGCATCACTCGGGTCAGGAACAGCTGCCACGGTCTGAGCACCTTGTCTTGAATCATTGCGGTCGCAGACATCTGATAAAAGGCGAAGTGCCCCGGCTCCTGCTGCTTGATCGGGGTGATGATCGTCTCTGAGATGGCAGTCTCACCGAGCTCCTGCATCCCGCGGTTGATCTTGTTGTAGGCAAGCACCGCCTGCCGTTCGGTGCTGGCGCCGGTAAGAAAATACATCAACTTCGCAATTTCCTGGATGGGCTTCAGGTGGGCCAGCGCTCCCAGAATCTTGATCCCGAACGACAGCTCGAGCTCAGGCTCGGCTGCGGTTCTGCCGAGATCTTGCTGCAGCCGGTCCAAGATCAGGCCATGCTGGATCTCCTGGGGTTGCCACACGTCGGCGTAGAAGGTCTTGTTGGTGTCGTCGGCGTCGGGGAGCAACACGAGCAGCTCCAGCACATTGCGATCAACTTCCAGCTCAACTCGGGCGAGATAGTCGATCACGTGTCCGAACTTCTTGGCTACCAGCCAGGGCCGTTTGATCGTCCGATCAACAGAATCCAGACGAATTGGCGGATAGAGCTCACCCAGGCGCTGCACGTGCTCAGCGATCTTCTGCTGGGTGATGTGTTGCCGGGGCACGATCGCCATTTTAGATATCCATCTTGGGGTCAAACATTGCTGGAACTGTGTTCCATACACAGTTAGGTTAGCCATACCAAACAGCTGTAGGCCAATCTTCAAACGATATTCGGAGCGCTCAGCCGATGTGTTTGGTTGACCTCAGGGTCCTGGCGAGCGCGTCGGCATCGGAGATACCGGTCTGCCCGGAGAGCTGGGCAAGCCTACTTAAATGGGCGGCCTAGCTAAATCAGAAGCACGATCAGGATCGCGATGAGAAGAACGGCGGCAGCTACGCCCCCAACGACTGCTGCGGTCAACCGTCCTGGTGGGCGTGCCTCCGACAACTCTCCTGGCTGCCCACCTGAGCTGGCGACAATCGCAGGAGAAGAATGCGTTGGCAGCGGCGGCAACCCTTCGACAACGGGCACCAGCTCGCCGAGCCGATGCGCCGCAAAGAGGAGATCTAGCCGAGCCTGATAGTCCTCCTGCTCCAGCGCTCCGGCTGTGTAAGCAGCATTGAGTCGTGCATTGAGCCGATCGCGTTCGACCTCTGTCACAGGAGCGTCCGGGGTGCTCCGGTAGGGCGACGAAATCGGCAGGTTACTGCTCACCGGTCCAGGCTACTCGGGGCGCACGCTGTCATTCGGTGCCCGAGACGCGAGACTGTCCGCCATGATGGCGACCAACGTGAGCTTTCTGACCGTGGCGCTGTATCTTCTCGATCTCGCGATCAAGAACGTGGCGCTCGGTCTGGTACCCGAAGGACGACGCCCGTCATAGGCCACGGCATGGCTGCTGCTCATCGCTCGCTGTCCGATGAGCTGACGCTCGAGGAGTGGCGCCGCCGGCCGCTTCCCAAGCGCTACATCGACAATGTGATGCGCCTGACCTCTACCTTGCAGTAGCGATTTCTATCGGGCGGCGACGACCTCAGGCAGCCCGAACTCCTCGAACAGCGTGGTGTCGAAGAAGGTGCTCACGTGTGAAACACCCTTGCCGCTAAGGGTGAGCACCTGGAGCTGGAAAGCGCGATGCTCTCCATCTGGCTCCCTCATATACAACGCAAAAGCGGGTTGACCGTTGGCGGAGGTCGGCACCATGATCTGGTCCCCGGCAGCCTCGGCGGGACACTGCGTCTCGATGAGATGCCCGATTGCGGTCGAGCCTTGGTACCAGCCGACGTACGGTGGCATCTCCCAGACCGCATCCTCGGCAAGAAGCTCCACGATCCGCTTCACGTCGTAGTTTTCGAAGGCGGCCATGTAGTCGCCGAGCAACTCCTTCGCGTGCTGATCATCGAGCTGTTTGTCAGGATCGTCCGGGTCAAGCTTGTGCATCTGGGCACGGGCGCGTTGCAGGCTGCTGTTCACAGCCGCCGTTGACATGTTCAGCAGCTCCGCCACCTCGCTGGCCTGCCAGGCGAGTACATCACGCAAGATCAAGATCGCTCGCTGCGGCGGCGTGAGATGCTGCAGCGCCGCGATGAACGCTAGACGGACACTTTCCCGATCAACGGCTGCTGCTGCGGGGTCGTCGGCGGGTCCGCCCCAGACGACGGAATCGGGCATCGGCTCAAGCCAGGTGAGCTCGGGCCGAGACTCCAGCACACCGTACGGATCCGAGCTCGGCTGGCCAAGCCCGGTCGGCATAGGCCGGCGATTTCGGCCGTCGAGCGCGGTCAGGCAGACGTTAGTCGCGATGCGATACATCCAGGTACGCACCGAGGAGCGGTTCTCGAAATTGTGAAAGCCTCGCCACGCTCGCAGATAGGTCTCCTGGACCAGGTCCTCCGCGTCATGGACCGAACCCGCCATCCGATAGCAGTGCACCGTGAGCTCCCGGCGTAGCGGCTCGACGAGGGATGCGAAGACGTCGTCGTCAACGGCAACAGTCATAATCGCGAACCTACCCAATGGCTAGGACAGTTCCACATCGCCTCTCGGCCTAGCGCCGTCGGCCACTGGAGACCCTTCTGGCCGTAAGCCGGTGTAATAGGCAGCGAAGGCCAGGAGATCGGCCCATTCGGCCGCGATCAAGGCGGTCGGCTTGCCGATTCCGTGACCCGCCGACACCTCGATTCGGGTCAGAATCGGCTGCTCGCCCGCCTGCGCATGCTGTAACGCGGCAGCGAACTTGTGGCTATGCAGCGGGACTACCCGATCGTCATGATCGGCGGTGAGCACCAAGGTCGCCGGATAGTGCGTTCCAGATCGGACGTTGTGCAATGGCGAGTAGGCCAGTGCCTGGGCGAACTGCTCCGGATCGGCTGGATTCCCGTAGTCGGAGATCCAGGCGGCACCGATCGTGAACAGATGGAAGCGGAGCAGATCCAAGACTCCGACCCCCGGCAGCGCTACTCCAGCCAGATTTGGATGTTGGGTCAGCACCGCTCCCACCAACAAGCCACCGTTGCTACGCCCATGCAGAGCGAGCTGTCGAGTCGTGGTTACCCCGGTCTGCTTGAGATGCTCTGCGACCGCGGTGTAGTCGTCGAAGACGTTCTGTTTGTTGGCCAGGCGACCGGCCTCGTACCAGGCAGTACCGAACTCTCCACCGCCCCGCAGGTTGGCTATCGCCAGCAGCCCACCGGCCGCCAGCCAGCAGGGCCAACCAGGTCGATAGTCGGCGAGCACAGGGATCTTGAACCCCCCATACCCGTACAGCAGGGTTGGTCGCGGCCGCGACAGATCAGCGCTTGCGGGGGCGATCAGGAAGTACGGCACGGGCGTACCGTCCTTGCTTGTCGCGATCCGACGCTCTGTCGCGACCTGCGGAGCAGCGAAGGCATGAGAGGTCGGCTGAACCAACCCTGCGAGCGACGTCACCGCGGCTGAGCCAGCATCGATCAGGTAGCTCTGCGTGGGAGATGTGACCGATGAGAGGCCGACGAATGCCTCAGGATCACCGCGCTTGGCGTTCAATCCGACAACGGCACCGCTGGCGACATCGACAGTCCGAGCCGGCGCACCATCCACTCCGACCTGAACAATTAGGGGTTGCGCGTCGGCGAGATAGACCAGGATGAACCCCTCGCCGGCTGCTCTCGCTTCCAACAGCGTGTGCTCGGCCTCGGCAACGACCTGTCGCCAGCTCACCTGCCCGCTGCTGTGGAAAGTGTCAACATCAACAGCGACCAGCCGCCCGGCCGCCGCTTCGAAATCAGTTCGAACATAGAGGGTGGTGGCATCCGATCCGGCCAGCACGAACTCGGCAAAGGCCTCGTCGATGATCTTGATCGGATCTCCAAGCTCGCTGCGCTCCCCCGAGTGGATCGGATACACCCAGAGGCGGTTCTTGTTCTCGGTCCCTTCCACGATGCTGACGACCAGGTAGCGGTCGTCGTCGGTGACCTCCGCACCGAACATCAGCTGATCGTTCTCCGGGAACTCCAAGATCAGTTCGTCATGATCTTGCGACTCTCCGATGCGATGCACTCGCAGCTGAGGCCCAGAATTGGCCGCAGTCTGAGTACCGCTCGCGGCGTCCTCGTGATCAAAATGTGTGTAGACGTAGGAGCGATCGTCGGGCAGCCATTCCGCCTGGGAGAACTTGGTCTGGACCAACGCGTCTTCCACGTCAGCTCCGCTGGCCATATTCAGCAGCCGAAATGTTGTCCAGTCGCTGCCGGCCTCACTGAGGCCGTACGCCACCAGCTTGCCGTCTTCGCTTACCGTCAGGCTGTTCAACGAGCTGGTCCCGTCCGGGGAGAACGTGTTCGGATCAACCAGAACTCGGCCACCGGCCAGCAACTCCTCCAGCGATGACGCGACGAAGATCACGTCCTGGTTCTGGCTGCCGTCGTTCCTCGATACGAAGTAGTGCCCAGCGCGTTTGAACGGCACGCCTGCCCGCGGCTGGCTCATCAGCCGCTGCATGGTGTCGAGAAACCACGGCCGGTCCGGCAGCGACTCCAGATACCGAGCAGTGACTTCGTTCTGGCGCGTCACCCAGTCAGCGGTCTCGACGGAGTCGGGATCCTCCAGCCAACGGTACGGATCGGCAATAGGTCGTCCATGCAGCACATCGACGACGTCGTCACGGCGTGTTTCTGGGAAGCGAGCCACGCTCGAGTAGGTTACCTGGGAGCCCAGGTTCCACGAGAGTTCGACGAGAATTCATCGGTTGTTGAATTTTGTTAACCTTGGCTTTATCGTCAATTCATGAGGCTGCTCGTGGATTTTTCGGACATCGATTCGAGCATGATCAATGCGGTCGGCGGCAAGGCTCTCAACCTCGGAATCATGAGCTCCGGAAACCTGCCGGTTCCCGGCGGTTTCTGCGTGACAACCGAGGCGTATCGCCTGGTGGTGGCGGACCGGTTGGATGACCTGATGGGCAAGCTCGCCGATGCCACCGACGGCAGTTCGGTAGCTGCCGCCGCCGAGGAAGCCCGCCGCCGGGTGCTCGCGATCGAGGTGCCGGACGAGTTACGAACTGCGATCACCGATCGGTACGGCGCCCTCGGCGAGGACGAGCCGGTCGCCGTTCGTTCATCGGCCACGGCGGAGGACCTCGCGTACGCCAGCTTTGCCGGCCAGCAGGACAGCTATCTCAATGTGATCGGGTCAGCAGCGCTACTCGATGCCGTTCGACAGTGCTGGGCCTCGCTGTGGACCGATCGTGCCATCAGCTACCGCAATGCCAATGACATCGATCATCGAAGCGTCGCACTCGCGGTGGTCGTGCAGCGCATGATCGACGCGGCCGCCGCCGGTGTGATGTTCACCGCGAACCCGATCACCGGAAGTCGCAATGAAACCGTCATCGACGCCAACCCAGGCCTTGGCGAGGCCGTGGTCTCCGGAGCGGTCAACCCTGACCATTTCGTGGTGAACTCGGTCGACGACCGCATCGTGACGCGCCGGCTGGGTGACAAGCGGGTGATGATCACGAGCCGTCCTGGCGGTGGCACCGCACATCAGGAGTTGGCCGATGCAAGTTCAGAAGCCTGCCTGGACGATGCGCAGGTGTTGCAGCTTGTTGATCTTGGCCAGGAGGTCCAGCGAGAATACGGGGCACCGCAGGACACCGAGTGGGCACTCGATTCCGTCGGGCGCTTCTGGCTAACCCAGGCGCGGCCGATCACCACCCTGTACCCGCTCGCGCGTACCCACCAGCCCGGTCTACGGGTCTTGATGTGCCTGAGCCTGGCGCAGGGCTTGACACGACCCATCACTCCGATGGGGATTGCCGCGATCCGGTTGATCGGTACGTCGATTGCCACCGCAATCAAAATCCCACCAGATCAGCCGTTGGCAGGCCCGCCAGCCATGCATGCACCTGGTCAGCGGCTTTTTGTGGACGTGACGAGCGTATTGCGCAACCGGCTCGGGCGCCGAGCGATGATCGGAGCCTTCTCAGTCATGGAGGCGCGAGCGGCTGCGGTCTTGAAGACCCTTGGAGAGCGGCCAGAGTTCTCGATCATCGACCCGTCAGGCCACAAGATGCCGCGGCACATCGCCGCCGCCCTGATACGCAACAAGGTGCCAGTACGCGTAGTTGCCGGACTGGCAAATCCAGAACTGGCTTACCGCGGCATCGCCCGCACCGAGCAGCAGCTACGCCGATCGCTGACGGTGCCTGCCAATGCGACGGCCTCCCAACGTCTCGACTTCGTCGAGGATCGACTCAGCCACATGTTTTTGCTGATGCCGCGAACGTTCGCCTACGCAGTAGGCGGCCTGTTGATGCTCGGTGCGTCTCGCCGGCTATTGCGTGATGTGGCCGAACCCGGCGAACTCCAAGAAGTGCTGCGCGGGCTCCCACACAACGTCACCACTGAAATGGACCTCAAGCTCTGGGAATTGACGGAGGAAATCCGCAACGACAAACCTTCTCGTGCAGTCTTCACTGAGGTGGCGGTGCCCGAACTGCTGCAGCGCTATCGCGATCGTGCACTGCCGCCCGTAGCGCAGCGCGGGCTTCAGGCGTTCATGCGCCGCTACGGCCATCGCGCAGTCGCCGAGATTGATCTGGGCATGCCGCGCTGGTCGGATGATCCGAGCCACCTGCTCGGAGTGATCAGCAACTATCTGCGCCTCGATTCCAGTGATCTCGATCCGGTTGCCCAGTTCCACGCCGGTCAGGCCAGAGCTGAGTCCATGATCACTTCGCTAACCAGTCGTGCGGCCGAACGCAGCCACCTTCGGGCGAAGCTGGCCGGCTGGACGCTGCGGCGGGTGCGTCAGCTCGTCGGTTTGCGGGAATCCCCGAAGTTCTTGCTGATCGTGGCGCTGGCGGCAATGCGTGAGCATCTCAAGGCGGTCGGGCGGGAGCTTACTGCCATTGGAGTGATCGACGAGGCCGACGACGTTTTCTTCCTCGACCTGCGTGATGCTCGTCGTGGATTGGCCGGCGACGACTTGAGGACGCTCGTCGTCGAGCGACGAGAGGCGTACCAGCAGGAACTCAAGCGGCGGCACATTCCGCGGCTGTTGCTGTCCGATGGGACGGAGCCGGAGGCGCTGGCCACAGCAGCTGTCAATGCGAATGGAGCCCTAACCGGCAGCCCGGCCTCGACCGGCACCGTGACAGGGCGGGCGCGAGTCGTGCTCGACCCAGTCGGCGCCCACCTCGAGCCGGGCGAGATCTTGGTCGCGCCTTCAACTGACCCGGGGTGGACGCCGCTGTTCTTGACGGCCGGCGGCCTCGTGATGGAGATGGGGGGGTCGAATTCCCACGGTGCGGTGGTTGCACGGGAGTACGGCATTCCTGCCGTGGTCGGCGTACCTGAGGCAACGCACAAGATCCAAACCGGTCAGCTGATCACCGTTGACGGCGCCTCAGGCCTGGTGACTTTGGCCGCCTAATGATGTCCCGAGGCCGGCTCAGTCGACGAGTTCAGACGTACCGCGCGCGCGATGAGCATCCAACGCGCCGAAGACGCGCTCGGTCACCCCGCCGATCTCACCCAGGCCATCGACCTCGACCAGCAAGCCACGCGAACGGTAAACCTCGAGCAGCGGCTCGGTCTGCTCGGCGTAGACCTGGAGGCGAACGCGAATGGTTTCTTCATTGTCGTCGGCGCGCCCCTCGGTCTCTGCGCGCTTCAGCAGTCGCGCCACCACCTCGTCGGTGTCGGCCACCAGCGAGATGACGGCGTCGAGCGGGCGCTCGGTTTCGGCGAGGTAGTCATCGAGGGTCTGAACCTGCTGCAGGGTACGTGGGTAGCCGTCCAGCAGGAACCCGGCGACGCAGTCGCTCTGCGCCAACCGATCTTTCACAATCTCGTTGGTGATCTCATCGCTGACGTATCCACCGGATTCCATGATCTCCCGGACCTGTCGCGCCAGCGGCGTATCGGAGGTCTTCATGGCCCGAAAGATGTCCCCGGTCGAGATGGCCGGGATGGCGTAGTGCTCGGCGATCAACTTGGCCTGCGTGCCTTTGCCCGCGCCTGGAGGGCCCATGATGAGGAGTTGCATTAGCGGAGGAACCCTTCGTAGTTACGCTGCTGAAGCTGGCTCTCGATCTGTTTCACCGTATCGAGGCCAACACCGACGATGATGAGAATCGACGTGCCGCCGAAGGGGAAGTTCTGATTGGCGTTCAAGAGTATGAATGCAATCGATGGCAGCAGGGCAATCAAGCCGAGATAGAGAGACCCGGGGAAGGTCAGGCGCGACAGCACGAAGCCGAGGTAGTCCTCGGTCGGCTTGCCCGCACGAATGCCCGGGATGAAGCCGCCGTACTTCTTCATGTTGTCGGCGACCTCGTTCGGATTGAACGTGATCGCGACGTAGAAGTAGGCAAAGAACACGATCAGCAGGAAGAAGGTAATGATGTAGACCGGATGGTCGCCTTTGACGAAGTTCGCGCTGATCCAGGATGAGAACTTGTCGTCTGGTCGGAACTGGGCATACAGCGCAGGCAGATACAGCAGTGACGACGCGAAGATGACCGGGATGACGCCGGCCTGATTGACCTTGATCGGGATGTAGGTGGTCGTGCCACCGAACATCCGGCGCCCCACCATTCGCTTGGCGTACTGGACCGGGATTCGGCGTTGTGACAGCTCGACGAAGATGACGCCAAGCATGACGAGCAAGCCCAGCCCGATCACGAGCAGGAACACGACCCAACCCTGCGAACCTGGACGGGCGACCTTCAAACTCCACAGGGCACTGGGGAAGGTTGCCGCGATCTGGGTGAAGATCAGCACCGACATGCCGTTGCCGACACCACGTTCGGTGATGAGCTCGCCCAGCCACATGATGACGCTGGTGCCGGCCGTCATTGTCAGAATCATGACGACCACTGGGAAGATGTCCTTGCTATACACCAGCCCCGGACAGCCGGTGAACAAGCGATCGTTGACCGCGACAGTGACGAACGCGGTGGAGTTGAGCACTGCGAGCACCAGGGTCAGGTAGCGGGTGTATTGAGTGATCTTGGTCTGCCCGGACTGGCCCTCTTTCTTGAGGGCTTCCAGACGAGGAATCACGACTGTGAGCAGCTGCAGGATGATGCTGGCCGTTATGTAGGGCATGATGCCCAAGGCGAAGATCGTCAGATGGAGCAGCGCCCCACCGGAGAACAGGTTGATCAGGGAGTACAGGCCCTGCTGGTCGCCAGTCGTCGCCTGCTTGAGGCAGAAGCTGACCTGTTTGACATTGACGTTGGGCGTCGGCATGGTCGAGCCGAGGCGGAAGAGCGCAAGGATCGCGAGCGTAAAGAAGATCTTCTTGCGTAGGTCCGGAGTTCGGAACGCGTTGGCAAACGCCGCGAGCACCCGTGCCTCCCTTTCTTATGACTGCCCTGTACACCCTTGTACGCCCGTGAACTGCTGCGCCTCGCCACTCTAGGCGGCTCAGGCGAAGAGGACCGACCGACTTTATCAAGGACCGGCTCCGAACCCCGCATCGTCTCGGTAGCCTCCGAGAAGCCATTCCCTGAGAACTTCACTCTAGGTGACTCATAAAGACCCCAACGACGCTCGGCGCGGCTGGGCAGTCGGCCGCTGGAGTGAGCTTTCCAGGGTCGGAGATCGTCTTATCTCGAAACCGCTGCGGGCGCCGACGACAGGAGACTTGCCATGATGTTTCCTGTGCTGCAACGGACCATCAGCGGGACCCGTGGCATGGTCGTAGCCGACGGCCTGGCCTGCTTGCTGATCCTGATGGTGCTGCTTGCTCCCAACGAGTTCAGCCAGCTCACCCCGGGCGCGCTCGTCAGCATCCCACTCGAGGCGCTGCTCGGCGCGGCTGTATTGCTGATCCTTCCGCGTAGGGCAAGGCCGGCGGCAGCGACGCTCTTCGGTCTGGCCCTCGGCGTGTTGGCCTTGATGAAGCTCCTCGACCTGGGCTTTCTCGCCGTCCTCGCCCGGCCGTTCAACCCGGCACTCGACTGGCCGCTGCTGGGCAACGCCATGAGCTTCCTGGCCGGTGCGATCGGCCCCGTCGCCGCAATCGGCTGTCTCGCTGCGGCGGTTGTCTTCGGCACGGCCCTGATCATCGTCATGACGCGCGCAGTCCAGCGCCTGATGCGTCTGCTGGTCCGGCACGACGTAGCAGCGAGCCGCGCAGTCGTGGCACTGGCGCTCTCCTGGCTGATCTGCGCTTTGTTCGGCATTCAGATCGTGCCCGGCACATCAGTTGCGTCCGTAAGCTCAGTTGCCTACCTTCGGCACCGCTCCAGCCTGTCGAGCACGGATCTGCAGAGTCAGGAGGAGTTCACGGCGAATGCCGAAGCCGACCCCTTCGCCAACACCCCCGATGACCAGCTATTGACGGCGCTACGCGGCAAGGATGTCCTCCTTACGTTTGTTGAGAGCTACGGCCGTAGCGCTATCGAGGATCCGGAGTTCGCACCACAGGTCGGTGCGATGCTGGACGCCGGCAATCGTTCGTTACGCGCCAACGGCTTCGACTCCCGGAGCGCATTCGTCACCTCATCGACGACTGGTGGCGGCAGCTGGCTGGCCCATGGGACGCTGCTTTCGGGCCTGTGGATCGATAGTCAGCAGCGCTACGACGAACTCGCTGCCAGCCAGCGATTGACCCTTACCCGCGCCTTCCACAAGGCGGGCTGGCGCACGGTTGGCGTCATGCCCGGCAACGACACCCCCTGGCAAGAGAGCGAGTCTTTGGGGTATGACCGGGTGTACGACGCCCAGGACTTGGGATATCGCGGACCCCGGTTCAGCTGGGCGAGCATGCCTGACCAATACACGCTGATGAGGTTCGAGAGCACCGAACACGCCACTCGGACCCGCCAGCCAGTCATGGCGGAGATCACCCTTGTCTCAAGCCATGCCCCCTGGGAGCCGATCCCCCGGCTGATCAACTGGAAAGACGTCGGTGACGGCTCGGTCTTCGATGGCATGGCCCCAACCGATGACCCTCCGGAAGCGATCTTGACCAGAAAGCCCGGTCGAGTACAGGCCGACTACCGAGCCGCCATCGAATACTCACTGAGCAGTCTCATCTCGTACATGAACACCTACGGCGACGACAAACTGGTGTTGATCTTCCTTGGCGATCATCAACCCTCGCCGATCGTCACAGGCTACGGAGTCAGCCGCGATGTACCGATCACGATCGTCACTCGCGACCGGGCAGTGCTGAATCGCATCTCGACGTGGGGGTGGCAGGACGGCCTGAAGCCGGGGCCTCAAGCCCCGGTCTGGCGCATGGACGCGTTCCGAGACCGATTCCTGTCTGCGTTCAGGGCGCAGACCACGGCAATCAGTAACCGCCACTGACTTGATGAGCTCTGCTAGCTCTCTGGTCAGAGCTCGGTGGCGCTACCGCCCGCTCCGGCGATCTTCTCCTTTGCCGACGCGGAGAACGCGTGAGCGGTCACCTGAAGCGCGACCGAAACGTCCCCGGCGCCGAGGATCTTCACCTTATGGTCGGGGCGTACGGCTCCAGCCGCGACGAGGTCTGCCACACCTACCGCACCACCGTCAGGGAACAGCTGACCCAGTCGCGCCAGGTTGACCACCTGGTACTCCTCACGGAACGGGTTCTTGAAGCCACGCAACTTCGGCAGCCGCATGTGCAGCGGCATCTGCCCGCCCTCGAAGTTCTCAGGCACAGTGTGACGTGCGCCGGAACCCTTGGTGCCACGACCAGCCGTCTTACCGCGCCTGCCAGCCTCGCCGCGACCCACCCGAATCTTCCGGGTCTTGGCCCCCGGCGCCGGCCGCAGGTGGTGAACCTTCAACGCCATGTCAGTCGACCTCCTCCACGGCCACCAGATGGCTAACCGTCTTGATCATGCCGCGCACCTCTGGCCGATCTTCACGCGTCGTCTCATCGCCGACCCGCTTCAGACCCAAGGTCCGCAGCGTGTCCCGCTGATTCTGCTTACCGCCAACCGAGCTACGCACCTGGCGGATCTTTAGCTGGGTCATCATGAGTTCACTGCCTCGCGCGCCCTCAGCAGAGCTGCCGGCGCGACATCCTCGACAGTCTTGCCACGGCGCTTAGCCACCGACTCCGGCTGCTCAAGACTCTGAAGCGCGGCTACCGTTGCATGTACCACGTTGATCGCGTTGGGTGAGCCAAGAGACTTCGCCAGCACGTCGCGTACGCCGGCGCACTCCAATACTGCCCGCGCAGAGCCACCTGCGATCACTCCGGTACCGGGGGACGCCGGCCGTAGCAAGACCACACCGGCGGCCTTCTCGCCCTGCACCGGGTGCGGGATCGTGCCTTGAATCCTTGGCACGTTGAAGAAGTGCTTCTTCGCCTCTTCAACACCCTTGGCAATCGCCGCAGGTACTTCCTTGGCTTTGCCATAGCCGACGCCGACATTGCCGTCGCCATCGCCGACTACGACGAGCGCAGTGAAGGAGAACCGGCGACCACCCTTGACAACCTTGGCCACCCGGTTGATCGCGACCACGCGCTCGATGTAGTTGCTCTTCTCAGGGGCCGGGCCACGTCGATCATCGCGGCCACGACGCTCCCCGCCGGCACCACCACTGCGGCGCTGGGTTCCCGTCATTCGCTATTTCCTTCCGTTCCTTCTCATCTGCATTGCAAGCGTCAGTTCGCGCGAGCAGTGGCAGCTCAGACCCATCAAAATCCAAGGCCGCCTTCGCGGGCGCCATCTGCGAGCGCCGCAACGCGGCCGTGGTACTTGTACCCGGCGCGGTCGAAGACCACGTTCTCGATGCCGGCAGCCTTCGCCCGCTCGGCGATCAGGCCGCCGACTTGCTTCGCCTTCTCGGACTTGTCGCCGGCGACGGCACGCAGCGTCCCCTCCATGGTGGACGCGGCGGCAAGCGTACGCCCTCGGGTGTCGTCGATGACCTGGGCCGAGATGTGCCGCGCCGAGCGGCTCACCACAAGTCGCGGACGCTGTGGTGCACCGAAGACCTTCTTGCGTACGCGAATCTGTCGGCGCGCCCGCGCCGCACTCTTCGGCGCCATGCCCTTGTGTTGGGACAGCGATACCGCCATCGTCACTTACCAGCCTTTCCAACCTTGCGGCGAACCCTCTCGCCCGCATAGCGGACACCCTTGCCCTTGTACGGCTCGGGTTTGCGGATCTTGCGGATGTTCGCCGCGACCTCGCCGACCCGCTGCTTGTCGATGCCGAGGACCGAAAACCGGGTCGGCGTCTCGACATTGAAGGTGATGCCCTCGGGCGCGATCACCTTGACGGGATGGCTGTACCCGAGCGCGAACTCGAGCTCGGTCGGGCCCCTTGAGATGACCCGGTAGCCCACGCCCACGATCTCGAGCTTCTTCTCGTAGCCGGCGGTCACGCCGGTCACCATGTTCGCGACCAACGTACGGGTCAGGCCATGCAGCGACTTGCTCTCGCGCTCATCGTCAGGCCGGGAGACCTGCAGCTCACCGTCCTCGCTGCGCGCGATCTTGATCGGCTCGGCGACGCGATGCTCGAGTGCTCCTCTTGGGCCCTGCACCTTGACCAGTTGACCGTCGAGGGTCACCTCGACGCCGGTTGGAATGGCAACCGGCATCTTGCCAATGCGTGACACTTCTCTTACCTCCTCGTTCGCCCGCTCACCAGACGTACGCGACGACTTCGCCGCCCACGCGGCTGCTGTGCGCCTGCCTGTCGGTCAACAGACCTTGAGACGTCGAGATGATGGCGATGCCGAGACCGCCGAGCACCTTCGGCAGCGCGGTCGACTTGGCGTACACCCGAAGGCCGGGTTTGGAAATGCGGCGCACGCCGGCGATGGAGCGTTCTCGGTTCTGGCCGTATTTCAACGTGATCGACAATGTTTTTCCGACATGGCCTTCGATGGGCTCGTTCACCGTGTAGCCGGCGATATAGCCCTCGTTGGCAAGGATCTCGGCGATTCCCACCTTGATCTTGCTGTGCGGCATCGTTGCCGTGTCGTGATACGCCTGGCTGGCGTTGCGGATTCGAGTCAGCATGTCCGCAATCGGGTCAGTCATGGTCATGAGTTGGAGTGATCTTCTTTCTCGGACTGGTTTCCGTCAGGACCTGTTCCGTTGCTGGGGGTCATGCGCCCTGAGCCTGTCGGAGGGCGCGTCGTGTTGCGTCTTCTAGTTGGTGTGGCCCAAGGGCGAGCCTGTCGAGTCCGACCGTTTCCCCCGAGCGCCGCCACGATGAGCGACGAATCAATCATGTCGATCACCACGACGATTTCGTGATACCGGGCAACTCGCCCTTGTGCGCCATCTCCCGCAGACAGATTCGGCAGAGGCCGAATTTGCGATAGACCGCCTTGGGCCGGCCGCATCTCTGGCATCGGGTGTAGGCACGTACCCGGAACTTCGGCTTGCGAGCCTGTTTCACTACGAGCGCTGTCTTGGCCATGTGTTCCTTCCTTCTAGTTCGCCCGGAACGGGAAGCCCAGATGGCGCAGCAGCGCCCGGCCCTCGTCGTCGTTGGTTGCGGTGGTCACGAATGTGATGTCCATGCCGCGCACCCGGTCGATCCTGTCCTGATTGATCTCGTGGAACATGACCTGTTCGTTGAGACCGAACGTGTAATTGCCCTTGCCGTCGAACTGCTTGGGCGACAGGCCGCGAAAGTCGCGGATCCGTGGCAGCGCCAGCGTCAGCAGCCGGTCGGCGAACTCCCACATCCGAGTGCCTCGCAGCGTGACGTGCGCCCCGATCGGCATGCCGGCGCGCAGCTTGAACTGTGCGATCGACTTGCGCGCCCGGGTGACGACCGGCTTCTGGCCAGTGATGGTCGCTAGGTCCCGAACCGCGCCGTCGATCAGCTTGGAGTCGCGCGCCGCTTCCCCGACGCCCATGTTCACCACGATCTTGACCAGGCTGGGGATCTGCATCACGTTCTTGATCTTGAACTCATCCTGCAGGGCTGGGGCGATCTCTTCGCGGTAGCGCTGCTGAAGCCTGGGGAGGGTGCGCCCTGAGCCGGCCGCTGCGCGCTCGGTGGTCGGGGTCGTCATCAGATTTCCTCTCCGGTCGCCCGGGCAATCCGTACGCTGCGGGTCGACTTGTACTCGGACCCGTCTGGGCGACGTTTCGTCACCTCGACGCGGTCGTAGCCGATCCGCGTAACGACCTCGTCACCCTCGGAGTTCTTGACCACCAACTGCACGTTGGAGGCGTGGATCGGTGCTTCGGAGGAGACGATGCCGCCCTTGGTGGTCTGACGTGCCTGCGGCTGTGCGGAGGTATCGCGCAGGTGCCGCTTGACGATGTTGACCCCGGCGACAGTTACCTTGTTGCGCTCCGGATACACCGCGATCACTTCGCCAACCAAACCGCGATCCTTGCCGCTGATCACCTTGACGCGGTCGCCCTTACGGATGAGCAGGCTGCCTTTCTTCTTTTCAATGTTCTTCTCAGGCATGGTTCAGAGCACCTCCGGTGCCAGCGAGATGATGCGCATGAAACGCTTTTCCCGCAGCTCACGCCCGACCGGGCCGAAGATGCGCGTACCGCGAGGCTCACCGTCTGGCTTCAAGATCACCGCAGCGTTCTCGTCGAACTTGATGTACGAGCCGTCCATACGGCGATGCTCCTTGGCGGTCCGTACCACCACTGCCTTGACGATCTCGCCCTTCTTGACGTTGCCGCCAGGGATCGCATCCTTGACGGTGGCGACGATGATGTCGCCGATGCCCGCGTAGCGGCGACCAGATCCGCCGAGCACGCGGATGCACAAGATCTCCTTGGCACCCGTGTTGTCGGCGACCTTGAGCCGCGACTCCTGCTGGATCATCTCTGCTCTTTCTTCTCAGACTTGTCAGCTTCTCAGCGGGCTATAGCACTCTGAGACGCCGACAAGTCGGTGTGTTACTTGGCTTTCTCGAGGATCTCGACAAGGCGCCAGCGCTTGGTAGCGCTCTGCGGCCGGGTCTCCATCACGCGTACGCGGTCGCCGACAGCAGCACTGTTCTTCTCGTCGTGTGCCTTGAGCCGGCTGGTCTGACGGAGCACCTTGCCATAGAGGCGGTGCTTCACCCGGTCCTCGACGGCGACGACGACGGTCTTGTCCATCTTGTCGCTGACCACGTAGCCTTCGCGGACCTTGCGTCGCCCGCGCCCTGCGTCGGGCGCATCAACACGCCCGCGCCCTGCGTCGGGCGCATCAGCACGCCCGCGCTCTGCGTCGGGCGCATCAAAACGCCCGCGCTCCTCACTGTTCTCGCTCATTCCTCAACCTCCTCGGCGTCAGGATCATCGATGATGCCGAGTTCGCGTTCGGTCAGCACCGTGTAGATCCGCGCGATGTCTTTGCGTACGGCGCGAAGCCGGCCATGCGACTCGAGCTGACCGGTGGCCGCCTGAAACCGAAGCGTGAACAGCTCTTCCTTCAGCTCGTTCACCTTGGTGTTCAGCTCGCCGCGGCTCAGGCCGCGCAGCTCGGCCGCGGTGGCAGCCTTAGCCATCAGACCTCACCTGCCTCACGCTTGATGAAACGCGCTTTCATGGGCAGCTTGTGGATCGCCAGGCGCATTGCCTCACGGGCCACATCTTCATTGACTCCAGACAGCTCGAACAGCACCCGGCCGGGCTTGACGTTGGCGATCCACCACTCGGGGGAGCCCTTGCCCGAGCCCATTCGAGTCTCGGCTGGCTTCTTGGTCAACGGACGGTCGGGATAGACATTGATCCAGACTTTCCCGCCGCGCTTGATGTGACGGGTCATGGCGATACGCGCCGACTCGATCTGCCGGTTGGTCAGGTAGGCACCTTCCATCGCCTGGATGCCGTAGTCACCGAAAGCCAGCTTGGTGCCGCCTTTGGCTGCGCCGGTCCGTTTGGGGTGGTGCTGCTTGCGGAACTTGACCTTGCGTGGAACCAACACGGCTCAGCCCTCCAGTCCCGGCGTCTCGGCCGGTGCGGGCGCTGCAGCAGTGACCTCGGCAGGCGCCTCGGGCGTACCTTCGACGCGAGTCGGTTCCGGCGCACCTTCGACGCGAGTCGGTTCCGGCGCGCCCTCGGCGCGAGTCGGTTCCGGCGCGCCCTCGGCGCGAGTCGGTTCCGGCGCGCCCTCGGCGCGAGTTGGTTCGGGCGCGCCTTCGGCGCGAGTTGGTTCGGGCGCGCCTTCGGCGCGACGCCTCCCACGTTCCGGACGATCTCCACGCGCGGGACGGTCACCACGACCGGGCCGACCTGGCCGCG
>Ga0075418_10001195_pt1 | contig 29250 bp, 21 predicted proteins | sample SoiMetdeltSBSDD2_FD_81776 | JGI IMG/M metagenome (GOLD analysis project Ga0075418, IMG submission 81776) | Bulk soil microbial communities from a Populus tree surrounding site in Tennessee, USA - Soil MetaG P. deltoides SBSDD2 | ecosystem: Environmental > Terrestrial > Soil > Tree plantation... | reverse complement strand
GCTTCGCGGGGCCGCCCACCTCGCTCGAGGAGCTGACGAAGCAGGCGGAGGCCATCAAGGCCAAAGGCATCGCGGACTTTCCGCTGGTGTTCGGCTGGGGACAGCAGGACCCGTTCTCCATCGAGAGCTTCACCGCTCTCGTGTTTGCGCAGAAGAACGGCTCGCTGTTCGACAAGGACGGCAACGCGGTCTTCAAGAATCCCGGCAGCGCCGCCGAAAAGGTCGTGACGTGGGCCGCGGAGGCGCTGGGCCCGAAGAAGATCCTGAGCCCAACCTCGCTGCAGGCCACCAACAACGACGCGATCAAGGCGCTTCAAGCGGGCGCGGCGAGCTTCGGCCTCATCCCGTCGTACTCGCTCGCCGTGCTCAACGACCCGGGGCAGACGCAGCAGGCCGGCAAGTTCAAAATCGGCCTCATGCCCGGCGAGAGCCGAGCCACGGTCGGGTTCATCCGCTTCTACGCCATCACGTCCCAGGCGCCGCGCCGGGGTAAGGACGTCATGACTGCGGCGTGGAATTTCCTCGACTACTTCGGCGGCAAGACGGACGGCGAGTACCGCGTGACCAAGCGGTGGTCGCTCGAAAAAGGCCTGGGCTTCGCGCAGACCGCGCTGTTCGCCGACAAGGACATCCGCGCGGCCTTCGGCAAGTGGGCCGACGTCGACATGCTGCAGAAGCAGGCGCAGCTCGCGCGTGCCAAGGAAGGCATGACGCCGTACTACGGCACGTGGGACGTCTTCAGCCGCGCCGAGCTGCACAAGGCCTACCTCGGGCAGCAAAAGCCGGCCGACACGCTGGCCGCCATGGCGAAGAAGTGGGAGGAGCTCAAAGCCAAGGCCAAGTGACGCGGCCCTCGCTCTACCCGTACGCGACCATCCTGCCCGTGATGCTGGTGGTCGCGGTGTTCACCGTCTACCCGCTGCTCCACAGCGTGTACCTGAGCGTGCACGAGAACGTCCTCACGCGCCCGCTCGACAACGACTTCGTCGGGCTGCAGAACTTCCGCGAGGTCGTCGGCGGCTACTATTTCTGGCGCTCCCTGTGGTCGACCGCGGTGTTCGCGGTGATGGCCGTGGCCGCGGTCACGCTCTACGGCCTCGGCGTGGCGCTGCTCCTCAACCAGCCCGGCGTGCTCGGCAGCACGCTGCTGAAGGTCGTCGTTCTGCTCCCATGGGCGATTCCCTCTGTCATCAGCGGCATCATCTGGCGCTGGATCTTCGACGGCGACTACGGTGTGCTGAACGGCCTGCTGCTGGCCACCGGCGTCGTCGAGCGCTACGTCCCCTGGATGAGCCAGCCGTTCACCGCGCGGCTCTGCATGGTGATCGCGCACGTCTGGAAGCAGGGCCCGCTCGCCGCTGTGTTCCTCCTGGCCGCGCTGCAGATCATTCCCGCCGAGCTCTACGACGCCGTGCGCATGGATGGCGCCGGACGCTGGAACGCCTTCCGCTTCGTCACGGTGCCGTACTTGAAGGCGACGCTCGCCCTGGTGCTGATCTACGAGACGATCGTCGCCGTCGCGACCTTCGATCTCGTCTACGTGATGACGGGCGGCGGCCCCGCGGATGCGACGGCCATCATCGGCTGGTACGCGTACACCGAGATCTTCCGTTTTCTCAATCTCGGCCGCGGTGCGGCGCTCGCCATCATCCTCGGCCTCTTGCTGCTCGGCCTGGTGATGATCTACCTGCGCCTGCTGCGCTCGGAGGAGGCCGCGTGAAGCGACGGCGGCTCGAATCGGCGGCGCTGAGCGCCGGATGCGTGGTCGTCGCGCTCTTCATCCTGGCGCCGTTTGCCTGGATGCTCGTCTGCAGCGTCGCGGGGGAGGCCGAGCTCACGCGCCGGCCTCCGGTCTTCGCACCGTCGCCGACGCTGGCGAACTACGCGTTCATCTTCACGGGCCAGATGCCACAGGACAAGACGCGTCACGGAATCTTCGTGTGGCAGACCTCGCACGAGGTGCGGATGCTGATGCCCGCGCTGCGCAACAGCTTCATCGTGGCGCTTTCGGTGATGGCCGCCAACGTCGTCTTCGGCGCGCTGGCCGCCTACAGCTTCGCGCGCGTCGCCTTCAGCGGGCGGCGGTCCGCGTACGTCTTCATTCTCACGAGCCGGCTGCTCCCCGCCGTCGCGGTGGCCATTCCGTTTTACGCGATCGTGCAGCGGCTGGAGCTGCTCGATACCTACCGCGCGCTCATCCTCGTCTACCTCGCGTTCACGTTCCCGTTCACCGTCTATTTCTTGTCCGTGTACTTCCGCTATCTGCCCGCGGAAGTCGAGGAGGCCGCGCTGCTCGACGGCTGCACGCGCTTCTCCACGCTCCTGCGCGTGGTCGTGCCGTCCGCCGCGCCCGGGCTCATGGCCGCCGCGGCGTTCGCGTTCATGACCGCATACAACGAATTCCTGTTCGCGCTGCTCCTCACGCAGACGATCGCCGCGCAGACGATGCCGGTGTTGCTGGCCGCGGTGGCTACCAACCCGGCGGTGAGCCACGCATTGCTGGCCGCGTGCGTCATCCTCGCGATCATCCCGCCGGCGCTGCTGGCGGTCGTGCTCCGGCGCTATCTGACGAGCGGCCTGATCGCCTCAGTGGCACGCTGAACGGCGCAGCGCTTCGGCGATCCGCCGCGCGGTGAAGGGCTGACGCCCGGCCGCCGCGCCGAACGGCGCGAGCGCGTCGGCGACGGCGTTGGCGATCGCCGCGGAGGCGCCCATCACGCCACCCTCCGCCATACCTTTCATCCCGAGCGGCGTGCCGGGATCGGGCCGCTCCAGATGCTCGATCTCGACGGCGGGAAGCTGCGCGGCCGTCGGCATCGCGTAATCCAGCAGTGTCGCGCTCTGGTTCTGGCCGTCCGCGCCGTACACGACCTCTTCGAAGAGCGCGCCGGCAAGCCCCTGCGCGGTCGCGCCGTGGAGCTGGCCCTCGACCACGCGGGGATTGAGCAGTCGGCCGCAATCCTCGACAATCGCGTAGCGCACGATCGTCAGCGGGCCGGCCTCGCGATCGATCTCTACCTCGCACACGTGGGTGCCGCTCGAAAACGTCAGTGCCGGAGGGTCGAACGCGTGGGTCGCCTCGAGCCCGGGTTCCATCCCTGGCGGCAGCTCCGGCGGCGCGAGATACGCCTTGTGAGCGATCTGAGCGAGCGTCAGCGCGGCCGTCGGCGCGCCGCGCACCTGGACCCGCCCCGCGACGAGTTCCAGATCGCCGATCGGCGCCTCGAGCACGTGCGCGGCGATGCGGAGCATCTTCTGCGTGATTGTCTGCGCAGCGCCGAGTGCAGCGCCGGCGCTCACGACGCCGCCGCGGCTCCCACGGGTACCCATACCGTACGGCGCCGCCGCCGTGTCGCCGGCATGGACGCGTACCTGCTCGATCGGAACCGTGAACGCATCGGCCAGCGCCTGGGCCACCGTTGTGAGATGGCCTTGCCCCTGACTGACGACGCCGATCTGGGCCGTGATCGAACCGCTCGGCTCGACGCGGACGATGGCGGCGTCGTGCCCCGATCCTGGAATTCCCGCCGTCTTGTAGAACTCGGAGCCGTAGGTGTTCGGCTCGACGTACGTCGCGACGCCGATGCCTGTGACACGGCCCGCCGCGCGGGCGCTCGCCTGCGCGCGGCGCCGCTCCGCGTACCCGAACTTCGCCAGCGCGCGCTCGAGCGTCTCACGCGGATAGACGGAGCGGTAACTGAGGCCGGTCGCCGTCGTGTACGGCAGGTCGGACTCCGCGAGCATGTTCCTGCGCCGTACCGCGACCGGGTCGAGCGCCAGAGCCCGCGCCACCGCGTCGATCGTGCCCTCGGTGACCCAGGCACAGATCAACATCGGCGCGCGATACGGACCCGATGGGCACTTGTTGGTCAGCACCGCGTCGATCGCGTAGCGATAGTCGCGCACGCGGTAGGCGCCTGGGATCATCATCCCCACGACCCGCGCCATGTAGTTCGCGGGAAAGTACGCATACGCGCCGAAGTCGGCCAGGATGCGCGCGTCGATGCCGAGCAGCGTGCCGTCCGCGGTCACCGCCGCGCGGACGCTCACGATGTCCTCGCGCGCGTGGAGCGATGCCGTCAGGTTCTCGCGCCGCGTCTCGATCCAGCGCACGGGACGGCCGAGCAGCCGCGCCGCCGCCGCCGTCACGAGCTCCTCACGATAGAGCGGGATCTTCTGACCGAACCCGCCGCCGACGTCGGGTGTGATCACGCGCACCGCGCTCTCGGAGAGGCCGAGGCGCGCCGCCAACGCGGAGCGGATCGGATGCGGAATCTGCGTCGAGTGCCAGAAGGTGAGTGTCTCGTCGCCGGGCTCCCAGCACGCCTGACAGCCTCGCGGCTCGAGCGGGGCGTGTGTCTGGCGGCCCTGGTGGAAGCGCACGTCGATGACGCGATCCGCGCGGCCGAGTGCCCCCTCGACGTCGCCGTGGGCGAAGAGGCCGTGGTATGCGCGATTGCCCGGGATCGTATCGTCGATCCGCGGCAGACCGGTATCGCCGGCGCGCTCAGGATCGATGATCGGCGCCAGCGGCTCGTATTCGACGCCGACGAGGGCGCAGGCATCCTCGACACGATAGCGATCGTCCCCGACGACACAGGCGACGGGATCGCCGACGAACCGAACCTTGTCGGTCGGGAGCGCCGGCATCTCCATCGGTAAGAGTCCGTCGATCGCGGGCGCGATCCGCAGCGGTGAGGTCATCCGCGCGAGGTCCGTGCCCGTCAGCACGGCCGCGATGCCGGGCGCGCGCCGCGCGGCGGCGACATCGACGCCGACGAGGCGGGCGTGGGCGTGCGGGCTGCGCACGAACGCCGCGTGCAGCAGGCCGGGAACGCTGAGATCCTCGATGTAGCGGCCGTGGCCCAGGCACAACCGGCGCGTTTCGCGTGGGCTCAGCGCCGCACCGACGTAGCCCAGCTGTCGGTCGGTCACGACGGGATTGTACCCGCCCGGTCCGGTAATATATGCCCCCTCATGAACCCGGACCACGCGAAACGCGCGCTCGACTTCCTCTCCGACATGATCCGCTTCAAGAGCTACTCGGGCACCCCTGGGGAAGGCGAGCTCGCCCAGTTCGTCGTCGAACGCATGCAGGGTCTCGGCCTCGAGGCGTTCACGCAAGAGGTCGAGCCCGGACGCACGAATGCGATCGGGATCTGGCGCGGCACCGGTGGCGGGAAGAGTCTGCTGTTCAACGGCCATCTCGATACGAACCCGGTGACGGAGGGCTGGACCGTCGATCCGTGGGGTGGCGTCTACGACGACGGGTTCGTCTACGGCATCGGCGTTTCCAACATGAAGGCCGGGGACGCGGCGTCGTACTGCGCCGTCGAGCGGCTGATCGAGCGCGGCCTCCGGTTTCGCGGCGACGTCGTGCTCACCTATGTCGTCGGCGAGCTGCAAGGCGGCATCGGCACCATCAAAGCCATCGACTCCGGGATTCGAGCCGACTACTTCATCAACGGTGAGCCGACGGATCTGGCCGGCCTCACGCTGCACGCCGGAGCCTTCAACTGGATGGTGGAGCTCACCGGCACCACGCGTCATGTCTCCAAGCGCGAAGAGGCGGTCGACGCGATCGCCGCCGCCACGCGTTTGATCCCACGCATCAACGCGATGACGTTCAGCGGTGCCGCAAATGCCGATCATTCATCGGTGAACCGCGCCCACGTCGGCGTCGTGCACGGCGCGCTGTCGCGCGAGCTGCACGAGTGGCGGCCGCCGCAGGTGGCGGACTTCGCGCGGATGACGGGCACGGCGCGCTATGCGCCGAGCCAGTCGGAGGCGTCGGTCCTTGGCGATTTTCGCCGCCTCCTCGATGAGATCGAGCGCGAGACGCCCGGCCTGCGCGCCTGGGTCGCGCGCTCGGCGCTGGGCAACCGTCCCGTGATGCTACCCTTCGAAGTGCGGCGCGATGCTCGCATCGTCAAGGTCGTGAGCCAGGCATACCGCGCGGTGCGCGGCGCTGACCAGCCGCTCGGCCCGGTGGCGCCCTACTGCTTCTACGGCACTGATGCGGCGCACCTGCTCCACCGAGCGAAGATGGAAGGGATCGTGTGCGGGCCCGGTGGCCGTTACAACACGATGCCCGACGAGCGCGTGGATGTGGCCGACTACCTCGACATGATCGAGATCTACACGCGCGCCATCCAGGAGATCTGCCAATGAGGATGTCTCGCCGCGCGTTTCTGAAAGCGACCGGGCTGGTTGGTGCCACCGCGATCCCGGCTCTGGAGCCCGTGTCGGTGCTGGCGCAGAGCGAGAAACACGGCGGCCTCCTGCGTGTGAGCGTCACGTTCGGGCTGAGCACGCTCAATCCGATCATGCACATCAGCGGCGCCGAATGGATGGCGACGAAGTGGATGTACAACAACCTGACCCGCCTGAACGCCAAGCGCGAGCCGGTCCCGGATCTCGCCGAATCGTGGAGTGCCGCCGACGGGGCGAGGGTGTGGACGTTCAAGCTCCGTCAGGGTGTGCGCTTCCATCACGGCCGCGAGCTCACGGCGGACGACGTCGTTGCGACCTTCACGACGCTGCTCGATCCGAAGACGGCGTCGCCGTACCGCGGCGAGGTGGGGCCCATCGACCGAGTGGAGACGGTCGACAAGTCGACCGTGCGCTTCACGATGAGGGCGCCATTTTCGGTGTTCCCCGCCGTCGTCGCGGTGCCGAACGCGCGCATCGTCGCTCGCGAGGGACTCGCCGACATGAAGGCGCTCGCCGCGCGCGAGTTCGGGACGGGACCTTTCAAGTTGAAGGAGTTCGTCCCGGGCGACCATGTGACGGTCGAGCGCTTCGCCGATTATTTTCGCAAGGCCGAGCCGTATCTCGACGGGGTGACGTTGCGGGTCTTCCCGGATCCCGCCACCGAGCTCACGGCGTTCAAGAGCAAGGAGATCGATCTGATCTCCGGGGTGACGCCCGATCTCTTCTCGGAGGTAGGGAAGCAGCCGGGCGCGGAAGGCTTGGCGGTCGCCGGCGGCACGTTCGCGGCGGTCACGCTGCCGTCGGACAAGCCCCCCTTCAACGACAGCCGGGTGCGCGAAGCGCTGAAGCTCTGCGTGGACCGCAAGCTGATGCTGGCCGCCATCAACAGCGGACAGGGCGAGCTCGGCGTGGACCATCCCGTCTCGAGCGCCTATGCCGCGTATTCGCCGCTACCGCCGCGCGCGGCCAACATCGATCGCGCGCGGCAGCTCATGAAGGACGCCGGTCTGGCGAACGGCGTGTCCGTGAAGCTCTACGCCGCGAATTCGCCGCCGATCCGTGAGCGCATCGCGGTCGTCCTGAAAGAGATGGCTCAGCCGGTGGGCTTCAACTTCGATGTCGAGGTGATGGCGTACGATCGCTACCTGGCGCAGGTGTGGAACAAAGGCGCGATGTACGTCGTGTATTACGCCACGCGTCCGACGGCCGACGCGATCCTCATGAAGCTCTACCACCCGAAGGAGGGGCTCGACGAAGGGCGGTGGGCGCCCGCGCACCCCAATGCGATCCGCCTGCTCGAGCAAGCCCGGGAAATCGTCGAGCCCGAGCGTCTGCGACGGCACTACGCGGAGTTTCTCAAGATCTCGCGTGACGAGGGGCCCTACATGCTGCCCTTCTTCACCAACGAGCTGAACGGTAAATGGGCGTACGTCCGTGACTACCGCCTCAGCCCCTCGAGCTCCGACATGGTGCTGGACGACGTGTGGCTCGCGGCCGACGCGCCGAAGAAGAAAGCGTGAGGTGACCCGCTACGCGCTGAGACGTCTCGCGTCGATCGCGCTGATCCTGCTCCTGGTTTCGGTGATCGTCTTCGCCGCCGTTCATGTCTTACCGGGCAATGCTGCGACGCTGATTCTCGGCGAGTACGCCACGCCGGAGGCGGTGCGCACCCTGGAGCGCGAGATGGGCCTCGACCGGCCGCTGCTCGCGCAGTACGCGAGCTGGATCGGCAGCGTCGTCACCGGCGACTGGGGCGTGTCGCTCGCGATGAAGCAACCCGTGGCCGCGATCGTCGCCGCTCGACTGCGCAACTCCGCGTTCCTCGCCCTGGCGGCTCTCACCGTCGTGGTCATCGTCGGTATTCCGCTCGGTACGCTGGCGGCACTGCGCCGGGGCCGGCCGGTCGATCTCGCCATCGTCACCGCCACGTACGTCGGTGTGTCGATTCCCGAGTTCGTCACCGGGCTTGCGCTGCTGCTCGTGTTGGCGAGTCCCTCCGTCGGCTGGTTTCCGACGAGTGGATACGCGGAGCTGACGAGCGGCGTCGGGGCGTGGGCTCGCCATCTGGTACTGCCGGCCATGACGCTGACCATCGTGCTGCTCGCGCACATCGTCCGGCAGACGCGTTCGGGGGTGGCCGACGTGCTGGCCGCGCCGTACATCCGCGCCGCCAGACTCAAAGGCGCCTCTACCCGGCGAATCGTCCTGCGCCACGCGCTCCGCAACGCGCTGCTGCCGACGATCACGGTCCTGGCACTCGATCTCGGCTATCTCATGGGCGGCATCGTCGTCGTCGAGGAGGTCTTCGCGTATCCCGGGATGGGCCGGCTGATCATTTACGCGGTACAGAACCGCGACGTGCCGCTGCTCCAGATGTGCGCGCTCGTGGTGGCTTCGGTGTACGTGCTCGCGAACTTCGCCGCAGACCTCGCCTACGCGTGGCTCGACCCGCGGATCCGCTACTCATGATGTGGCGGTCACCGACGCTTGCAGTCGGCGGCACGATTCTGATCGCCGTGATCACGATGAGCATTGCCGCGCCGTGGATCGTACCGTATCCCACGACGGAGCAGCACATGCTGGATCGGCTGAAGCCTCCTGGCGCCCGGTTCGTGCTCGGGACCGACCAGTACGGGCGAGATCTATTGAGTCGGACGCTCGCGGGCGCGCGTCCGGCACTCGGGCTCGGCCTTGGGGCGGTCGCCCTTGGCCTGGCACTCGGCGTGCCGATCGGGCTCGCCGCCGGCTACGTCGGCGGGCGCGTCGATGATCTCGTCATGCGCGTGGTGGACGCGATGCTCGCGTTCCCCTCCCTCCTGCTGGCGCTCCTCATCATCACGGCGCTCGGGGCGAGCACGGGCCACGCGCTGCTCGCCATCGGCGTCGCAAACGCACCGGGTGTGGCCCGCATCGTGCGTAGCGCGAGCCTCGCGCTGCGCGAGGCTGAGTTCGTGCTCGCGGCGCGGGTGCGCGGTGAACGACACCTCTATGTCATGTTCGGTGAGATCTTTCCCAACGTGCTCGCGCCCGTGATCGTCGAGGCGACACTCCGGGTCGGCTTTGCCATCATGGCCGGGGCGAGCCTCTCGTTCCTCGGCCTCGGAGTGCAGCCGCCGACCGCCGACTGGGGGCTCATGATCCGCGAAGCGCGCCAGTACGTGTTTCTCTCGCCGTGGCCGCTGCTGGTGCCCGGGACGGCGCTCGCCGTCACGATCGTGGCCTTCAACCTGTTCGGCGACGGCCTGCGCGACCGCCTGGGCGCGACGTGATCCCATCGCCGTTGCTCGATATCCGTGCGCTGTCGGTGCAGTTCCAGACACTCGAGGGGCCGCTGCGCGTGCTGCGCGATGTCAGTTTCGAGGTCATGCCGGGCGAAACGTTCGGGCTCGCGGGGGAGTCCGGGTCCGGCAAAACCACGCTCGGCTACACGATCCTCCAAGCCCTCGCGCCGGTGGCGCGGATCACGAGCGGCGCCATCAGGTTCGAGGGCCGCGATCTTTTGAGCGCGAGCGAAGACGAGCTGCGTCGTTTCCGCGGCCGGCGGATCGCGATGGTGTACCAGGAGCCGCGCTCGGCGCTCGATCCGACGATGCGAGTCGGCGCGCAGATCGCGGAGGTTGTCGAGATCCACGAGCGGCCGCGGAGCGGTGTTGCCCTGCGCCGGGCGCACGAGCTGCTCGAGCTGGTCAACATCGCCGATCCCGTGTCCGTCGCGCGCCGCTATCCTCACGAGCTCAGCGGAGGGATGCAGCAACGTGTCGTGATCGCGATGGCACTCGCCGGGCGACCGAGCCTTCTGATTCTCGACGAGCCGACGACCGGTCTCGACGTCACGACGCAGGCTCGCATCCTCGAGCTGGTCGCCGATCTCAAGCGCCGCGTCGGCGCCGCCGTCCTCTATATAAGCCATGACCTGGCCGTCATCGCTCAGGTCGCCGACCGCGTGGGTGTGCTGTACGCGGGTGAGCTGGTCGAGGTCGCGCCGACGGGGGACCTCTTTGCCCAGCCCATCCATCCCTACACGCGCGGACTGCTCGACGCCTTGCCACACCTGGATGGCATGCTCGGCCTCACCCCGATCGAGGGCCGCATTCCGAAACTCACGGCGCTTCCCCCCGGCTGTGTGTTCGCGCCGCGCTGCCGGTTCGCCGAGCCCGCGTGCACGGCGGCCACGCCGCCCCTGGAGAGCGTGGCGCCGGGACGCCATGTGCGCTGTGTGCGCTGGCAGACCGTTATCGCGACGCCACGTCGATCAACGCAGGCGGCGATCGCACCGGCGCCGGCCGGCCGCGACGTGCCGTTGCTCGAATTCGAGCACGTCAGCAAGCGCTTCGGGGGAGCGGGGGTGGTGGCCCGTCTGCTAGGCATGGGGGCCCCGCCGGTGCGCGCCGTCGACGACGTCTCGTTCGACGTGCGCGCGGAGGAGGTCGTGGCGCTCGTCGGCGAAAGCGGGTGCGGCAAGACGACGCTCGGTCGGCTGGCGGTACGGTTGCTGCGTCCGACCGCCGGCCACGTGCGCTTTGCCGCCCCAAATCCGACCGATGCGCAAATCGTTTTCCAGCATCCGGATTCGTCGTTGAACCCGATGAAGCGGATCGGGCCGAGCTTGGCCCGCCCGCTCGTGCTTCGCGGTCTCCGCGGCGAGGAGCGCCGGCGCCGCGTGCGTGAGCTGCTGGAGGCGGTGCGGCTGGATCCTGACACCAGCGCGCGGCGGCCCGTGGAGCTGTCCGGCGGCGAGAAGCAGCGCGTGGCCATCGCACGCGCGCTCGCGATGGGACCAAAGTTCGTCGTGCTCGACGAGCCGGTCTCGGCGCTCGACGTCTCGACGCAGGCCTCGATCATCCGGCTTCTCACGGAGCTGCGGCGGGCGCTCGGCGCCTCGTATCTGATGATCACGCACGATCTCAGTCTCGTGCGCCACGTCGCTGCGCGGATCGGCGTGATGTACCTCGGGCGGCTCGTGGAGATCGGCACGGCCGCCGAGGTGTTCCGCGCGCCGTCGCATCCATATACGCGCGCGCTGCTGTCCGCCGTGCCGCGGCCAGATCCCGCGGCGCGGGGGCGACCGATTCGTCTCGAAGGCACCGTGCCGAGCGCGCAGCATCCGCCGTCGGGATGTCGGTTCCACACGCGCTGTCCGCAGAAGATCGGCCGCGTGTGCGAGGAAGTCGAGCCGCCCTGGGAGCGCGCCAGCGCGACGCACTGGATCGCGTGCCACATCCCGATCGCCGAACTGTCGCGAGATTCTAAGGAGACTGGACCATGACGTCGTCGGTCGTGTTCTCGCATGACGAATACGCGCGGCGGCTCGCCGCCGTGCGCGCGAAGATGCGCGAGCGGAGCGCCGAGGTCGTGCTCGTCGACGAGGCCGAGCATCTCGCGTACCTCACCGGCTTCGATCGCTCGGCCACGCGCTACCAGGCGTGTGCGATTCCCCTCGAGGACGAGCCGGTGATGTTCCTCCGCACACTCGACGAGCCGAGCTTCGTCGAGCGCTCCTGGCTCACCGAGCGCATTACCATCGCCGACTGGGAAGATCCGATCGCCGTGATCGCGCGCGAGCTGGGTCGGCGCGGATGGGCCAATCGCCGCATCGGGCTCGAGCTGGACTCCAACTACCTCACGGTGCGTCGCTGGCAGTCATTGACGGCGGCGTTGCCGTCGGCATCGTTCGTGGATTTCGGGGAGGTCCTGCGCGAGCTCCGCCTCCGCAAATCGGCGGAGGAGATCGCGTTGCTGCGGCGGGCGGCAGGCATCGCGGACCGTGCGATGGTCGCCGCCGTGGCCGCGGCCGGGGAGGGGCGCAACGAGCGCGAGGCCGCCGCCGCGGCGAGCCGGACATTCCTCGAGCTCGGCGCCGACACGCCGCGCGTCGGCGTGATCACCTCCGGCCGCCGCGCCGCATCGCTCCACGGTGGCCTCGGCAGCCATCGCCTCGAGCGCGGCGATCTGCTGCACATGGAGCTCGTCCCGCAGGTGCATGGCTATAGCGCGCGCATCATGCGGCCGACCGTCATCGGCACGCCGTCCGCGGCGCAGACCGATGCGGCGCACGTCCTGGTCGGGCTGCAGGACCGTCAGCTCGCTGCGATGAAGCCGGGCATCGTGGCCGCCGACGTCGATCGCGTCGTCCGCGATGGCGTGGTCGCCGCGAAGCTCAGGGACCGTTACGACAACGCGACCGGCTACACGCTCGGCTACTACGCCCCGTGGTCGCCGCGGACGAGTGACTTCACGCGCCTGTTTGTCCCGACCGCGACGTGGGTGCTGGAGCCGGGGATGGTGTTCCATATGTACGTCAACGCAACGGGGATGGCGTTCAGCGAAACCGTACTTGTGACGGACGCCGGCGCCGAGCGCCTTACGGGGATGGAGCGGGTCCTGTTCGTGCGCTGAGGCGGCGTCGGCGCGAGAAGTAGTCGACTAGTCCTCGCGATACCAGCTCGCGATGTTCCACACGTCCAGGTCGTAGGGGTTCGTCTCCACACCGCGCAGCCGCGACGTGATGGCGGCCGCCTTGGCTCGCTGTGCGATGGGAATCACCACGCCGTTCTCGATCACGATGTCGTTCATCCGGATGAACATGGCGGCGCGCTTCACCGGGTCCATCTCGGTCTCGGCCGCCCGGAACAGCCGGTCGTACTCGTCGTTGCGAAAGCGAAAGACGTTGAACTTCTGCCACTTGTTCTCCTTCTGCGGGATCTCCCACGACGTGAACACGCGCATGAGGCGCTCGGGGTCGGGCGGGCCCATGACGTAGATCTGCATCTGCAGGTCGGCGTAGAAGTGGGTATAGGTGTCCGGGTTGGAGGGATCGGAGCCGTAGAACGACGACGACACTACCGACTTCAGCTCGACCTCGAAGCCGGCCTTGGTCGCCGCTTGCTTGACGATCGCCTGGATCTTCTGCGACGGTCCGTTCGTCACCGTCTGGAACAACACCTTCAGGCGCTTGCCATCCTTCACGCGCACGCCGTCCGCCCCCCGCTTCCAGCCGCCGGCGTCGAGGAGCTGGTTGGCCTTGTCGGGGTCGTACTGCCACCGGATGTTCTTCGAGCGGAAACGCTCTGGCGCGGTGACGAAGACGCCGGTCGCCCTCCCCGTGCGCGCGTAGATCTGCTCCTGGATACTCGCGCGATCCACCAGCAGCGCCAGCGCGCCGCGCACCGCCGGATCGGTCAGGAACGGGTGCGTGGTCTTGATGCTGGAGCGCTCGCCGTCGACCTCCGTCCACGGATCGGACTGGTTCAGCGCGATGTGCAGGATCCGGCCGCCATAGCCGACGGATACGCGGCCTTTGCCGCCCGTGCTCTCGAGCCGCTGCAGGACATCGTCGTCGACGCCGGAGACCTCGCCCGCGAAATCGTACTCGCCGGTCTGCAGCACGGCCCGCGCCGCCGACACCGCATCGCCGCCGCCCTTGAGCTCGACGGTGTCGAAGAACGGCCGGTTGGCGACATGGTAGTGAGGATTGAGCTCGGCCTTCAGCGTGTCACCGGGCCGGAAGTCCACGAAGCGATAGGGGCCTGTTCCCACCGGCTTGTTGTTGTTGGGGGCCTCCCGCGATTTCGATCCCTTGTACGATTCGAAGACGTGCCTGGGAAGCAACAGGCCCGTGATGATCCAGTATGGTGTCGGCTGGGTGAACGTCACCTTCACGGTGTGAGGATCGATTGCCTCGACCCGCCGGACATTGCGGAACACGCCAACCTGCGGCGACGCCGTCGCGGGATCGGCGGCGTACTCCCAGTTGAAGACGACGTCGGCGGCGGTGAACGGGTGGCCGTCGTGCCATTGCACGTCGCGCTTGAGGCGCCAGGTGACTACCGTGCCGTCGCGGGAGACGCCCCCGTTCTGCACGCTGGGGACTTCGCGCGCGAGCGCCGGTGACATGTTGCCTTCGAGGTCGAACCACACGAGCGGCTCGTAGAACAACGCGCTCGCGTTCCAGTCCTTGATCCCGAGCGCGAGCGACGGATTGAGCGAGGTCGGCGCGTCCCACCAGAGGATCTTCAGCGGTCCGCCACCGCCGCGCTTCGTCGGCATGAACGCGGCCGGCTGCGCCCGCGCCACACCGGTGCTCGCCAGCAGTTGCGTCGCGAGCGGCACGGTCAGCCCCGCGCCGGCCATCGTCCGCACGAACGCCCGGCGAGACAGACGCCCACGCGTGGCGTCTCCCAGCAGCTGTCGAATGTCGCGCTCGGTCATCATGGTCCTCCGGCAGTGCCCCTCATCCACCCCGGAGCGCCTCTGCCTGTCGTCGCCAACTTACCGCGCTTCGATGTACTCGCGCAGGTAGCGATTCTCGTACTCGGCCGCGTCGAGCCGCGCCTTGACGAGATCGCCGATCGAGATCATGCCCGCCACGCGACCGTCATCCATGACGGGCAGGTGACGTACGCGGTTCTTGGTGACGATCCCCATCGCGTAGTCGATGTCGTCGTCAGGGACGCAGATGACGAGGTCCCTCGTCATCACGTCGCCGATCCGGATGGTCCCAAGCGCGCTACTGCGGTCGCGGCAGATGCGCAGGACGTCGCGCTCGCTGATGATGCCGGCAACGGCACCACCCGCGTCGCGCACGAGGAGCGCCCCGATGCCATGCTCGACGAGCAGCACCACGGCGTCGAGGATGGTGCGGTCGGGCTCGATCGTGTGGACGTGCTCACCCTTGATGGTGAGGATCTCGCGGATCTTCATGGAGCACCTCCCCGGTGATGTGCGCTCACGGCCGTCCCGCCTCGTGGAGCTCGACGCGGCTGGCCAGCTCTGCGATCTTCCGGTCGGTGATGTCGATGATGATGCCCTCCAGGTACGTCGAGGGCCCGTCGGCGACCTCGCGCAGGTGCACTAACCCCCAGAGCGGGATCCCATCGGCCCGCCGGAGCTGGAGCTCCTCGTTGGTCATCACCGCGCCGGGCCGCAAGAGCCGCAGCAAGCGCTCGCGGTCCGTCGCGTCCAGGTAGAACTCCTTGGCGTTGCAGCCGAGCACCTCTTCGCGCGACCGGTAGCCCAGGAGGCGCACGAAGGCGGCATTGCACTCCAGCACCCGCCCGTCGCGGCGGGACCGGAACATGCCGGCGAGGTTGCGATCGAAGAGTGCGCGGAGCGACTCCTCGGAGCGACGCCGCTCGGCCAGCGCCGCCTCCAGGCCGGTGGATCGGTCCCGTTCGCGACGCACGATCTCGTCGGACGCGCACTCCGCCCGGCGCTTCAGAGTTCCGATCATCACCACGATGGCGGGCAAGCTCACCGCCCAGATGACGAGTCGTCGCAGGTTGTCGCCGGCGTAGGCGAGGCCCGGCCCGGGCTCGTCGAGGAAATATGCGAGATAGAACCAGCTCACCGCGGCACTGATCAACCCCGCCCGGAGCCCACCGCTAAATGTGGAGAACACCGTGGTCAGCACGAGAATCGCGGCCGGGTTGGGGACGCGCAACGCGGTCCCTGACACGAGCTCCAGGATGGCTGCCGCGCAGACGGTCAGTAGCGCGCCTCCGAAGCGTAGCCAGAGCCTCCGCACGATCCGACGAGCGTGGTGGCGACCGTCGCGCATGCCACCCTCCCGATTGGAAACGTGGCGGAGTGTAGGCGCCGGCTGACGATCGAGTCAAGGAGCGTGCTTACCCCTTGCTACGGCGTCGACGGCGGCGGCACTCGGCGCTTGCTCGCCTGCTCGAAGGAATAGCCCAGTTCCAGAAGCCGCGGCTCGCTGCACGCCGTGCCGGTGAAGCTGACGCCGAAAGGCGTCGGCCGCGCCTGGAAGGCGTCCGGGAAGGCGGGTGTCTGGACGTGTGCGATCAAGCCGAACGGCACTATCACTGTGGGGTAGCCGGGGCGCGCTGCGATGTCTGCTCCGGTCCCACCGGGAAAGAGTAGCGCGTCGAGTTGGTGCTCCTTCAGGGCCGCGTCGATGCCATTGGTGCCGCCGAGCGCGATGTCCTTTGCGCGATCGGCTTCGTAGCGCGCGCGATCGGCCTCGAGGTCGATCTCGTCGGAGATGTCGAGCCGAGACTGACCGTACTTGAGCGTCCCGCGCGCGGGATGCGCCAGATTGAACTCTCGCAGCTCGGTCAGGGTTTTCACCGGCGCACCAGGGCCCAGCGTTCGCAGCCACGCGTTGAAGTCGCGCTTCATTCCGTACTTCAACACGACGGTGCACATATCGTCCGATCCTTTGGCCTGCGGTGCTCCCGCGCAAATCGGAAACCTCAGATAGTTGTTGGCGGGATCGGGATCGGCAACGCTTGGAATATTGACCGGGTCCACGATGATCGCGCCTTCGGCTCGCAGTATCTCGATCGCATCCGCCATGGCCGCCGCCTGACCTTCGTTGAGCCCGCCGCGGGGTGTGGTCTCGCCGGGTGGTGTGGCCTTGTCGTAAAAGAACGCCCGCGGAATTCCGACGCGCGCGCCTTTTAGCCCGTCCCGCTTGAGGTAGGCGGTGTAGTCACGTTTGGTCGGTGGCCGACATTTCCGGGTGGCGGGATCGTAGGGATCAGGCACGGCCCCCTCGAGGGCGCCGAGCAGGATCGCGGCGTCTGTCACCGTCCGCGCCATCGGGCCCGCCGTGTCCTGATCCGCCACGATCGGGATGATGCCGTAGCGACTGATCCGGCCGACGGTCGGCTTGATCGCGGCCAGCCCGGTCTGATTCGCCGGGCTCAGGATTGATCCTGATGTCTCCGTGCCCACATTCGCCGCCCAGAAGCTGGCCGTCGTCCCGATCCCGGAGCTCGAACCGCCGGTGGCGAGGGCGGGACGTCCGTCGTTCGTGTCGCCCCGAGGATCGCGCCGTGGGTCGTACGGATTGAGCCCGAAACCGGCGAGACCGCTGTAGTTCGCCGGCATCGGCGTCGGCGCACCGCCGACCCAATTCGCGAGCTCCGTCATCACCGTCTTCGCGATGATGATGGCGCCGGCCTCCCTGAGCAGCCGCGTGATGGTCGCCTCGTAGGGAGGCCGGTAGCCATCAAACGCGATCGCGCCGCCGGTCGTCGGCATGTCCATCGTGTGAATGTTGTCCTTCAGCGCGATCGGAATCCCGTGCAGCGGACCACGGATCTTGCCGTTCGTTCGCTCGCGGTCGAGCGCCTCCGCCTCCGCCAGGACCTTCGGGTTGACGGCGATGATCGCCTTCACCTGGTCTTCGTAGAGCGCGATCCGCGTCAAGTACTCGACGACGAGCTGACGCGAGGTGACGCGGCCGTCGGCCATCGCGTTCTGGAGCTCGGGAATACCGGCCTCCAGCACGTCGAATGGCTTCGCCGATGTTGGAGTCGCAATGGCTCGCGCGCAACCCGTGGACAGCAGCACGGCCAGCAGGAAGACGGGAATCGCTGCTCGTCTCATCGAGCGCCTCCGGAGGAACGGTTGTCGGCGAAGTATAACCGGCACGTTGGCCGGTCAACCGGTGCGGACGCGCTAGCGATCCCGTAAGCGCGGGTCCGAGAGATCCCGAAGCGCGTCGCCGAGCATGTTGAACGCGAGCACGACGATGCTGATGGCGAGGCCGGGGAAGACGGCGAGGTATGGCGCCGTTTCGAGGTTGCGCCGACCTTCCCCGCCCAGCATGCCGCCCCATGTCGGGGTCGGCGGGGGCGTGCCCAGACCCAGAAAGCTCAGCGCGGCCTCGATGACGATCGCGTTGCCGAGCCACACGGTCGCGATCACGAGGATCGGCGCGAAGACGTTCGGCAGGACGTGACGCAGGACGATTCGCCCGGCCGAGGCACCCGACGCATGCGCGGCATCGATGAAGGTCTGTTGCTTGATGGCGAGCACACTGCCCCGCACCACCCGCGAGGCGCCCGGAGCGATGACGAACGCGATGACCAGGATGATGTTGGTGAGGCTCTGACCGAGTACCGACATCACGGCCAGCGCGACGACGATGCCGGGGATCGCCATGACCGTATCGACGCCACGCTGAATGACATGGTCGAGCCGACCTTCCCAGTAGCCCGAGACGAGACCGAGCGTCGTGCCCAGGAGCGTGCCGATGATGACCGAGGCGAACCCGACGATCAGCGAGACGCGCGCGCCGTAGACGATGCGGCTCAGCACGTCGCGTCCCAGCGGATCGGTGCCCAGCAAGAACGTCGCGCTCGGCGCCTGCATGCGAATGGGAAGGCCGCGGTCGTCGAGGTTGAACGCGTACGGATCGCGCGGCGCGAGCACCGGCGCGAGCACGGCCACGGCGACGAGGCCGCACACGATCACCGCGCTCACCGCGCCGAGCGGCTTGCGCCGAACGAGGCGAGCGACCATCCTCCACGCGACGGCGCTGGTACGCGTCGTCGGACGCGGCGGCACGCGCTGCGCGCGCGGCGCGATGCGCGGCGGCGCCTCAGCGGTAGCGGATTCGCGGATCAAGCCAGCTGTAGCTCAGATCGACGAGGAGGTTCATGGCCACGATCACCACCGCGAAGAACAGTACGGCGCCCTGGATCAGCGTGTAGTCACGCAGCATCACCGCGTCGAGTAGGAGGCTGCCCACGCCGGGCTGCAGGAAGATGAACTCGACGATCACCGTCCCCCCGAGCAGCACCGAGAACTGCTGGCCGATGATCGTCACCACCGGGATGAATGCGTTCTTCAATGCGTGCCGCACGATCACCGCGCGCTCGCGAGCGCCCTTTGCGCGCGCGGTCACGATGTAGTCCTGTCGCAGCACCTCCAGGAGCGACGATCGGGTCATCCGCATAGAGACCGCGGCGAGCCGGGCGCCGATGATCAGGGCCGGGATCAGCAGCTGGCTCAGGTTGCGGCCGGGGTCCTGCCAGATGGGCGCGAAGCCGATCGGCGGAATCCACTGAAACCAGATGGCGAGGAAGGTGATGGTCACGGTGGCGAGCCAGAAGTCGGGCAGGGAGAGGCCAAGGATGGCGATCAGCCGGCCCATATAGTCCGCCGCGGTGTCCTGACGCACGGCGGCCAGCACGCCGATGGGCAGCGCGATGAGCAGAGCGATGACCATCGACATCACCGCCAGATGCGACGTGAGGCTGATGCGCTTGACGAGCTCCTGCGTGACCGGCCGCCGGGTGATCAGCGAGCGGCCAAGATCACCCCGCACGACGCCACTCATCCACGTGCGGTACTGCTCCATGAACGGCCGGTCGAGCCCGAGCTCCTGTCGCGCGCGCGCCAGCATCTCCGGCGTTGGCGCCGCCGCGGCGTCCAGCTGCATGAGCACGGCGTCGCCGGGCAGGATGCGCACGAGCGAGAAGACGGCGAACGACACGAGCCAGAGAACGAGCAGCCCCTGTCCGATTCGCCGCGCGATGTAGCTTCGCATGAGACGACGGCGGCGCGCTGCCTACTGCGCGAACTTGTCGAACTTCCTGCTCGGCGCCTTGTCGGTCATCCAGGCCGTCTTCGCCTCGTACGAGCAGTAGCCCGGGAACCAGCAGTACGGGTTACCGCCGCCGTGCACGTACGCCTGGCTGATGCGGTAGTGGGGCGGCACGATCGTCGTGATGCGGTAGACGTTCGCCCGCAGATGGTCCCAGATCGCGCGCTGCAGGGCCGGACGCTTGTCGCCGGGATCTTGGCGCCATGTGGTCAGCAGATCGTCCAGCTTCGGATCGTTGATCCCCGCGCGGTTCACCGTGCGCGGGTAGGACGAGTGGTAGCGAAGGTACGTCCAGTCCATGAAGCTCGGTCCGGCACCGATCGGGCTGAAGGCCGCGATCGCCTGCGTGAACGGCTGGCTGCCGCCGGCCTTGTTGACCCACGTCGCGGTCTCGAGCTGCCTCAGCTTCACGCGCACGCCGACGTCGCCCCAGAAGCGCGCAACGAGCTGGACGAACTCGTTGAACGTCCAGCCCTGGAACTCGGCCCACTCGAGCTCGGTCTCGAAGCCGGACGGATAGCCCGCGGCCGCCAGCAGCTCTTTGGCCTTCTTGGGGTTGTACTGATAGTTGGGGCCGAGGTTGGCGTACGAGTAGTCCGCGCGCTTGGTGTAGCCGGCCAGCCCCCACGGGAACGGCCCGTACAGCGAGGCGTCGCCCCGATTGATCACCTCGGCGACGACATCGCGGTTGATCGCCATGGACAGCGCCTGGCGCACACGCACGTCGTTGAACGGTGGCTTGTCGAGAGCCATGCTCACGCCGTAGTCGCCCCAGCCGAACGACGGCACCCGGTACAGCTGCAGATCGGGCACCGTCTTCATCAGCGCGTAGAGCACGTCCAGTGTGGCCACGCGCATGAGGTCGACTTGCTTGCTGCGGAACAGCGCCGTGTCGGTGGCGGGATCCTTCGTGAAGAACAGCCGCACGGCGTCGACGTAGGGCAGCGAGCGGCCGTCCTTGTCCTTGAGGTAATAGTCGGGATTGCGCACGAGCAGCGCGCCCTCGCCCGGCACGAACTCCTTCAGCATGAAGGCCCCGGTCCCGATTGGATTCTCGGCCAGCCCGCCCGGCGCCTCGACCGCCTCGCGCGGCACGATCACCGGCGACAGCGAATCCACCACGTTGAGATAGAACTTCGGGTCGGGAATCGTCAGCTCGAACTTGACCGTGTACTTGTCGACGACCTGGATATTCTTCACGACCGCCGCCCGCGTGGCGTATTGCACTTTGTCTCGCAACAGCTCATACGAGTACTTCACGTCCTCCGCGGTCATCTCGCGCCCGTTCACCGGCGGCCGGTTGTGGAACCGGACGCCCTGACGCAGCTTGAAGATCCACGTGGAGGGGTTCACCATCTCCCAGCTCGTCGCGAGGGTCTTGCGGATCACCGGCGTGCGCTGTACGTCGGGGAAGTACCACGTCGCCTCCCACTCCGTCAGCGTGTCCCAGACGAGCGCGAGCTCGGGACGATAGCCGCCCGTCGGATCGAACGTGCGAACGGTCGCCGGAAAATGCAGGACGCCGCCATAGCGCGGCGCCGGCGGCACCGGCGGCTGCGCGGGATACCGGCTGTCCAGCTCCTTGATGAAGGCGGGCGCCGCGTACGCGAATGACGTCGCGTCCGGCGATTCGCCCCTCGGCGCCTTTTCTTGCGCGAGCGTGGAGCCGCTTGCCAGCGCGAGGACGAGGGTGACGACAGCGGGCACGATCGGCCGGGACCGAGGCGTCTTCATCGCTCTGATCCTCTCTGTTCTAGAAGCTCCTTGAGATGGCGATCGATCTGACCGGTGGCCTCGGGATCGGCGCCGAACAGCGCGAGATGGCCGTCGACGCTCCGAATCGGCCGCAACTCGCTGCCCGGAATCATCGCTTGTTCGGCCGCGCAGTCGGCCGGCGGGAAGAACATGTCTCTGTCGATCGGCATCACGAAGGTTTTCGCTCTGATGCGGCCGAGTGCCTCCTTCAGATTGCCGCCGGTCATCCGGCTGACGTCGCCCCGCTGCCACTTCCACGCCATGCACAGTAAGTTGTTGGGGTCCATCGGCGCGAAGTAGCCGCCCATGAAGTTGACGATGAAGTCGTCGAGCGACGAGAAGCCGAGCGCGGCCGGCCGCCCTTGCTGGTAGAACTCGGTGCTCCAGCCCATCACCGCCCACATCTTGGCGTGACGCGCGAGCCCGCGGTGCACATCGGACGACGCGGCGTAGAAGCCTCCATTCCAGGCCGGGTCGGACGTGATCGCGTCGCAGAGCGTTTCGGCGAACAGGAAGTCGTGCGTCGTGTTTTTCGCGGTGCCGGCGATCGGCGCCGCACGCTTCACCATCGCCGGATAGCGCACGGCCCATTCGTAGGTCTGTTGCGCCCCCATGGAGCCGCCGACGACAAGGGCCAAGCTGTCGATGCCGAACTTCTCGGTGACGAGTTTGTGCTGCGCGCGCACGTCGTCGCCGATTCGCACGCGTGGAAAGTTGACCATGCCGCCCGGAGCCGGCGTGTTGTGTGGAGAGGAGGACAGGCCGTTGCCGATCTGGTTGACGATGATGATGAAGTACTTCTCGGGATCCAGCGCCCGCCCTTTGCCGACGAAGACCTGCTCGATGATCTTGCTGGTGCCCGAGTACCACGTCGGAACGAGGATGGCGTTGCTCTTCGTCGCATTGAGCTTGCCGAAGGTCGCGACGGCCAACGTGCAGCCACGTATCGTGCCGCCTTCTTCCAGCCCGAATGTGCCGATGTCGTGAAGCTCGTAGGGCCCATGCACTTCCTGTGAGTAGTAGCCGTTGGTGATCATGGACTCTCCTCGGCGGGCGCTGTCCGCCTACGATCCGAGTGTGAAGCCCTCGTACCCCTTGGCCGCGACCTCGTTGCACTTCTGCCGGTAACCGCCGACGCCGGTGGGTCCGAGGTAGGGCATGAACACGCGCGGCTTGCCGGCGATGTTGGCCCCCATGTACCAGGAATTCGCCCCGGGCATCAGCGTGGTGTTGACGATCTCGGCGACGTGCGCGGTCCACTGCTGTTCCGCCTCGGTGGTCGCCTCGATGGTGGTGAGGTTGTGCCTGCGCAGATGATCGATGCACGCCGAGATCCACTCGACATGTTGTTCGATCGACACCGGCATGTTGGAGAGGACGGAGGGGCTTTGAGGGCCGGTGATCGTGAACAAGTTCGGAAAGCCGGCGATCGCGAGCCCGAGATACGTGCGCGGGCCATCCGCCCACTTCTCGGCCAATGACTGGCCGCCACGGCCGCGGATCCCCAGGTTCTTCAGCGGTCCGGTCAGCGCGTCGAAGCCGGTGGCGAAAACGATGATGTCGAGCTGATGCTCCTGGCCGCCGGCGCGGATGCCCGTCGGAGTGATCTCCTCGATCGGCGCGTCGCTCGCATCGACCAGCAGCACGTTGTCCTTGTTGAAGGTCTCATAGTAGTTCGTGTCGAGCGGCTGGCGCTTGGTGCCATACGCGTAGGTCTTCGGGATCAGCCTCTCGGCGACCACCGGATCCTTGACCGTCGAGCGGATCTTCCGTTTCAGGTAGTCCGCACAGACGTCGTTCGCTTCCTTCACGAAGAACATGTCCTGGTAGTTGGCGAGCCAGAAGCCGAAGCCGCCTGCATCCCAGTGCCGGTCGAACTCTCGCTCGCGCTCTTCGGGCGTTGTCTTGAGCACCGACTTCTCGATGAAGTAGAGCTCGAAGCCGAAGAACGAATTGCGGATCCGCTCGACGACGCCATCGTAATCGGCCTTGCGTGTCGCCACCACGTCGGGGTCGACCTTGCCGTTGCGGGCCGGCACGCAGTAGTTGGGTGTCCGCTGGAACACCGTCAGGTGCTTGGCCTGCTGCGCGATTTCGGGGATGGCCTGCACCGCCGTCGCCCCGGTGCCGACGACGCCGACCCGCTTGCCGGTGAAATCGACGCCGCCGTGCGGCCACTGGCTCGTGTGGTACCACTTGCCCTTGAACGACTCCAGGCCCTTGAATTTCGGCACATTGGTGGCCGAGAGCGCGCCGACCGCCGTGATGAAATACCGCGCCGAGACGGCGTCGCCACGGTCCGTGCGGATTCGCCAACGGCTCGTCTGCTCGTCGAACGTGGCTCCGATCACACGCGTGCCGAACGTGATATCGCGCCGTAAATCGTGGCGGTCCGCGACGTGGTTGAGATACTTCAGGATTTCGGGCTGCTCGGGGTAGCGCTCGGTCCACTCCCACTCCTGCAGCAGTTGCTTGTCGAAGGTGTAACAGTAGACATAGCTGTCCGAATCGCAGCGCGCGCCGGGATAGCGGTTCCAGTACCAGGTGCCGCCGACGCCGTCGGCGGCCTCGAAGACGCGTGTGGACAACCCGAGCCGATCGCGCAGACTGTGGAGCATGTACAGCCCCGAAAAGCCGGCGCCGACGATGACGGCGTCGAAATCCGTCGTCGAATCAGCGTGCGCGGCGCGAGATTCCTTCGTCGAGCTGCCTGGAGCGACTGTATCCAAATTCATGACGACCTCGCTTCTTGTTAGGTGGTGTCTTCGATGAAGGAAGGACCTCCTGTTCCGCCGGGTTCAGCCGAGCTCGGCTGTCGGCCACCGACCGCGCGACCGTTCCACAAGGGCGAAGGGTTGTCAACTTCTTGGGTGAGATCTTCCGCTAGACAGCCCGCTGGCAGAGCACGTTGAGGATCGCCGGCCGGCCCTCGCGCACGGCCGCCAGGCCACGCTTCAGCGCCGCCGGCAGCTCGCCGGGATTCTCGACGCGCTCGCCATAGCCATCGACGGTCCTGGCCATCTCCTCGAAGCGAGGCGACGGCCGCAGCTCGCTGAGCGGGAAGCTGCCGCGCGTCTTGGCGGCGCCGGTGGGATGGACGGCGAGCGCTCCGAACTTCACCGCTTCCCATTGCTGGTTGTTGAAGACGACGGTGAGAATCGGCACGGCATGCGCGCGCTGCACGAACAGGCACGAGAGCGGCTCGCCGAAGAAGTACGCGCCGTCACCGACGGTGGCGATCACCGTGGCGTCCGGGCGACCCAGCTTCACGCCGAGCGCGGCGCCGAGACCGAAGCCGAGCCCGCTCGAGTGCGGCGACGCGACATAGCTCCCCGGCCGCGTGAGGGCCGCGAAGCGCCGGTCCAGCGGATACTCGTTCACCACCACCGTGCTGTCGTCGACGATCTCGCCGATGCACCGGGACGCCCACGCAAATCCGATGGTGGAGGCGCTCGCCTGCCGGGCGACCGTCTGCTCCCACTCGGCGTGACGCCGGCGATGCTCCGCCGCTACGCGTTCGCGCCGGCGAGCGACAGCATCGCGGTCGGCATGACGGCGCACCGCCTCCGCGAGCAGCGGCAAGGCGACGCCCGGCGTCGCGACGATCGGAACGTCGCACGGATAGCTTCGCATCGGATAGCGCGAGAAGAACGGGTCGACGCCGAGATGGATGATCCGCGCGCTCGGCGCGGGCTTCTGCAAGTGCGGGTACCACGGCACGTCCGACTCGACGACGAGTATGGCATCGGCATCCGCGAGTGAGGGATTCGTGGTGCCGGATTGGTTGTAGCCGAGATGAAGCTCGTGACGATGCGACGCATTGAGGTAGATCGGATCGGCCTCGACGATGGCGATGCCTCCCGCCTCGGCCACCTCGACCACGCCCGCGACGGCCCGTGGATCGATGCCGGCGGCGGAAACCAGGATGAGCGGCGATTCGGCGCGAGCGAGGAGCCGTGCCGCCTCGTCGATGCGGCCCGGATCGGGAAAGCGCTCACTGCGCGATTCGCGCCGCGCCGGTGAGGTGATCGTCGTCTGCGCGGGGCGCGCCGCGAGGACCTCGCGCGGCAAGGTGAGGTACACCGGCCCGCGGGGCTCAGCCTGCATCAGCTCGAAGGCGCGATCGACCACGGCCTCCAGCTGCACCGGCGTTCGGAGCTCGTAGTCCCACTTGACGTATTCGCGCAGCATGGCTGCCTGATCGAAGCTCTCCTGCGCCCAGTGGATGTGCAGGTCGCGCGCGCCCGGCAGACCTTCCTCCGTGATCGGCGTCCGCCCGGCCGACATCAAGATCGGCACGTTCGCCCGCGAGGCCGTGATGATGGCGGTGGCCGCATTGCCGGTGCCGACGTTGACGTGGACCATCACCGCCGCCGGTCGCCCGCTCGCCACGTAATGGCCGTGCGCCATCGAGACGGCCACGAACTCGTGCGGGATCACCAGCGGACGAGGGGCCCGCCCGGCCTCGGAGGCAAAACGTGCGAAGGCGTCCACCAGCGACGCGAAATCGGTTCCGGCGTTGCCGAGGAAGATGTCGATGCCGCGGTCCTTCAGCAGCTCGAGATAGGCTTCGGCGGTCGTCTCGGGCTTCAGTGTGCGTGTGCTCATGCCGCGGAGTATCGCACGCGCGACGTGCGAAAAATGCCGGTACGATTTGCGCGGTGAATGGCCTGTTGATAGCCTATCGACGTCCCAGGGCTGGATGTTGACTCCATGCCGCGGATGACCCGGACCGAACTCATCGCGCGAGCCGCGGTGTGGCGCCGCCGCGCCCGCTCTCTGGAGTCGCAGCTGCGCCGTCGCGATCGAGCCGGCGAGGAGCTTCGGCAAAGTGAGTCGCGCTTGCGCTCGCTTTTCGAACATGCCGAGGATCTCATCATTGCCTGTCGGCTCGACGGGACGATCTTGAACGTCAATCGAGCGATCGAGAGGACGCTCGGATGGTCACGTGACGAGCTGATCGGGCAAAACATCTCGCTCATCGTCACACCGGCGTCGGTCGAGCTCGGGAACGAGCGCGTTCGCCGCGCGCTGGCCGGTGAGAAGCTCCCCAAAATCTTCGAGCTGGAGGCGATTCGCCGAGACGGCATCCTGGTGCCCGCCGAGGGATGGGCCCACTTCATCCGGGACGCCGCGGGCCGACCGATCCAGCATCTCGGCGTGTTCCGCGACATCACGGAGCGTCGACGTGCCGAGGAGGCCATTCGGGAGAGCGAGGCGCGGTATCGCAGCCTCTTCGACAACGCGAATGACTCCATCCTGACCTTCACGCTGGAGGGCGTGGTCACCAGCGTCAATCGCGCATACGAGCGCCTTACCAACTGGACACGCGACGAGTTGATCGGCCTGAACTGGGATGTGCTCATCGCGGCGGCTGATCGCGAGCGCATGGCGGACCGGACCCGGCGCGCGCTCGCCGGCGAGAAGCTGCCCTCGCAGTTCGAGGTCCGCACGCTGTGCAAGGATGGTCGCGTCGTACCGCTCGAGGGACGGACACGGATGCAGCGCGACCGCGACGGGCGGCCGACGGGGTTTCAAGGTATCTACCGCGACATCACGGAACGCAAGCGGGCCGAGGAAGCGTTGCGGGAGAGCGAGGAACGCTACCGGGCGATGTTTGCCGAGGCGCAGGAGCGCGGTCAAGTCCTCGATCGCCTCTATCGGGTGATGGCCTCGATGCAGGTGTCCTTGAATTCGCAAGACCGGCTTCGAGCGTTCGTGGAAGGCGTGCACGAAGTGCTGGGTTTCGACCGCTTTTACGTCGCGCTCGCTTCGCCGGACCTCGCGGCGTTCGAGGTCGTCGCCGCGGCGGGGGTGGAGATGTTCGAACGCCTCCCACTTTCGCCCGCCGCGGGTCCGCTGTACCACGCCTTTGCCACGCGGCAGCCGCTGGCCATCCTGAGCGACGAGGATCTGCGCCGCGTTCCGCCGGTCGGTGCCGAGTACCGGGACCGCACGTACTTCCGCAGCCGACGGTTCATCGTGGCACCGCTCATCGCCGGTGATCGCGTGATCGGCGTCGCCAGCGCCGACAATAAGACGACTCGACGCCCGATCACGCCGGCCAGCGTCGAGCTCTTCACGCTGGTCTCCCAGCAGCTCGCCACCGCCCTCGAGGAGGCGCAGCTCTACGCCGAGGTCGAGCGAAAGAGCGCCGAGCTGGAGTCCGCCAATCGTCACAAATCCGAATTCCTCGCCAACATGTCGCACGAGCTGCGGACACCGCTGAACGCCATCATCGGGTTCTCCGAGGTCCTGAGCGAGCGGATGTTCGGCGAGCTGAACGAGAAGCAGGCCGACTACCTGAAGGACATCCACGCCTCGGGGCAGCATCTCCTCTCACTCATCAACGACATCCTCGATCTTTCGAAGATCGAGGCAGGTCGGATGGAGCTGGAGGTGACCGAGTTCGATCTGCTGAGAGCCATCGACAATGCGCTGACGCTGGTCCGGGAGCGGGCCGCACGGCGCAGCATCGCACTCCACACAACGGTCGACGAGCGACTCGAACGGGTGCAAGGCGACGAGCGGAAGATCCGCCAGGTTCTCCTCAACCTGCTCTCGAACGCGATCAAATTCACGCCGGAAGGCGGCACGATCGAGGTCGGAGCGAAACCGGTGAACGGATCGGTTGAGGTGTCGGTGAGCGACACCGGGGTGGGCATCGCGCCAGAGGATCAGGAGGCGGTCTTCGAGGAGTTCCGGCAGGTCGGGACGGTCGACAAGAAAGTCGAGGGCACTGGGCTGGGCCTCGCGTTGTCGCGGAAGTTCATCGAGCTTCACGGCGGCACGATCTGGGTGACAAGCCAGGTCGGCGGCGGCTCGACGTTCACATTCAGCGTGCCCATCCGCCGCCCCGACTGAGCTCAGTCCTGAAAGCCGACCAGACGCCAAACGTCGCCGTTCCGCCGCGCCACTTCCGGCTCGCGCTGCCAGGACAGCACCGTCACCCATCCGACGAGCGGCAGGCGGCCCGTGACCTCGCCTGTCGTATAGAACCACACGTCGCCATCGACGATCTCGACGTGGTCGAGCCGCACGCGTGCGCGAAGCTGGTCGTACATCGAGTACATCGTGAGCAGGTGCTGCCGGACATCGGACTTGGTGACTCCGCTGCTGCGATAGCTGTCAGCCACGTGCGCCAGCACGCCGGCGGCGTCCTTGGCAACGAAGCGCAGCCGTGCTTGCTCGACCACCGCGCCGACCTCCTCGGCCGTTCCAGGCGGCGCGGGAGTCGCCACGCGCGGAGCACCGCCGGTACCAGAGGCTGACGTCCAGAGCAGCAGGGTGAGCAGCGCACCGAGCAGAATCCTCACGATCCCAGTCTACGCGGGCTCTGGTAGCATCAGTTGGTGAGGCGTCTCCTTCATCCGTTCGTGCTCGTGGTGAGCGCGATCCTCTTGAGTGGCTACGGCTACATCGCGCTCCGATTAACGTCGACGGCGCCGGCGCGGATCACCCTGGCCGTGCCGTTCGTCATGGTGTGGATCCTTCCGGTCGTCTACTGGTTCGGTGATCGGGACCGCCGCGGCCGGGGGCACGAGTGGGTGCAGACGCTGAGCTTTCTCTGCATGGGATGGCTCAGCTTTCTCTTCGTGCTGACGGTGGTGCGGGACGTGCTGCTGCTGGCGACCGCCGCGCTGCCGCCGCTCGCGCCTGTGCACACGCTACTCGATGAGGCGGCCGCTGCGTGGGTGCCGATGGGCGCGCTCGCAGCCGTCGGCGTCGGCGCGATGGCCGCGCTCGGCGGGCCCTATATCCGTCGTGTCGATATTCCGGTGGAGGGGCTGCCGCCGGATCTCGACGGACTCCGGATCGTGCAGATCAGCGATCTCCACGTGGGTCCGACGATGCGGCTCGCATACGTCCAGCGGGTCGTCGACATGACGAAGGAGCTCGCGCCGGATCTCATCGCCCTGACCGGC
>Ga0075418_10001194_pt1 | contig 29283 bp, 23 predicted proteins | sample SoiMetdeltSBSDD2_FD_81776 | JGI IMG/M metagenome (GOLD analysis project Ga0075418, IMG submission 81776) | Bulk soil microbial communities from a Populus tree surrounding site in Tennessee, USA - Soil MetaG P. deltoides SBSDD2 | ecosystem: Environmental > Terrestrial > Soil > Tree plantation... | reverse complement strand
GTGCAGGTGGCGGCGCTGACGGCGCTTGGCACGCTCAATGACCCCAAAGCCATCTCCGTGGTCGAGCCTTTTGCGGCAGGTACGGCGCAGAGCCCGGAACGGACGGCGGCGGAAAAGGCGCTCACGGCATTGCGCGAAAACCGCCCCGCCGCAGCCGAACTGGGGACGCTCCGCACCGAGGTACTCAATCTCCAAAAAGATAACCGTGACTTGCGCAGAGAACTGGACGATCTCAAGAAAAAGTTGGAGGCGGCAATAAGTCCTGCAGCCCCCTCCAAGAGCAAGTCCTCCTCAAAAAAATCGGCTGTAAGGTGATCGCCCCCCTACACGATTCGAGGCGCGGCCTCTAAACTTTAAAGGGTCCGCTTTCGGCAAAGCAGGCAAGGGGTCTGGGCGTTGCCGTAACGAGCCCGGTCAGATGAGTCGTACCGTGCTGGGGATATTAAGCGCGGCAGGCCAGCCGGAAGAGCCGTGCATTTTGAAGCGCGCTTGCGAGCAAGCGCGGGTAATGTTCCATTGCGGGTCCGTCAACTCAGCAGGCGAAGGGGTACGCTATCTTGGTGGGAGTGGGCAGTACGGCAACCGGCACCGATATCCGATGCCGGCGCTGGTGATCCTGGATCTCGATCTCGAGGGCAGTGGAGGTTATGAGGTGCTTTCCTGGATACGCCGTGAGCCAAGACTCCAGAACTTGCCGGTGGTGGTAGTGAGCGAATCGAAAAGCCAAATGGACATGAGACGTGCGTACGATCTTGGAGCGAGTTCTTACCTCTCGAAGCCGGGAAGCTTCGCGGAGCTGGTGGACTTGGTGAGAGTCATCGATCGCTTTTGGCTCACCTTAAACCAGGCACCACGTGCATGAGGCGTTCGTGGCTCCCGCTTTTGACGTTGGGGGTGGGGTTGGCCACCACCGTACTCGCCACGTGGTTCGCCGCCAATTATTTCGAAGCTAAAACGCGCGGCGACTTCAACGATGCGGTGGGCGAAGCGGTGGAGGACGTGCGCGGGCGCCTTGACGCGTATGTGGCGCTCTTGCGCGGGTGCAGCGGGCTCTTCGCAGTGCAGCGGCAGGTCACCGCGGGTGAGTTTCGGGCGTTTGTGGAGCGCCTGGGTGTCAGCGCCGAGTACCCGGGCGTCCAGGGAATCGGTTACGCGGCTCGCGTTCGAGCCGGCGATGAGGAAGGGCTCATCGCTCGCATGCGCGTGCAAGGTCACTCGGAGTTCAAGGTGTGGCCCGAGGGCACACGCGAAGAATATTTTCCAATTCTGTTCCTTCAACCCAATGACCGGCGGAATCTTGCCGCGATCGGTTTCGACATGTTCAGCGATGCGACACGCCGCGCGGCAATGCAAGCAGCCCGCGACAGTGGCACGGCCGCCGCGTCCGGACGGGTCACCCTGGTGCAAGAGATCGAAGGACCGCAGCAGGCCGGCTTTCTGATCTACGTGCCGGTCTATCGCGAGGGAGATGTTCCGACGACGATCGCGGAGCGGCGCGCGGCCGTTCTGGGCTTCGCCTTCAGTCCATTTCGAGCCGAGGACTTCTTTCGCGAAGTTCTGGGCGCTGCTCCGAGCATGTTTCGTCTCCGGGTCTTCGACTCGCTCGGCTACGGGGACAGCACCCTGCTATACGGACAGGGCGGAAGCGAAAACGGAGGCCGCTTCGAGAGCGCGCGAAAGATCAACGTCGCGGGGCGCACCTGGACATTGCGTTTTGCGTCGCAACCGGGGTTCGAAGCGCGCGCGCACGGCGGGCGAATTCCGTTGTTGATTTTCCTTGCGGGAATCACGGTCACGCTTTTGTTGTTCTACTTCACGCACGGGGAAGCGCGCGCGCGGCAATCCGCCGAACAGGCGATACTTCGTTCAAAGCGCTCGCGTGAAGCCCTCCAGGAAAGCGAAGAGCGCTTGCGCCTGGTGGTGGATAGCGCGCGGGATTACGCGATCCTCACGCTCGATACGGACGGGACGATCCGGAGTGCGAACACTGGCAGTGAGCATCTTTACGGTTACGCGGTGGACGAACTCGTGGGACGCAACTTTGACATCCTGTTCGCGCCCGAGGAACGAGCGAGCGGCGTGCCCCAAAAGAGCATCGCACAGAGCCTGGAAACGGGCCGTGCGGAGCATGACCGCTGGCTGATGAAGAAAGGCGGCGAGCGCCGCTTCGTGACCGGCGTCATGCGGGCCCTTCGCGATGAGTTTGGCCACGTGCATGGGTTAATTGACGTGACGCGCGACATTACGCGGCGGCGCGACGCCGAGGACGCGGCGCGGCGCGCCAACGAGCAACTGGCGGCGCACGCGACGAACCTGGAACGGCTCGTGGCGGAGCGGACCGCGCACCTGGAGCAAAGCATCGCATCGCTGGAGGGCGTGTTGTACCACGTGGCGCACGATCTGCGGGCGCCGCTGCGGGCGATGCACGGCTTCACTTCGATTTTGCTGAAGGAATATGCGCAACACTTCGATGCGACCGGCCAGGAGTACGCGCGACGCGTTTCCGAGGCAGCCACTCGAATGGATGAATTGATCGGCGACCTGCTGGAATATGGGCGCCTGTGCCACATGGCGTTGCCCCTCGCGAAGGTGGAGGTCGGCGAACCGGTGAAGCGGGTCCTGGGCACGTTGCACGGTGAGATCCACGCAAAGCACGCCGAGGTGGAGGTGGACACCAGCGCCGCGCCGGTGCTCGCAAATACGACGGCGCTCGAAGCGATTGTCACCAACCTCGTGACGAACTCATTGAAGTTCGTCGCGCCCGGCACGACGCCGAAAGTGCAAGTCTGCACGGAGGAGCATAATGGGGTAGTCCGCTTGTCGGTGAAGGACAACGGCATCGGCATCGACCCGAAATACCAGGACCGGGTCTTTCGCGTCTTTGAACGGCTGCACGGGACGGAGCATTATCCCGGCACAGGAATCGGGCTGGCCATCGTGCAAAAGGCCGCGCAACGCATCCACGCCAAGCTGGGAGTCCAATCGATCGTGGGACAAGGGAGCACGTTCTGGGTTGAGTTGCCGAAATATCGCGGTTAACGGAGCGATTAGCCGGTCAGTTTGCCGAACTCGGCATCGTAGGTCTTGCCGCATTTGGTGCAGACGGCGTCGCGCAAATCCATTTCCGGAGTCCAGGAGTAGGTTTCGCCGCAGGCGTCACACAGGATGATGTAGGGTTTTCCGGAGGCGCGATAGTTTTCGCGGGCCGGATCCGAGGGCGTTGTCAGATCGTCGGCTTCGAGGCGCGTCAGGGAGAGCGCGTCGATTTTGTCGCTGTTCGCCAGCCGGTTCGCCTGCGCGCTAATCACGGCCTCAAAAGAATTCCGAACAAGTCGAGCGTTACCGAAATGTTCATGGCGATTCTCCCAGAGAAATTGAAAATGGTGGACGATCTTTTCGCGCAACGCGGGCGAGAGGACGATGCCATTGCGACGGCACATGAGCCCAAAGATGCGGCAGAGTTCGTGCGCGGAATAATCCGGAAACTCGATGAAACGCGAGAAGCGCGATTGGAGCCCGGGATTGGAACGAACGAAGCGCTCCATTTCATTGGGATAGCCGGCGACAATCACGATCAGGCGGTCGCGATTGTCTTCCATGCGCTTGAGGAGGGTCTCGATGGCTTCGTCGCCGAAATCCTCCTGCGATTTAACGAGGCTGTAGGCTTCATCGATGAACAGCACGCCATCGAGGGCGCGGTCAATGACTGCGTTGGTGCGCGGAGCGGTCTGGCCGACGTATTCGGCGACGAGCGCGGAACGATCGCACTCGACGAGATGCCCTTTGCGTAGAATTCCAAGCGATTTATAGATGCGCGCCATGAGCCGGGCGACGGTGGTTTTGCCGGTGCCGGGATTGCCAGTGTAAACCGCATGATAGCTCGAGGCGATGGGCGCGAGCCCTTGCGCAACGCGCATCTGCTGAACTTTGGCAAAGTTGGCGAGTTGCCGAACTTTTTCTTTAACCCCGACAATCCCCACGAGCTCGTCAAGTTCACGCAACACCTGCTCCAACTGCTCGGCTTGAATTGAATGCGCGCCCAGCGCTCCCCCACCCTGCGCGTCCTTGCTGATGACGCCGACCTGCCGAAGCAAATATTGGATGAAACGGTCCTCTTTGGGCGACACCGTTCCGTCCATCAGCGAGAACGCCTCGCACACTTCGCGCGTGAGAAACTCGAAATAGAGAACGATGAGCGGAGGCAGTTCGAGTTTGCCAACGATGCGAGCGATCTCGGCGAAGACCTGGTCGAGGCCGGACTTGACGTGAGCGGCTACCGCTTCGTGCAACTTCTGCGCCTTCTCGACGGAGCGATCCAGATACTCCGAAATCGCGTCCTTCAGCCGCAGAGTGGTGTCGGGTTTGAAATCGTGACTTAAAACCTGGAAGCGGGCTTTGTGGGCGCGGCGGAAAAGGCCGACGAATCCGGCCATCATCTCGTCGGGCCGCGAGGTGTAGAGGCACGAGACCCAGAACTGGGCGGAGGCATCCGCGCCGAGGCCGAACTCCGAGCGCGGAAAGAAGACGCTCCACGCGCCTCCGACGAGTTGGCGAAACGCGTCGGCAAGTGCGGCAAGCAGATCGACGGTGCCTTGCGAGGTCTTCTCGTAGGAGAGTTGGGGCGCGATGAGGATCTCGAGATACTCGGACATCAAACGGGCACTGAAGAGCGCTCGGGCGAGTTGGTTGACCGATTGCGTGTCACAGCCCGTGACCTCGGCCACTTCCGGAATGTTCAGGGTCAAGTCGCGATAATACCGGACGAACTGGCCATCGACGGCGAGGATGCGCGAGGCCTGCTCGGGAGTGATCAGGTTGAGATTCTGCAATTCGCCGACGACCTCGACGGTGGTGCGCTTGTTGAATTTGACCAACTGCTCGTGGCTGAGCGGCTGCATTCGACGCACGGCGGGGTCGCCGGCAATGGCGGCCAGCAAACCGCCGGGCACGAGAGGATGGCTCTTGAAATCACTGAGCAGTTCGTTCATGCCAACTCATCGCGATGACGCTTACCTTTTCGGGGAGCGTACAACGTCAATGCGCGCGAGGGCAATCGGTATCGTGAATCAGATCATTTCACAACGTGCATCAAGGCCGGCGCGGCGAGGAGGGCTGATACCACCATCAAGAAAATGGCGATCAGCACAATGGCGTTGAGGACGAACATGCCCACACCGACGGCCGCGCGACGATATCGAGGCCAACCTGTCGAACGCCATTCAAGGGCGGCCAGCGAGAGTATAAGAGCGAGGACAATCCATGTGGCATGCTCGCTTAATGAAATCATGCCCTGCAGCATCGATGGCAAAGGCACATCGCCGGCGTGAAGGCAAATCTGTTTCAGTTTTGGGACGATAAAAATGATAGAAAGAGTCCAGAGCAAAACGGCAGGCAAAAGAAAGGCGCTGGCCTTCAGATAAGTGGCCCACCGGGGTTCGGTCTGTTGATGTGTTGTATTCATATCGGTAACGGGGGTTGGGATTCCGGCTAAAGTGAGAATGGCTTCGTGAAGGCGCGCCTGGAGTTCCTTCCAGCCGCCGACTTTCGCGAATTCGCTTTTCAAGAGACCGGTCTGGCCAAGACGCTGAATTGCGTTTTGGAAGGAGTGCACTTCGCTTGCGCCAGACTGCACTTGCTGCGCGACGTCATCGCGCAAGTGGCTTTCGAGTTCATCGAGCACATCGAGGGAGCTGATGCCATCCACGGTTAGTTGCCGGCGCCACTCCGAGATTGCATGGTCGAGATCAAACATACCTCGTTCTACTGACTGCGTCTCATTTTCCAGTGCGCCCGGTCGTCAGCGCTCATCATGAGCGCCAGGCCAAGGCACGCAAAGACAGCGATCGGGAACACCGCCCAGAACCCAATGGCCGGAAGTTGTTGATCACGATTCTCAAAGTGCGGGAGGATGAAATTGCAAAACAGATTGCTCAGGACAACTCCCGAAACGATGCAGATCAACCCGGCACCCATTCTCTTGCCTCGACTGGCAATCACCGGGAGAAACGGGACTGCGTATCGCCAGCCACAAGCCACGAGCAAGGTAAAGGCAACTGCAGCGTAGGCGATAATTTGCTCCGATGGACTCAACTCCATTTGCAAAAATGTGTAGCCGCTCATCCAAACAATGAAGCCCGCCAGGATAGTGCAGATGACAACCATCAGCATTCCGAGGACTTCCGTGTCTCCACTGACCTTTTTGAATTCGGTTTTGAGAGCCTGATATCGTCCAAACCGCTGAAGAGCAGCGTCGAACGCCTGTTGCGGGCTCACTCCCGAACGCATCTGCTGCTGGATGTCCTCACGCAAATGACTTTCGAGTTCGTCGAGGATTTCGGACGCTTTGGCGCCGCTGCCAGCCCATTGCCGCCGCCATTCCGAAACCGCATGTTCCAAGTCAAACATATTTCTCCTTCCAAAGGCCCGCGAGCACCGAGTGGACCTTCAACCACTGGTCGCGATGGGTTTCGTGCGCTTTTTGGCCGTTCTTTTTTAAGGAGTAATACTTTCGCTTCCGGCCGGTGTCGGACTCGCCCCAACGCGCCTTGATCCAGCCTTTGCGTTCCATGCGATGGAGAACGGGGTAGAGCATGCCGTCGGTCCATTGAAGCTGGCCCTGGGAGCGGGCTTTGATTTCCTGGAGGATGGCATAGCCGTAGCTTTCGCCTTCCGAGAGCAAAGCGAGGATGAGGGGTTCCGCGGAGGCGGCGACGAGTTCCTTGCGAATCATAGAGGCACTATACATAGAGGATCAATGTATGTCAAGGGAAGATTTGTTGAAATGGATCACCCGGAACCATCGAAGCAGTTCTCGAGAATCATAAAAGCATGATACATAGATGTATGATGTATGTTGAGGAGAGGGAAATGAAAATTTTAAAATGAAAAATGCAAATTTCACTCCACGACGCTTCGCGAGGAACGAAGTCGCGGACCGCGTACGCGCGGATCTGAGTCTGGATTGGCGCAAACGCATGAGCAAAAGTGCCCCCTCCTTACGTCGGGGGTTACAAACGAGAAGCTGCCTCGTTACCTCGTCAGCTACAAATGGATGACAATTCCTGCTGGTTGTTTGCAGGGGAAGTGGCTAGGCTCGGCGCAGCACTCGGGTATCATGCGGACAGATCTGTTGAAGCGGACATCCCTAAGATGGCGACTGCGAGCTTTGTGTCTCGCGGGGCCATGCTGTCTGGCCGTCGCCGGGGTGAGCGCGGCGGTTGTATCCGGGCCGATCGAATATCTTCAGTCGGAGTACCTCGTCGATGCGTGGCAGACCGAACAAGGTTTGCCGGACAACTTCCTGAACGATATCGCGCAAACGCCCGACGGGTACATTTGGGTTTCAACGTTCAATGGGCTGGCGCGATTTAATGGCGTCGAGTTTGTCGGGTTTGACGCGGCGAACACACCGGAGCTGCCCAGCAGCCGGATCGTGGATCTCGATCTGGATCGAAAAGGGCGCCTCTGGATCAGGTCCGAGTATGGTCATTTGAGCCAGTGGTGGAACGGCCGCTTCAAGACTTTCACCGAGCGCGATGGGTTGCCCGAAAAGGGGATCGAGGTGCTCGTCGAGGATCATTCGGGCGAGATCTGGGTCAACACTTCGTGGCACCAGACGAATTACTATCATTACGTGGATGGGGCCTTCAAGGCCGTGAGCAGCACCAACACTTTGTTTGACCGGTTCGGCAGGGGATCGGACGTGGAAGGCTATGGCTGGGGGATACGCAGCAACTATTTGTTTTCCGTGCGGCCGGAGAAAAACCTGCAGGTGAAGATGCCATTCCGGATAACGACGGGGTGGCGCCTGGTTGGCGCGCGAGACGGCGGCATGTGGGTGATCGCGGACCATGTGCAAAAATTTCGCGATGGAGCATGGGAGGACTGGGGCGAATTGCCAGTAAGGACGGATCAATTCACCGGTTACATGGAAGATCGGAGAGGGAACCTGTGGATCGGCACGGGTGTAGGAGAACTGTGGCAGGCGGGGACCAACCACGTCATTCGACGGTTCAAACTGCAGAACAGCGCGGCCACCGAATTGGGTCGAAACATCCTTGAGGACGCCGAAGGGAATCTGTGGCTTTGTACCGGGGGCAATGGATTAATTCGGCTGAAGCCGCGCGGCTTCAAGACTTATGACTCGCGAGATGGATTGACCTCGGATGTGGTGCGCTCTGTCGCCGAGGACCGGCAAGGCAACATTTGGATGGCCACCGTGAATGCGGTCGATTGGTTTCCTGCGAGCAATCCTCATCTCGCCCAGCGTCATCCGGCGGCCCCCGGGGGCCTTGCATGGAGCGTTTTGGGCGACACCAAAGGCGCCGCATGGGTTGGCTTCTATGGTAGCGGGTTGTGCCGAATTCAGGGCGAGAGTGTCACGTGGTTCAAACAAGCGGCATTACGCCACTCCGTGGACATCCATGTGGTTTTTGAAGATCAGGCGGGGGAGATCCATTTGGGAACACCGCGAGGGCTGTATCGGATCGACGGGAATTCATTGACACTGCAGGAGGGAATGCCGGATTGGGGCCGGCTGGATATACGGTGCATGGCCGAAGGCAAACGGGGAGAACTTTACCTGGGGTCGAACGGCGGGGGGTTGCTGCGCAAGAGCACGAATGGATGGGAGCGGTTCACGATGCGCGAGGGTTTGGCAGATGATCATGTATGGGCCCTCTACGCAGACGAGGACAAGACGTTATGGATTGGGTCGCATGGCCGTGGACTGAGCCGGTTCAAAGACGGAAGATTCTTCAATTTCCGTCACATCGATCTGCCGCGTGTGTTGACGTGCATCCTTGAAGATGACACGGGACATCTTTGGTTCGGGTCAAAGCAGGGACTCTTCCGCGCGGAACGTGGCGCGTTGAACGACCTGGCGGACGGGCGCACCAGCTCCATCAGCATTACGCACTACGACCGGGCCGATGGCATGGGCAGCAGCCAATGCACCGGGGACCGTCAACCGACGGCGTGGAAGGCGAATGATGGAAGGTTGTGGTTCGCCACTATGGGCGGGGTCACAGTCGTCGATCCGCGGTCTCTGCCGTTCAACCAGCGTCCGCCGCCAGTCGCCATCGAACAGGTGTTGATCGATGACAAGCCAACGACTTTGCCCAGGGGCGGTCGGATCACAGTGCCTCCGGGTGGGCGGCGACTGGAGTTTCGTTACGCCGGACTCAGTTTTACCTCGCCTTCAAAAGTTCGGTTTCAATATCGACTGCAAGGCGTGGACGATGCCTGGATCGAGGCGAACGATCGGCGCGCAGCTTATTATACGAGAGTCCCGCCCGGGGACTATCGCTTCCAGGTGATCGCGGCCAATAACGACAATGTCTGGAACAAGGCCGGGGCGTCCCTTGCAGTTGTAGTGCAGCCATATCTTTGGCAGACGGGCTGGTTCCAGGTTTTGAGTGGGATTCTGCTGGTGGGCCTGGGAGCGGGGCTTGCCCGCTATTTTTCGGTAATCCGCCTGCGACGGCGCCTGGCCGACCTGGAACGTAAACACGCCCTGGAGCGGGAGCGGGTGCGCATTTCGCGTGATCTGCACGACCACCTTGGGGCGGACCTTTCCCAACTGGCGCTGTGGAGTGAGTTGGCGGCGCGAGAAACCGCGCAGCCGGCGGTGATGGCAGAACGAGTGCGCAGCGTTTCATCGCTGGCGAGGGAGGTCATCCAGAACGTTGAGGAAATCGTTTGGACGGTAAACCCGCGGAACGATTCGCTCGAGCGCTTCACCGCTTACGTGTGCGAATTCTCGGAGCGGGTGATTACGGGCGCCGGCCTGCGGTTCCGCTGGGAAGCGCCAGATGAGATTCCGGCGGTGCCGCTCCCATCGGACCTGCGCCACAACCTTTTCCTGGTGACGAAGGAGGCGCTCAACAATGTCACGAAGTATGCGGCTGCAACCGAAGCACAGGTCCAATTGCACCTGGTAAACGGCTCCTTTATCCTCACCATTTCGGACAACGGCCGCGGATTTGATGTAACCTCCATGCACGCGAACAATGGCAACGGCAACGGGCTGACCAACATGCGCGAGCGGATGGCCGACTGCGGGGGGCATCTCGCTGTGGTGAGCCAACCAAACCAGGGCACAACGATTCGAATGACGGTGCCGCTGCCGGGCGGGGAATGAAAAGTGAGAATTACAAAGTGAGGACGTCACTGAACGCGTACGCGTGGATTGTGGCGGGGTGGCATCCGTTGGGAGTGAGAAGTGCCCCCTCCTTACGTCGGGGGTAACAGGATGCGGCCCGATTGAGGAGTCACCCGATTGCGGTATGGCGAGAAATGTTACCCTGGGCTTAAATCAGCGGACATTAACCGTATGGTGAGTTCCGCTTCCGCGCCGATCCGAGTCTCGATCGTTGAAGACAACGACCGGTTCCGCGAAAGCCTGTCGGTCATGCTGGCGGGCTGTCCGGGCTTCTGCTGCGCAGGGGCGCATCGCACGGCCGAGGAAGGGCTGGCGCAGATTCCGAAGAGCGCGCCAGACGTGGTGCTGATGGATATTGAACTGCCGAAACGCAACGGGATCGAATGCGTCCGTGAGCTAAAACGCCTGCTGCCGAAACTGCCGGTGATGATGCTGACGTCGTACGACGATCCTGAAAAAATATTTCAATCGCTCAAGGCCGGGGCATGCGGTTACCTGCTTAAGCGCACGTCCCTGGCGGAAGTGCTCGAAGCCATCCAGGAAATGCACCGGGGCGGATCGCCGATGTCGACGCAAATTGCCCGGCGAGTCGTGGCTTCGCTTCATCAACCGACGCCGAAGACCGCGGCGTCAGCATTAACGGAGCGTGAGGAGCAGATCCTGGCGCGACTTGCAAAAGGATTCAGCAACAAGGAGATTGCCGACCTTCTCAGCGTGAGCCTTGAAACGGTGCGCACGCATCTCCGCCACATCTACGAAAAGCTGCACGTGCATTCACGTACGGAAGCAGTGGTAAAATATCTGGACCGCTGAGCGGCGTCACCCGATTGGGTGAGAAAACGGCGATCCCCCTCAAAAAATCTGCGCGCAATCACCCCTTCATGGGATTTTTTGGCGGGCGCGTCTGCCCCAAACTGTGCTCCAGCCTAGAAACTCGTGCAAACGCCTTACAGAGCCGCAGCGCCCAGGACCACAACGAGTGCTTTCTGGAGAGCAGGTCTGATGGGAATCGGCCTCGTGCTCGGATCGATGCCGATGACGGGAGCCGCGCAAGGCACGCTCTCGATGGATAGCCTGGACTACGTCGGCAACATGGCGGCGATCGAGTTTACGGACACGCGTCCGGGCAGCCTCAGCCGAATCTATATTCTCGAAACATCGAGTGCGCTCAATACGCCAATTCTCTGGAGCAATGCGCCCGGCGCGCAGATTTCCTCACTCGGCGGTGCGAGGTGGCTGGCCACTGTTCCTTCGGCGACGGGAATGCGCTTTTTCCGCCTGCGCCTCGATACAGACAGCGACGGGGATGGACTATCCGACAGCGATGAAGCCACTCGCGGTACGAATCCTTCGGTCTCGGATACCGACGGAGATGGTTACGCCGATGGCCTCGAAATAACCAACGGTTCAAGCCCTTTGAGCGCTACGAGTCAGCCGACGCGCTCGGCGCAGCCTGAAGTTCAATTCGCGACACCCACCTCGCAGATTAGCGAAGGGCGTGGGAGCTATTCCGTGCCGGTAGTTTTCAACAGGCACTATGCCGGCCAACTTCATTACTCCATTTCTATCATGAGCACGGCGACGAACGGACTGGATTTTACCCATCCACGAAATGGTGTCGTGCCTCTCAACGGAACCAGCACGACGATTCCGCTGAACATCGTGGATGACCTGAACGTGGAAGAGATCGAAGCGATCATCCTTGAACTGCATGAAGACGTCGCGGGCACTTATCACACCGGGGGAAATCAAACTCACGCCGTGCTGGTGATGGACAACGACGCGAACTGGAGCGGCATCGTGCGTTCAGATGCGGGCGAAACCAGCTTTCGTCTGCGCGTGCTGCGCGCGTCTGGCCAGGTTTCGGCGATGCTGATTCCAAGCCCGCAGAACAGCACGAATCATCTTGGCGGCCAAATCATACCGTCACCCGCAGCGGGTCAAAGCGGTTGGAACGTGAACGGATTGGTGTTCACGGATGAGCGGTTTGAAGGCGTGTCGGTCCCGCTGCCGGCAGGGGCTTCGAAGCTGCTGAGCCAGGTGCCGTTGCAACGCATGTTTACGTTCTCATCCGTGGCGCCGTCCCTGGGAGTGACAAACATCTTTTATCGTTTCAAAACGAACGCTCTGGCCGGGCCCGTATTGATTGGCGGGGAACTAAGGGAAGTGATCGAGCCTGTTCAGGCGGGCATGTTTCTCAGATTTACGAATGAGGGAATTTTCATCCTTTCGCGCGAAATTCCAAGGATGGCCACGCTGGAGGTTCCAGCGGCGTCCGCACCGTTACGACAGGCACGGCGATGAAACGTTCTCGAGCATCATTTCAAGCGTTGGTGCTAGGCGGATTTGGAATCGTTTGCGCGGGCGATGCGAATGCCCAGGGCGTTACGGCCTTTGTCGTCTATCCCGAGTTCATCAATGCGCTGGTGGATTCGTCCACCAATCCCCCCACGGCCAATTCGCTGGCGATCTATAGCGGCAGTTGGGGCGCCTATAGCCCTCCTGGCTCGGGATTAGCACCGAGTATACCCAGCGCAACGAACGGAACTGAGATCGTGCGATTGGCACACTCCGGCTTTGGCCAGACCTTTGCACGGACGATTCCGTATCCGAATTTTGAACTAACGACGATTTCCAACGCGCAGCTCTGGTTATATCCAGCGGCCACTCTCGTAACACGGGAACAGATCGCAGGCAGCACGAACGCGTTTCGATACAAGGATCTTCTCTACAAGCCGGGCACCAACGGCCAGGTGCGCGCGGAATTCGAGAGTATTGCGACGTTCTTCGGCGATGCCGAGCGGCAACGCGCACGCAATGGGATTGAAGAGATGCGGCATGCGCTGAAGTACGCGCCGCTCCACCGGGGTTTGCGCAACGCCTTGCTGGATGCCTACTACGATTTCATTGTCGCCGAAGCGCAGCATATCAAAAATGACCTTGCACAAATCGCACAGTATCGGCTTGGGCTGATCGCGATTCCTCCGACGGAGTTCATCATCGACCACGAAATCCGGGGCTACACGAACGTGCTGAGGAAATACGATGGGATCCTGCGCGAGTACGCAAAGCTGCTGGTGGATCCCGCGGGCATTGACGTGCGGCAGATTGATCCTAGCGCAACGCCCGGAATAAACCTTGGCGCTTACATATTTCAGCGCGAGCAGCCGTTCCGTAATCAAATGGCCGTACAATTCCGTGACACGAACGGACTGCTGGTCACCGTTTCGGGGCCGGGGCTGACCAATGAAGTGGTGTTCGCAGGCTACAAAGATTTTGTCGCGCTGCTGGGAGTGCTGCGTGACTACGCTCAAAGCGCGTCGGAACTGGCGAAGTTGTATGGCATGCGCGGGCGCAACGCTACGCAGGTGGGCCAGAAGGATGATCGCACCGTGGGATTCGAACTCATCGATACGGCTAATTCGGAAGTACAGCTCAACGTCAATTTCCTGAGGGCACTGGTCCCCGGGGGGGTGCCGCCGGACCGGGGTTCGGACGCTTCAGGAGTACTTTCAGCGCTGGCGGGCGTGCAAACAGCGACGGCCGAACTGAGCAAGGTGGGCGGTTTCCTCGCGGGTCAGGTGAATGCACTCGGCTTCGACCCGGATTTTTTGGTCTTGATCAACACGTTCGTGACAAGCGACCAGCAACACTTGTGGGATTCCTACGATGCGCTCCGCGGTTGGATCGACTTTGGGCAAGCGACGAGTATTTTGCGCCGCGCGCGCGACCTTTTCAACGAGGCGCAGGTGAAGCACGAAACCTTCAGGGGTTACGCAGACCAGGTTTTCAATGAAATGGATGCGAACGCGGACGAGTATGCGCAGCGTTACCTGGCAATTACGGGTTACCTTCCCGAGGAGGCACCGGATTTGTTCCCTCCGGTTATCCCGCCAAATCGATATCCGCCGGTCAGGGCGACAACCACTGCCAGCCACTTAAACAATCCGCGCGCAGGAAGCGAGTTAAGACAGGTATATCAAAATATTGAACAGGCGAATGACAAGGCTCATGACCTGGCGGAGTTCGGGGATGCGTTGCACGTTCAACTCACCAACACCTGGCTGCGATTCTCCAATTCGCTGACGCGCGCCAATGTGATCAATGAGGCCACAAAGGATTATCAGGGCACGATTCGGACAGAGCGCGACACGATCACCACCTGGAGCGCCGCGCAGGCGGGGATGCAAGCGACTTATGACATGGTTTCCGATATCGCGAGTCTTGCGGCGGAATCGAGCTCTGTCACTGACCCAGCTAAAATGATTGGAGGCAAGGTTGCCATTGGCGTGATAGCCGCCGTCGGCGCCGCCAATATTGCGATCCAAACGATCGGCGAGGAAAAGAAGGGCGAAGCCCAGAAAAACCTGGACCTGGCAGCGGCCGACTTCGAGAAGAACCTGGCGATGGCTGATACGGACCAGATCATCTTCCAGGCCGCGGAGGAGGTCCGCAATCTCGAGCGGGAGAAAGCCGCCAATGTTCTGGCGCGGCAGGACAACGAATTCCTGCGCAACCAGGAATTACAAAAGGCAGAGGGGTTGATACGTGAAGTGGAGCAGGCGACCACGTTCCGCGATCAGAACGATTCTGAACTTGCGGGTCGATACTACGCCGACCCGATCCACTTTTTGCGCGCGCAAAACGCAATGATTCGGGCGGATTTTGCATTTCGGGAAGCGCAGCGTTGGATCTTCTTCACGTTGCGGGCGCTGGAGTACAAATACAACAAGCCGTTCGTTTATAGTTCCGGCGGCACGACGTGGGAATTGTCGTCGATCTTCAAGCTGCGCAACTACAGCGAACTCGAAGACCTGTTGAGCGCGGTGGACCAGTACAATCTGGTGAACCTCAACACGATCAATGGCCGCACGCCGTTCACGGATAAAATCTCGCTGAAGAACGATGTCTGGGCCCGGACCACCACCAACGTCTCGGCAAGGCTGGGCGTATTCCAGTCGCGCTTGCGCGAGAGCCTTAAGACCAACAGCGGCGTTTACGAGATCAAACTGAATCTCTTCCGGCTCGCGGCCGAACTGGAGAGTGGATTTCTATTTCGCGGGGCCCAGTACGATCCGGGCAACGGGCAGCTTCAGAGCGCGGGCTTCTATCTCGACAAGATCGACTGGATCAAAATCAAGTTTGTCGACAGCACCGCCGCCTCAGAGACGCCCAAAGTGGGCAATCTCAGCTACGGCGGGACCAGTTATGTGCGCCCCTTCTGCGCGAGCGCGGTGGATGAAGGGCTGGAGCGGCCAAACGAACTGCGCAGCTTTCCATTCCGTTATTTCGTGATGTTCACCGACGGTGGCGGCGCCTTAAAGGTCAATTCGTTCACCGAACAGCAGGCGACCGCAAGAATCTCATTTCTGAATGCGCCGGGCGAGCCGGGAGCAGGCTTCGAAAATGACTTCTGGCGCGAGCGTTCTGTCGCGAATACCGATCTCACGCTTACGGTCCCGGCGTCATCGCTGAACCCAAATGCCATCCAGGACATTGAGATCTATATCAAACATCGTTTTGCCATTCGCATTTCCTGTCAGCCGTAGCCACTCCACCACTCCTATGAAAACCAACAAATCCTTTTGGAGCGTGGTGGTCCTGTGCGCGCTCGCGAGCCATGCCCTGGCCTCGCCGCCTTACGTCAACTATCAGGGATTGCTCAATGGCGCCAACGGCCAACCGCTGCCCACGGGCAACTACACCATGGAATTTAGCATCTACTCCCAGGCCCAGGGCGGCGCGCCTGTTTGGGGCCCGTTCTTGTTTGACGGCAGCGTTGGCGCGGGGCACGGGCCGGTTGTTCCTGTCGCCAATGGCCATTTTAACGTGATCATTGGCCCACTCGACACGGCCGGCAACTCGATCGTCAACGTATTCGGGACGGCCGACCGTTTTATCGAAATGCGCGTCAATGGCGGTAATCCGATTCTGCCGCGTCAGCAATTCCTTTCGACTCCTTATGCGTTTGCGGTCAGCAATTCAAAATATGAACTGACCTCCGACTCACTCACGGTCAAGAGCAACAACGTAATCGTATTCGGCGACAGCTCGGCGCCGGCTGCGAACGGAGCTATTCGATCGCTGGCGACCAATCTCACGGTTTCGGGCGCGGGCACGAACGCCAATAGCCGCAAGATCACCCTCGATGGAGACGTGCTGATCGCAGGCGCGAGCGCGGCCGCCCCGTCGTTGTCCGTGTCAGGTGAGACAGTGCTGAATGGCATGAATAATATAGGAAATGCCACCATCAGCGGCACCCTTTACGCGACGAGTTTGAGCGACGGCACGTCTACCACTCGCGCGGTTTCGGACCTGATCCGGGAACGGCCCCCCGTCGTCATCACCATAAACACCAACCACCCGACGAACCCAAATTTTTGGAAAGTTTTTCCATTGGACCTTGCTCCCTACCTCAACAGCCCCGGCGGTTTGACCCTCCGTTTCATTATGGAGAGCGAAACCGATCCGAACTACGGTTTGCTCTTTGCCGAAGAGAAAATTGCCCTGCAGCCATCAGGCCTCGTTGCCGGCAATCCCACCGATTACCCTAATAAAATCAAGGGACGCATTCTACAACTCGCAGGCGACCACACCGGGGAGTGGAATTTTGTCCTGGGTGACGGGAGCGCGAGCGATTTGTTCAACCCGTGGCTCTGGGTGCATGCGTATGATTTCTATCCCGGCAGCCTTCACGGGGGAGCCAATGCGGCTCCCGTCCAGACCGGGCCGGAGCGGCTGTGGATCTGGCTAGCGGTCCACCCGGACGTCAGCCTCAGGATGATCATTTACGATCGCTAGCACTGTGAATCCCGACACGCTCCAGCCGAAACAACTTGCCTATGAAAACAGACAAATCGTTTTTGGGAATGGTGATCCTGTGCGCTTTCGCGATCAGTTCGATCGCCTCGCCGCCGTACGTTAACTACCAGGGCCTGCTCAACGGGGCGACCGGCCAGCCGTTGCCCACGGGTAACTACACCATGGAGTTCAATGTGCATTCCCAGGCGCAAGGAGGCACGCGCGTCTGGGGACCGTTTATTTTCGATGGGGGCAATGGCGCCGGTCACGGGCCGGTCGTCGCTGTGGCCAATGGCCATTTCAACGTGATCATCGGCCCGCTCGACACAGCCGGCAATTCGATCGCGAGTGCATTCGGAACTCCCAACCGGTTTATTGAGATGCGCGTTAATGGCGGCAACCCGATCCTGCCGCGGCAGCAATTTCTTAGTACGCCCTATGCATTTGGAGTCATCGGCCCCAAATTCGAACTGACCAGCGATTCGCTGACCGTGAAGAGCAATAACGTGATGCTCTTTGGTGACAGTTCACTCCCTGCAGCCAACGGCTCCATTCGCTCGCTCACCACCAACCTCACGGTTTCGGGCGCGGGGACGAATGGCAATAGTCGAAACATCGCTTTGGATGGAGACGTGGTGATTAGGGGGGCAAGCGCCGCCGCGCCCTCTTTGTCCGTGGCCGGCGAAAGTGTGCTGAATGGGCTGACTCTCTTTGGAACTTCACCCACGGCAAATTTCATTCCATCACCCGCTCAAGGAAACCGCGGCAGTCACATTCATTGGGGGCCAACCGGGGACTGGTATATCCGTTCCGCAACGAATACCGGTACCGTTTTGATTCAGGATTCGGGCGGCAATACCATTCTTGGCGGGTGGGTCGGTATCGGCGCGGCACCGTCCTATCCCCTTCATGTGCGAGCCAGTCGAACCGCTTCGCTGGCCCTCGATGTAGGAGATCTGAGAAACTATGACGGAGGTGTCTGGCGGCACACCTCGGACCCGGACACCCCCTACTCCATTGTCGCGGACCAATTTGTCCTGGCGACGGCGTTTCAAGCCACGTCCGATCGGCGCATCAAGGAAGTGGTCGGCGCCAGCGACAGCGCAAGAGACCTGGCGAGTGTGCGCAAACTCACGGTGACGGATTACAATTTTGTCGAGAAGCAAACCAAGGGAGACAAACTTCAAAAAGGCTTCATCGCGCAAGAAGTCAAAGCCATCATTCCCGAGGCCGTTTCCGCGAGCGCCAACTTCATTCCCAACATATACTCCAGGGCAACAGCGTCCACGTATAACGGCCGCCTAAAGAGTCTCGCCATAACTCTCTCCAAGGCGCACGGCCTCAAAATCGGCGATCGTGTCCGCCTGATTTCGAGTAGCACCGAACTGGAACTGCCCGTTGAGTCAGTCGCTTCCGATCATGAATTCGTGGCCGGTAATTGTGCACGGGATCCCGGGCGAGTCTTTGTTTACGGCAAGTACGTCACTGACTTTCTGAGCGTCGATTACGACCGGATTTTCACCACCGGCATCGGAGCCATCCAGGAATTGGCCAAACGAGTCGAAGCGCTCGAAAGCAGCCAGCGACGCCTTGCGGAAATGGAAAAGAAAGCACAACGCGTGGACGCGTTGGAACGCGAAGTGGCTCAGCTGAAGAATCTCCTCAAGGGAATGGCTGAAACGCAGACCCTCGGAGGGCAGGTCGCCAAAAGCACGCTCCAGGGACATTGACCCCAAATCAGACACCTTCGTTATCGCAACCTTCAGCAGCCGCCCTTCGAGGTTGGTGCCGCGTGGTGAGCCATTGGGCCATGATCGCCAACTACCGTGCCTGCTTTTCGATGATCTTGATCTGTCGCTTGACGAGCAAGCCGACGCGATGACGGGCCAGGTAGACTTGCGCGATGCTGACGTTATAATGCTCGGCTACTTTCTTTAACGGCCAGCGCTTCAACGCGCATAGATCGAAAATCTGGTAGTGCTTCGAGTTGACCTGCTTTTTGACGCGCGCCAGGGCCCGCTCGAGCACGTGCTGCTGCCACTCGTCGTCCCACATCTGCTCCAGTTCGCTGACCTGCGGATCGGGCATGCGGTCGATCAGGGAAGTGCCGGTGCTCGTTTCCGGTGGATGGACGATCGCCCCGTGCCGCTGACGCTTGCGCAATTGGTCCTTGATGCGCCAGTGAGTCAATCGCATCAGCCACCCTTTGAAGGAGCCCAGGCTGGGGTCGTAGGTGAACTCAGGAATCTTCCGGGCGACGGCAATGACGGTTTCCTGCACGGTTTCCTGCGCTTCGGTTCGGGTCAGTCCGCATTTCACGGCGGCCGCGTAAATAAAACCGCCGTAGGTCGTGAAAAAGTCCTGCCAGCTTTTGTGGTCTTCAGCGTCTTTGAGGCGCTCAAGCAAGCTGAGCCGGGTTGGAATTAGTTCGTCCCCCTGGGTGGACATAAAGCGAACGTCATGTTTGGCATGAATACGTCCGGCCAGGAGGGCTTCTTTCATCTTTTTTCCTCCGGATGAGGGCTAATAGACAGGCGCTTGACCCGCGCCCAATGTTCCGCGTTGGCAGGCCCCTGATAGAATTGGAGGCTCAGGCGCGGGTCGATCCCCGGCAGCGCGGGCATGGAACAACTGCCCGCACTTTTCCAGCTATTCGTGTTCTGTCGATATAGGCCCGTGATCTCGTTGCCTGTGACGATGAACTTCACTTCCACGGCGCCGGCAGGGATCGGATTGATTGAGATAGTCCGCGCCCGATCTCCCTCCTCGCGGCCCATCACCACGCTGAATTGCCCATCAACGAGTTCCGGGCCGAGCTTCACCATGTGGCTGTCGGCGTAATACCAGACGAGGTCGGCCTGTTCGTATTGTTCGGTAGGCTGGTGCTCGATGGTAGCCGTGATTGTCACGTCGCCCGCGCGCTCCAACGGAATCAGCAGCACATTTTTCGCATTGTTCGCCGGGCCCCACATGTTGCCCGGTTGCAGGCGGACCTCCAGAACGCCGTTTGTGAGGCGCCAGCCGGCTCGGTCTTCACGGAGCCATTTCCAGTTAGGGTTGATATTCGTGGCCCCTTTGCCGAGCGGGATTTCCTCTGCAAGCGCAGACCACGCGAGCAACCAGGCAGCGAAAAGACAGGGGTAGGCGCTCACAATGCAAGTGTGAAGCGCCCGCCCGAGCGCGCAAGCAATTTTCGGCGATGTACCGCGCGCCTATGCCAGGAAGAAACAACAAAGAAAGGCGGCGCCGATCGAGGCTGCGCCAATAACAACGAAAAATCCTGAAGCGACGCGATGCTTCACCATCTTGCCAATCGCGAGCAAGGTCAGGCCCACGATGACCAGGGTCAGCACGTGATAAGGACTGGCGAGCAAATGGCCCACGCCATGTTCGGCAAGCGAGTGCCCCGGGTGGGCATAAAGCTGTACGGAGCCAGCGGCGAACAGAGCACAAACCAAGAGTCGCAAATTCATAGAGCCAGAAGGATTCGTATCGTGTTGTGAATGGTCAAGCGTTGTTTCGTCTCACTGCTTAGTTGACCAATCGGTACCAGTTGTCCCGCTGGCGCGGTTCGTAACCGAGGTCGCGAATGAGCCGCTGCATGTCCGCTACTCCCATCCGGAACGTCGTCCCGGCCTGGCTCACCACGTTCTCCTCAATCATGATGCTGCCCAGGTCGTTGGCGCCGTATTTCAACGCGACCTGACCGATGTCCTGGCCTTGAGTCACCCACGAGCTCTGGATATTCGGGATGTTGTCGAGGTAGATGCGCGAGAGCGCCTGCATGCGCAGGTATTCGTGCGCGCCGACCGTCGGCGCTTTCAACTTCGTGTGCTCGGCCTGGAAGGTCCACGCAATGAACGCGGTGAAACCTTTTGTTTTATCCTGTTGCGCGCGGACTCGCTCCAGATGCTCGATCCGATCCTCCACGGTCTCGACATGGCCGAACATCATCGTGGCGGTCGAGTTCAGGCCTAGCCGGTGGGCGACTTCCATCACGCTCAACCAGTCATCGCTCATGGCCTTCAACGGCGCGATGCGTTTGCGCACGCGGTCGACTAAAATTTCCCCGCCCCCGCCGGGAATTGAGCCCAGTCCCGCTTTGACAAACTGGCTGATGATGTCCTCCAACGGGAGTTTGAATACTTCGCGAAAATGAATGAACTCGCTCGGGCTAAACCCGTGAATGTTGATTTGCGGAAACTTCTCTTTGATGTGCGAAAGCAAGTCGAGATACCACTGCATCGTCAACTTCGGATGGTGCCCGCCTTGCATGAGAATCTGCGTGCCTCCCAATGCGATAGTCTCCTCGATTTTGCGGTCCATCTCCTCGGGGGTGATGACGTAAGCATCGCTGTCGCTTTCCACACGATAAAACGCGCAGAACTTGCAATAAACGTTGCAGACGTTCGTGTAGTTGACGTTGCGATCGACAATATAAGTGACGATCTCGTTGCCGCGTCCATCGTAATCAGTTTGTTTACACAATTGCCTCCGGCGATCGGCGAGGGCGCCCAGTTCCTCGAGGGGCAAACTGTAGAGCCGCAAGGCCTCGGATTGGCTGATTCGGCTGCCATCCCAGACCTTCTGCAACAACTCGTCCATGGGTGGATCGTAGATCATCGCGACTCGCTCCTTCAGCTTACGCTGCGGAGGCACGCCAATCCAGCACCTTCAAGCGCACGTATGTCGAGCCCTCGTAGTGATTGAGCTGAGGGGCGCAGGCGAGATCAAATTCGCCCACAGGGAGGTCTCCATTGCCCTCATTCCATAGGATCGCTTCACTCACTTCTCCGTTATGCGTGACCAGCATGCGCACGTGCTGCTTTTCCGATCCAAATCGCTCCAGCGGGCGATGATGCGCCAACCCCCGCAGGCACAATTGAACCGGTGGATTTCCCACACCCGTGTGTTGCAGCTTCTCAAGTTCGCGCACGCGCTGGACGCTCAGGTGAGCAAGAGTAATCTCCGCATCGAGCCGCAGCGCCGGTTGCAATTTCTCGCGGCCCAATTCCCGCGCAGCGATTTCATTGAGCCGTTCGCGGAACGCTTCGAGTTTCTCCGGCAAAATCGAAACGCCCGCCGCCATCGCATGCCCGCCGTGCTTCAGCAGCAACTCGCCGCATTGCCGCAAGGCCCCCGCGAGGTCGAAACCGTCGATGCTGCGCCCTGAGCCGCGCCACTGCTCGCCGTCTCCTCCAAAAATGATCGTCGGCCGATAAAATTCGTGGAGCACGCGCGAGGCGACGATGCCGACGACGCCGATATGCCACGAAGGGTTGCCATGGACGACGACGAAGTGCCTCGCGGCGTCAAAGCTTTGCCTGAGCATCTCAGTCACTTCCGCGACGATGCTCTTTTCGATCTCTTGGCGCTCACGGTTTTGTGCATCGAGCTTCTCGGCCAATGGCTTTGCTTCGGCGGCGTTGCGCGCGAGCAGCAAATGTAATGCGTCCAGGGCGTTTTCAAGCCGACCCGCCGCGTTCAAGCGGGGCGCGAGTTGAAAGCCAACTTCGTAGCTGCCGATCGGCCCGGAAATGCGCGCGACTTCGCGCAGAGCGATCAACCCTGGCCGTGCGGTACGATTGAGGCACTCGAGCCCACGCGTGACCAGGATGCGATTTTCTCCGGCCAACGGCACAACGTCGGCAATGGTTCCCAGCGCCACGAGATCGAGAAAAGGCCGCACATCGAATTGGAGAAACTCGGCGAGTCCCAGTTCACGCCCGCGCTTAACGAGGGCGTGGAGCAACTTGAAAGCGAGGCCGGCCGAACAGAGTTCTCTGAAGGACGGTTCACCGTGTTTGGCGCGCTGCGGGTTTACCAATGCGACGGTGCCGGGCGGCGGATCGCAAACCTGGTGATGGTCCAGCACGATAACATCGACCTTCCGGCTCTTGAGATGCGCGATCGGCTCGACCGCAGTCGAGCCGCAATCGACCGCCAGGACCAGCGTCGCGGAGTATTGTCGGAGACAATTCTCGACCCCGGCCTGACTCAAGCCATACCCCTCCTCCATCCGGTGCGGAAGGTAGTAGCTCGCTTTCCAACCGAGCGCGTTGAGCGATTCCGTCAGCAACGCGGTTGAGCTCACGCCATCGACGTCGTAATCGCCGAAAATCACGAGCGACTCGGCACTTTCGCGCGCCGCGAATAACCGCGCCACCGCGGCTGTCATCTCCGGTAGGAGAAATGGATCAGCCAGATTCTTCAGCCGCGGCTCGAGAAATCGCAGAATGGTCTCGGGCTCGCTGAAGCCGCGATTTAACAGGCATTGAGCGAGAAGTTGTGAGATCCCGATTTGTTTGGAAAGGTGCTGCGCCAAAACGGGCTGCTCCGGCGCGACTCTCCATTGGTAATGAGGCCGCGGGCGCATCAGCCTGGCACGTCTGGATGCCTTGCCCGCTCGCGGCGGGCGGCAATGACCGAAAAGACAATCGACGCCAGAAGGATGCCGGCCACCACTGCAAGTGATCGGATCGTCGAGAATTTGATGTCCCAGTATTCGAGGAGCATTTTCGCGCCGATAAAGACCAGCACGATCGAGAGTCCGTATTTGAGATAGCGAAAGTATTCGATAGCCCCGGCGAGCACAAAATAGAGCGAGCGCAGCCCGAGAATCGCGAACACGTTCGACGTGAACACGATAAACTTCTTTGTGGTAATGCCGAAGATGGCGGGAATCGAATCCAGAGCAAACACGAGATCGGTCGTTTCAACCATGACGAGGACCAGCGCCAGAGGCGTCAGCGCGCGCTGTCCTGCGGCGGTGATGGTCGTGAACTTTTGTCCCTCGTAGGCAGGTGAGATCGGGAAAAACCGCCGGGCCAGCTTGATGAACGGGTTCTTCTCCGGGTGAACGCCTTCATCGTCCACGAACATCATTTTGATTCCGCTGTAAACGAGGAACGCGCCGAAAACGTAGAGCGTCCAGTGAAAGCGTTCCACGAGGGCGGCGCCCGCGCCGATCATCACGCCGCGCATCACCAACGCGCCAAGAATGCCCCAAAACAGCACCCGATGCTGGTATTCGCTGGGCACGCGAAAGTAGGCGAAAATCAGCGCGATCACGAAGACGTTGTCCATCGAGAGCGATAACTCGATGAGGTAACCGGTGAGAAACTCCAGCGCCTCGTCTTTGCCGCGCGCCGGCACCAGCGCCCCGGCGAAAGCCATCGCCAGCGAGAACCAGACCGCTGTCCAGCCGATCGCCTCCTTAAAGCGAATGACGTGCGCTTTTTTGTGGAAGACCCCCAGATCGAGCGCCAGAAACACCACGATCACGGCCAGGAACGCAGCCCAATGCCATGGCGTTATCTCGATCGCGGCAAGCATCGGGCTAACGTGTGGATTGGCATTTTAAAGGTCAAGGATACGGCAAAATTTCGCGCTCAGTGACTTATCCGCGCGCCCACGGCGGCGGGTCTTTCAAGTGATAAAGCATTTCGCCTGCTTTGCGCACCAGTAACACACCTTCGTCTTCGCGATCAGCAAACTCTTCGAGGTTGATGGTCGCCGGATCGCGATACCCGAGGTTGATTCTTTCGCAGGTCGCGGGGGAATTCCCGTCGCGAGCGTCACCTTCGCGCGACCGCGCTCGACACCGTCCTCAAACGTGCCGATGCCGTAAACGTGCGTTGAATGAGCGAGCACGCCCCAGGGATAATGCTTGAACTTGTCCCACTGTTTCAAAAAGTAATCGCGGCAATGGTAGCCGACTTCCTCGATCGTCTTGCCGTGCGACACGCAAATTTCCGTGATGTGCGGCGCGTAAATGATCAGTTCGCCACCGTCGGCCAGGACTGGTTCGAGTTTGTACATGCATTTGCCGCCGGTCCAGAGTTCGTCGTACATCTTTGGCGCGCACGAGAGAATCGTATGGAACGGCCGGTCCTTGTACGTGATGTGCAGTTGACGCGATAGTTCGCTCGCGCCGTCCCACGCGCTTTCCGGTGTGCCTGCGTAAAGCCCCGCCAACTCTTTTCCCTCCACGACCATGCAAAAGCAAAGCTTCTCGACGCTGACCATCGCGGCGGCGCGGTCCACGACTTTGCGCACCGGGGTCCACTTGTTGCCAATGATCATCGGATTTGTGACCACCGCGCCCAGCCAGTGGAAGAAGTTCAGGATTTCCGGCCCTGCGACTCCGGGAAACAGATACTTATTGCCGCCAGAGAACCCGACCACCTCGTGCGGAAATACCGGCCCGACAATGATCAATTGATCGTAATCAAAAACGCGGCGATTGATCTCGACCGGCACGTCCATCGAAAACAAATTGTCCGTCAACGCCGCAATGTCTTTCGCCGGAATGGCGCCGATGTTGCGCAGAACTGCGGGGTTGTTCCATTCGTGATTATGAAAGCGCACCCGGCCATAGGTTGAGGCTCGCTCGTCGCGCGAAATTTCCAGCCGCTCGCAAATCGCCTGCTCGCTCATCGGTTGGTGCGTGCCCAGGGCGATCATCACGTCGAGGGCGTCGCACACTGCGCCGATTTGCTTGTGCAGAGTTTGAAAAAGCAGGCCCACCGGCGCGGTGCGCGTCCCGTCCGGCACGATCACAAGCACGCGTTTGCCACGGTAGGCTTGCGCGGGACACGCTCGGGCCACGACCTGCGCCACCTGATCGCCGCTCAACGATCTGCCCGCCGAAGCCGCTTCTGAAATGACCTGTTTAGCAAGCATCGCTAAATCGTTTGCGACAAAAAGCCGCCGTCGACTCGAATGTCGGCGCCGGTCACGAAGCTGCTGGCTCCGTGGCTGGCCAGGAAAACCGCCGCACCGATCAATTCGTGCGCTTCGCCAAAGCGTTTCATTGGGGTGTGATTCCAAATCGATTGTGTCCGCGGGGTCGGCGAACCATCGTCGTTGAAGAGCAGCTTGCGATTCTGCTCGGCGGGAAAGAACCCCGGCGTGATGGAATTCACGCGCACGCCCCTGGGGGCCCATTCGCGCGCGAGAAACTGAGTGAGGCTCAGCACGGCGGCTTTGGCTGCAGAATACGCGACCACCCGCGAGAGCGGGACATGCGCTGAGACGCTGGCGATATTTATGATGCTGCCCCTGCCCCGCTCCGCCATGGCCGGCCCGAATTCCTGACACGGAAGCAACACGCCGCCAACAAGATTCAAATCGAAGTTCGCCGCCCAATCTTCGACCGCGATCTGCTCAAACGAACGCTCCGGAGTGACGGTGACTTTCGGATCGTTGCCGCCCGCGGCATTGACGAGGATCGTGGGCGCGCCGAGTGACTTCACGATTTGCTCGTGTGCAGTGCGCAGGCTCTCGCGGGATTGCGCGTCGGCGCTGTAGAACGCGCCCGCGCCGCCGAACCCCTTGATGCGCTTCACGCGCGACTCGCCACGATCGGTGTTGCGCCCCAGCACGGCCACTTTCGCCCCCGCTTCGGCCAGGCCTTCTGCAAGCGCGCCGCCGAGAACGCCAGTCGCGCCGATGACAAGCGCAACTTCGCCCTTCAGGTCAAACAGCTTCATGTCGCTCAAAAAAAGCGGGCGCTTTCGCGCCCGCAACTTGATTAATGGTAGCAGCCGAGGTAACGAGGCTCTGACATCTTCTCCGCTGCCGCTCTAACGCTGAAAATGCAACGGTGCACCCTGCGGCATCTCGTGCGCGCAAGGCTGGTTGGTCGGCGCGTCGGCCGTGCGGCTATTCGACTCCACCAACTTGTTGGCCAACAGGTAAGCCTCAACTTCCTCGCCGCTAATATCGGGCAGCATGCGTCCATTGACTTCGACGCAGGGGCTGAGCATTTGGCCGCTTTTTTCGATCATTTCCTGGCGTTGCGTGGGGTCATTGATGATGTCCCGGTCTTCGTAAGGCAGATCGTATTTGCGCAGAACGGCGCGGACCCCCTGGCTCCAGCCGCAGGTCGGTTTCAAATAAGCGATAATCTTCGGTTTGTTCATAGTTCAAAAACCAGGCGGTAACGTGCCATACCTCAGGGGATTAGCAATACTTTCCACCAGGCCGCGCGGGAGTCTGCTGCTTGAAATGGCGCCTGACAATGCCGATGATGGCAGCATCGTGGCACAATTGAGTCATCGAATTCGTCGCATTGTCGCGAAGACAATTCTGATGGCTTTCGCCCTCGCATGCCTGGCAAGCGGGTACGTGAAGCCCTTAGCGGCGGAGGCGCTGAAGGGGCTCAAGCCGCCAACGCTAGTGCTCACGCCCGTTGAGCAATTGGGGGATGCGCCAGTGGAGCCGACACCAACTCCTTACAAAGAAGAAGATTTCAATCCGTTCCTGTTCTTGATGTTGATCGCATTTCTGGTCGTGTGTGGACTGGCGGTCGGGGCCGGCGCGGTCGCTGCGCTGGTGCTGTTGGTGATGTTGGGACTGCTCGCCGGTTTGATCGCTGCCGGGATGGTGTCAGCGTCGGTCGTGATCGGTGTGTTGCGGCGGAGTGCGACCACAGGGTTTCGAGCGTTGTTTCTGCAAATTGGCGGCGTGGTTGGATTGATCATGGGATCGCTCGGCGCGTGGATATTCATTTTGCTCGCGAAGTTGCCGACGCATTCAGTGAAGCCGTGGGTCATCGGCCCGATCGTGGGAGTGGTGTCTGGATTGGCCGCGGCGTGGATGTTCAACTTCGCATGGGGCCGCAGTGTGGAGTGGATTGCGCGAAAGTTGCCGGGAAGGAAGATGGTAGAGGTGGAAACCGAAAAACTGCCGGCTGAATAATCGCCACTTACTCACTCGGCGTCTGTGCGTATCTCCGGAGATACTTGACCGCCACCGTGAGGTCCTTCGGCCATTGCGCTTTCATCCGCACCTCCTCACCCGTGACGGGATGCGCAATTACCAACTCCTCCGCGTGCAGCGCCGTGCTCGAAATCAAGGGCCGTTCCGTCTTTTTCTCTTTCAGGCGATAACCGGACTTCAATTTTGACAGCAGCAATGGCCGTCCTCCGTAAGTGGCATCGCCCACGATGGGGTAACCCGCTTTTTGCAAATGCACACGTATCTGGTGCGTCGTGCCCGTGAGTGGCCGGCATTGAATCAGTGACGAAAACTCAAACCGCTCGCGCACCTCGAACAAGGTCCGCGCCTTCTTCCCCTGCTTTTCGTCCACGCGAATGACTCCCGGCCTGGCCGGGTGCGGCCCGAGCCTCGCATCGATATTGAACTTGTCTTTGAGCGGCGTCCCGTGCGCCAGCGCGACGTAAATTTTCACCGGCTTCTCGGACCCGAAGAGGTGCGCGAGCGCGACCAGCATCGGCTTGCTCTTCGCGAGCAGGATCACGCCGCTCGTTTCGAAATCGAGCCGATGGGCATTATTGAGATATGAGATGTTGCGTTCCTTCGTCCACGTTGCGCCGCGCTCCATATCGCGGTGCAACAACTTGATGAGGTTGGGGCGTTCCGGATCGTGGCGGTCGGGCGATGTGAGCAATCCCGGCGGTTTGTCGAGCGCCAGAAGATGCTCGTCCTCGAATACCACGGGGATTTCCCAGAATTCGTTCGTCACCGGGGACAATAACCTGACCACGTCTCTTCGCACTGCCGGTAACAAACATCACTTTCAATGTCACCGCAATTCAGCGCATCGTCACTGTATGGGCGACATTGTTTGGATGATATAGAAGCCGGAAGGTTCGCGGCCGGCGCTCAGGTCTGTCCAGGAAGTCGTTGTCGACGTCGCGGTGAAATTCCCCGTGACATTGACCCAGTTGGTCTGTGATAGCGAACTCTTGTTCAGGATGCGATACACCGTCCCGACACGGGTGTCCCAGGTAATCGTGAAGCCGCGAATGGCAGGGTTGAAAGAGGGACGCATTCGCAGCCCGCTCGTGGTGTTCGTCACCGTTAGCAGAAAGGACTGCGCGCTCTGGGCCAGACCGTCACTCACGCGGAGCGTTACCGTTGTGGACCCGGTTCGCACCGGGTTAACCGACAAGGTCCGGCTTAGCCCAACGGTTCCCAGAAGGATGTTTGCGTTCGGAAGCACATTGGTATCGGAAGACGTTCCCGTTACGACGAGGTTGGAAGCCGCGGTATCAATATCGCTGATCGCTACTGCCTGCAGAACCGTGGCGGCCAACGGCGGAACCGTAGCGGCAGAGCGAGCACCGATCGCGGGCGGATCATTGCTGGCCATGACGGTCACTTGAAACGTCCGCGTGGCCGAGAGCGTGCCGTCGCTCACGGAAACTTGGATCGCGACCGTGCCGAACTGGTTCGCCGCCGGCGTGACCTGCACGGTCCGGTTTGCGCCACTGCCGCCAACAATTACGTTCCCGTTTGGCACCAGCGTGAGGTTCAACGAAGTGCCGGAAACCGCCAGGTTCGCGGCCGCC